>Ga0160467_100765_pt1 | contig 22585 bp, 27 predicted proteins | sample HID1972I_E11MG_FD_108221 | JGI IMG/M metagenome (GOLD analysis project Ga0160467, IMG submission 108221) | Enriched pill bug-associated microbial communities from UW Madison campus, WI, USA - HID1972I_E11 MG | ecosystem: Host-associated > Arthropoda: Insects > Digestive system > Unclassified ... | reverse complement strand
TTTATGTTATATTGTTAGTTTTTTGTTCTTAGTTATTGATTCAAAAGTAGGGTGTAAATCGTTCCTACCCTATGGCAATTAGACTAAACCAACTAAAAACTCGGTGAATGGTGGAAATGGCTAGGTGAAGTGGTTGAACTTTTTTTTAATTTTAATTTAGTAAGTATTGAAATGGATTGGCTAAAATTTTCTTTAAATTAGTTTAGTAGAATCTAAGTGATGGATATTATTTTATGAAGAAGGTAGTAATTACAATACTTACACTTATAATTTCGACAGCTTCAATATTTGGACAGAACCGAAAAGACAGCTTAATAGTTTTTGTTGGAGAAAAAATCGAACTTAAATATTTACCAGAGGAACAGAAGGAACTAAAGGTGGAAAGAATAATCAACGGTAAAGACACAATTTACGGTATTTCTAGGTCTATGGATAGCAAGTATATTGCAAAATATAAAGTCTTAGAATTAACCAATGGCTCATACAAACAAGACACCATAGAGTTTTTTGTTTTTGACCATTATGGCGAACCAACATTTTCCAAATACAAGACAGTTCTTCTATTTGTTTCGTATAATAATGGCAAATTATATCACGAGAAATATCAATATTTTGACTTGTATTTAACGAAAGACAATAAATGGGCTAGTCCTTATTCAAGCAGAGAATATAATCATCCATTCAAGGATGAAATTACTGTTGTGCCAGAAAAAATTCAATTTAAAGAAGAGATCTCTTTTTCAATCAACAATTTATTACCAGAAGAAATTCAAAATTGGTTTCCAAAACCTTATTATAAAATAAAGAATGGTAAAGCGATAGCCATCTATGGCAACTATGTGGAAGACCTGTTTAAACTTAAACAACAGACGATACTTAAAGCAAGGGGAATATATTAAAAAACACCACAACGAATAACTAAATTGTCATGCTGCAAAACGAGCAATGATTACCAAATTATAACTTATAAATACCACTTCCTTGAAAATCGGCACCAGTATTAATTCCTGGCGAAACGATAATAGCAACATCAAATAAATTAAAATCAGCTATCATAGAATTCCAATAATCTAAATTTAATAAATCAGTAGGTGAATCCACCAATTCATCGTAATTAAATTTTAAAACAAAATCTAGGAATAATTCCTTATTAACAAAAATAACAACACCTGAATCTGTCGTAAAGACACCAATATCATCAACATCAATTTTATTAAAATCGACGTTTTTTATTTGATCAATTCTGAACACTTTTCCCTCAGGAACAAATTCCGCAAAAGGATTGTAAGTATATGGAAATACGATCTTCCTAATTTCGTCAAATATATCATCCTTATTTAGATGTCCTAATTCTGATCTAATATCATTAATGTACAACGCATCTATGACGATATACTTAATGCTAACTGTCAATTCAACGGGTTCACCATTTAGCGAAATATTTTTCATGATTTTTAAATTTTATTTATATGGAACATATCGCAAGTGATCCAATCAATATCTTTTCAATAGACCTATTAAATGCCAATCATAATTGGTAGCTTAATGATTAAATATTTAAACTGTTCTCGATGCCTCGTCTAACAATTCATCTCTGTGCCTTCCAAAGCATAAATCGCCGAGCCTATAACCAAATTGGAAATACAAGGTATGACTCAAACTTCGTAATGAGTTTCTGCCATTGGATCAATCTCGTTCTAACCTCCTATCTCAGCGTTGTAAAACTGACCGCACGTTTAAATAAAGCATTTACAAAGTAAATACAGAAAGAATTTTATCATAACTATTTTAATTTTGAATTTTTATTAAACTCTTCGAATTAATAATATACTTCCAATCTCCAATTTCGCTTGTCCAGTGATTCCGGTTATTAATAAAATCTTCATACTTTATTTCGGATTTGATCATATCACAAAACAAAAAAGTAAAATCTGAATATATTTTTTTGTCTTTAAGGATTTCAATATTAAAAACGAAGGGATCTGTCCATTGTTCAGTTGAATCTATGATGCCCCAAATCATTACTCCTTCAAATGTTAATATATCATTATTTGTTGTAACGCGAGTTATGAGACTGTCATCGATCCACTTCTTTTCATCCCAATCAATATGATATTGTTTTAATAGTGACTCAAGTAATGCCGCTAATAGAAATGACGTGTCTCCTAATTTCTTATTTTGATACATTAACAATGTATCAAAATGTTCACTTTTTTCAAGGTACATAATTAGCTCTTCAAGTAACATTTCGAGAATTTCTTTTACTGATTTCATATAGTATTGCCCTAAGAATTTTTCTATTGATTTTATTAGATCCTATTTCGCTCCTTGTCTTTGACCTTGCCCCATATCTGCTCCCATTTTAGAAGTTACTTCAATTCGCTTTTTAAGTCTTTGATTTAGCTCTTTTAATGTTAGTTCAGCGGAGATCTAAGCGATATTAAACGGATCATCATAACTAAGCAACAATTTAAATTTGGATTGACCATATATGCGATTTCTCTTTATCTCTTGTATCCCATATTTCAACTAAGTTATTATCAAGCCATTTCCATTCTAAACAATATGCAATCTCTCCGAGTGCAGGTTCTACAGACAAAAACAGTTCTTTTTTAATAAATTCACTTTTGCTATATAACATACTATAGATATTGCAAAAGTCAATATCCCATTCGCAGAAAAAACCTACCTTATACTGTTTATTTGGAGAGCTTTTTAATTTATTATTTTTGACATAAAATTCATACCTATATTTATCTTTCACACACTCATCATATGCGTCTTGAATTATTTTTAAATCAATATTTTCGTAATTAGCAATTTTAAACATGCCCATCTTTACAAGTTCTAAAATTTTGATTTTCTTTTCGATACGACTACCAATCGTTGCATATTCATCTATATTAAAATCAACATTAACAAAAGCAAATCCTGCATAATTTTTATAGCCATCATCTGAGGAAGGGGTTGCTATAATATTACACTTAAGTAAACCATTCATATTTGCAATGTCCAACTTTGAACAGAACAATTCATTAATGCACCAAGAATTTCCATTGAATTCTCGACCTTTCAAACTAAAGGGCTTATTTATGAGGCTTATTTCTTTAAATTTCATATCGATTATATTTGACCTCTCTCCAAAAAAAGTGGCCATTTTAAAAGTATAGAATTCGGGCCAGAATTACTAATTTTAAATAGGAGTACTCAAAATGAAAAAATCGAAGAAAGTTATGCTTCGATGAGCTCGCTTCGGTCGGTTACCGAAGCACAGATCCGCTTTGCTCTCAAGCAGTCCGTAACCGGGCACCGGATGGAGGAAGTCTGTCGCAAACCGGGTATCAACGGATCAACATACTATGTTCATAATCTGCACATTGTCAACCTAGACTATGGTCATTGGATACAGCAAGAAAAGCCAGATGAAACCTACCCAATCAATTTTAAAATGCCTTGAAAAACAAAATGCTTAATAAAGAGAGTGTCCTCAAAGCCGAACAGATTAGAGACAGTAGTTGGAAAAAAATTTTCAGTCCAAACAATCTGTTTGGCTTGTTTATGACTCGAAAAAGTCTAATCTTCATTTATTAAATTAAAATGGAGTGGAGCTGTTGATGAACCGCTGTGCTTAGGCTGGATTGACGGGACAACAAAGCGAAAATTATATAGATTTGCTATTAACAAACCTTTTATATGCTAAACAAAAACCCAAAATAGATACGCCGATCCTGAAAAAATCTGCTTAAAGAATAGAAATCCATATTTGTATTTAGTAGTAATTCAGACAACTTCACTAGAAAAATGCTGAAATACTTTTGTTGAAAAATGACAAGTTTTCTTTATATTTAAAAAACATAAACTGATAAATTTACCAGATGAAATATTCATTTTTTAACATTAACAAATGTATAGTATACTTCATATTACTTTTCTTTGCAATCCCTACAAAAGCACAGGAAACTATTGTTACCTACATGAAAAAAAATGGTGGGTACACAGCAAATAAAGATTCTGCTGATTACACAAATATACTCCGTCTTATCCCTAATGAAGCTGGAGTACATGAATTGAATGAATACTATCCTAACGGAAATCTAAAGCGACATGGTTGGGTCAAAACAACTGATCCAAAACGGTTATACTTTGAAGGTCCCCTAGATACATACTATGATAATGGCTCCTTAGAATCGAGTACAACTTATGTAAATAATAAATTGGCAGATACCGTAAAAAGATATTATAACAATGGCATTTTGAAAGAAAATAGAATTTACTTCAATCTAACAGAAGCACCTAACGAGTTCTTATCGACTGATATGAACAGTAGATTAATTTATTATGCTGATTCTACAGGTACCGTTCAGATAAAAGATGGTCATGGTAAGGTAGAGCTAAAAAATGGTCAAGATATAGAACGAGGAAGTTACTCCGGAGGTCTTCGAACCGGCTATTGGGAAGGTTCATTTATAAAATCAAAATATCAATTTGAGGAATGGTATGAAAATGGTGTTCTGACAAAAGGAACAACAACCGATAGTCTAGGAAAAAAGTTTCCTTATGAACAACGTGAGATACAACCGGAATATAAAGGTGGAATACCAAAACTGATGACGTTTATAGCACAAAATTATGAATTTCCAAATGAAGCATTAAAAGCTCAAGTAAATGGTCAAGTAATGATTAGCTTCGTAATAGATACAACGGGTGTACCAGTTGATCTTAAAATAATCAGTGATCTTGGTTATGGAACAGGACAAAAAGGAATTGATGTCGTTAAGAAGGCTAAAGAATGGATTCCCGGATACAGAAGAGGTATTCCGGTACGTGTGCATTATTTTATACCAATCCGGTTGAATCTACATCCTGCTCCAAACAAATCATAATATCCTATTTTGCATCTGTTTAAGAATTACTTGCATTTGACGACTAAGTTCTTTATTGGATTTATAATGAAGTATTGCTTGTTGCTGTTCAAACTCCGCTTGGGCATAAAAAGAGACATAGTATAAGAGTTTAGCTAATGTATGATGGTATCTTCCATTACTTGGATACATTGAAATTACTTTTTGTTGCCATCGAATAGCATCAAAAAGTGCACTAACATTATTTTTTCCAAATGCAAGAATTTGCTCAGAACCATAATTTAAGTTCCGTGCCTGCTCATCTTTATTGTACCGAATACCAAAGTCCGCATTTTTCATATAAAGTGCATTTTCGGCACTATCTAAGACTAGACTCCGGTTGGAACTTTTTATCTGCCGAGAAGATGCAAAATCTACTCTTGATATAGAATCGGGATCAATGTTATAAAAATTATTATCATAATATTCTTTTGCCATTAAAACATAAGAACTGGAGTCTCTCATGAGACGTTTGTACTCTAAAGGATAAAATCTATTTGAAATCTCTCCACGTAAATAATTGGGCATCCAACTGGTATAGGCAAAATAACCAATACTTTGAGCTAAAGAAAAATCCTTCTTATTCAAGGCTTCCCTAAAAGTCTGTTGAATAATCCTGTTATTTATTTTTATCCGTTGCGGCAACGGCAAAGTTGAATACAAACTATCAACCATCTTACTATTAGTTCGCGCTAAGAGATAATTTTGGCTATTATATACTGGTCCACTACTGAGCAAGAATATGACAGTTTCAAAATTATTTAATTCCTGCACGGTTAGCTGAGCAAGATAATCACTTAATACCTGCTGATCGGCATACATGTCTAATGATTGATATTGCGTAAGCAATTTTGTCAATAACGATCGATTTCGCATACCTTTTCGGTATTGTCCTGTCAACTTACCAAGAGACTCCCCTTTGGCGAGGGTCTGGGCAGAATCGATTAGAAGAGCTAAAGTCTGCTCATCTTTTACAGGAACATTGTGCCGTAAAATAGGAAAACCATCCTTATCCGTAATGAGATATATCGGAGAGCTATGGGAAAAAATCTTATTTAGTGGATGGTTAAAATCTTCTCGATTAAGTTGTACAATCCCTGTAACAAACTGCGCTTGCAGGGCATCTATTGTCTTTTGTGAAATTGGATTTTTAAAAGGTAAAAACTGATCCCCATTATTATGAATGACAAGAAACATGGGTTTGTCACCTTGTTTTGCTTCATTTAAAAGTTCGTTGTAATTCTTATCCTCAGCAAACTTAGATTGAGCATTCACTGTAAAGATAAAAAAACAGCTTAAAAAGAACAAAAATTCAGATTTATAAAAGTGATGAAAGCTCATGTGTTTATATGATTAAAAATTACAATCTAATATATAAAAAACAATCTTTAAATAGCAACGATTTTTTTTTAATTATAAAACTAATTATTGCAAGAAAAATCACAAGAAATTATTTAATCAATTTTAAAATGGTTAGAACGACAAAATGCTTAATAAGGTGGTGTCCTCCAAGCCGAACTGATTGGAGAAAATGGTAGGATAAAACATCCGTTCAAATAATCTGTTTGGATTGTTTATTATGCAAAAAAGTCTGATCTTCATTCATTAGGTTAGAGCGAAGCCGTTGATAAAGCACTTTGCTTCGGATGGAGTGGCGGCACAAAAATACGATTGACGAAGTTGTAAAAAGTGCAGAGCAGAATCGTAATTACGCTAACGAAACTGAATGAAGACTAATTATCTCTAATTCCATTTTCATAATGAAAATGATCTTGACTTACACATGTAAATTGTTGGATAAAATTTGGCGTCATTTGAGATTCTTTTTTCACATTAAAAAAGCTATTAAATAATGCCCAGTCGTACACTCCTTCATCAATTGGATATTCTGTTAAAACTCCTGATAATTTATATCTATCTATCCATATTTCTGCCTTTTCAATTGTAGTAAAAACGCCACTTGAAAACCTTCCTCCTTCACCATGAAAAACCCAAATTGTATTTAACGTATTATTCATTTTTATTGGTTATTATAATTAAGACAACAGCTTCATATACTAAAATCTTTAATAAGCAATAGCCGTTGACAAACATTGCTACAACTTACATACCTAAATTATGCTGATCAATAAGGATGTATTCATCATCATGCCGCTCTCGCCACACTCCATCTACTGACTTTCAACATTCCAGCTATATTGGGTCAGGCAACGAATCTAGCCACGTAATCCTATTGCCCTTCCAAAACATAGAACTTTCCAACGTATGTGTACACAGATTTAAGTCACGCTACATTTATCAGATCAATAATTGTTTTTTATCTGCACTGATGATCCCTATGGGGTTTCCTTGCTATTTTAAAGATACTTATAATTTATATTATTTATCTGTCATTTACCTTCACAATCGAGCTCATCGCTACGCTCTTTCAGTTATTTTTCACTCAAGTTGAATAAGCTTCAAAATGTTCAAATAAAATTATATCATTATCCATTGTCGATCTCTCAAGGTCATCTTCATATGGATCAAAACTTATTTTATTATTTTTTTTAATGCTTTTTGAGCTTCCTTTCTTACGAGAGGTTTAGGGTGATCAGTCAATATTGCTATTTTATCTTTTGCTTTTTGTGATTTAATTTTTCCAAGTGCTATTAAAGCGTGAGCAATTACTTCATCATCATTAAGCAAATTTATTAGGACATCTTCCACTTCTGCAGATTTAATTTTCCCTAAAGCGAAAACAAACATCTGTCTTGAGGTTCTGTTTGTTTTATCCTGAACAATCGGTAAAATGCTCTTGACGTCATCTTGAGTAATTGTCATATCTATAGTATTGCCAATAGCCCAACGTAATGAATCATTATCTTTAGGGATTTGGTGATACATAGTGATTAAATAAGGAGTTGCCTTTCCTTTTGCTTCCTTTACAGCTAATGCCCTTATTATTCCTTCTATATTTCTTTCATGATAGTCTTTTTGTAGGTGATCTAATAGAATTGGGATAGCATCAGGATATCTTTCATTTGTTTTAACCAAGTCCCATACAGAATTTATTTTAATTCCTATTGAATTTAGATCGTTCACTAATTCTGCTTCCTCTTCACTTAAAGATTTTTCTAAAGCAATTCTTATTTCTTCTTTTAATTTTAAATCTTCAGTAGATTTAAATGGTTTAGTGATTAATTCTTTAAATTTCTCATTCAATTCATGTATGTTCAAATTCATGACTATCTATTTAAATGGAATATGTTTATGAATTATTTTTCCTGCATCTATTAAAGTTTGTAATGGAGCAGAAATAGTAGTATTTGGTCGTGTGATATAAGTTTATACTTTCATTTTAAAAAAAAATGAAAGTAGTACTTGCCACTTATTACATATATCTAAACAGAATCATATAAAAAAGCTTTCATGTCCATTTTGAACTTTTCTTTATCAAAATCTTTTACGGCCTTGGGCAGCTTATCTAAATTTGATAAGGACTCCAATATTCTAGTTTTTAAAAGTTCTATACTATCATAATCGTTGCCAGAAACAAAACCTTCATACTCATCAGAAGTTAAAACAATGTCATCAAGGAATAATTTCACCATTCTCTGCATCTCTCCTGTAAATCTGTTTTTTGTTGTTTTATCACGAACGTACAAAGGTTTCTTGGCTTTAAAAAGATGCTCAAAACCTGGAGGGGTTAAAACACTTGTAAAACCAATAATATAACTTTCTAGGTCTGAACCATAAGACCTTCCTTCAAAAAAAAATAAAATTTTTTTTTGAAGATCGATAACAAGATCTGATTTATGTTTAGATCCTGCATCCATTATTAAGCTTAAATTAAATTTCATAAAAAATTATCTAAAAATTTTATTTCCTGGAGGCAATTGCCCATGGGTTATAAAATGGTTGTATATCTTAGACTTCTCTGCAATTTTTATCTGCATCTGATTTCCATAAAATTGAGGTTCCATTTTGGCACCCATAGGATCTATTGATCTTAAATAATTAAGATTGGATCTGATAACTAATTCGACAGTGTAAGTTAAGAACATTAATAATTGTAATGATAGCATTTTAAAATGGAAATGAAAAGCCATTTCGGCTACATCAGCAGCACTTTCCATGCATCCATTACACGTCCATTTTCTAACAATTGCTGAGCTGTTAATTGCAGGAGCACCGTGCGATTCTTGATAGTGGTATTAAGCAGCTCTTTTACTTCATCAGTTTTACTAAAGGCTTCTACCTCCTCATCTGATGGTAGCGATTTAACAAGTGCCAATAAACCCAAATTATTCCCGGTTAATACGCTGGAGTTTTTAACCTGTTGAGGAAAAGCATCTATGCCGATACCTACCCCTCCATTATCTATGGGTTTGGCTATTTTAAATAAACTGTCCTTAATTACCCTACAATACCAATCACCACCTAAACGAGCCACTAGATCCATTTTATGAGGGTCTAATTTACCATTATCATCCAAAATATCTTCATTGATATGAATGCGTTTTACCTCAGCAATAATCAAATTACCTGCTCCTCCGTTTTTCCCTAACGATATTACATCATTCGCGACACATTCCAATTGAATGTTAGATTCTGCTACTCTGGGTGGTTTTACCGTTTCTGAAGGCAGTTCAGTAAACCCTGCTTTTAAAAACTCATTTACTTCTTTTGGATAGTCGGTGCTTGTTAGATAGGTCTGTTGAACCATATTATAGCTCACAATATTAATCACACATTCAGGTATTTCCAAAATGTTTTCAAGCGTATGTTTAGAACTATTATCCCGCGCCCTGCTTGTAACCGAAAAAACGCATATCGGAGGATTCATACTGACAACATTAAAAAAACTAAACGGACTTAAATTAATCTTACCGTTTTTATCAATAGTGGATGCGAAGCATATCGGACGGGGTGCAATGGCAGCGTGCAAATAACTTTGTATTTCCGTTTGCGTTAATGATGAAATATCAAAAGTTTTTAAGCCCATTTAAATTTTTATTAACGTGAGTTTGGAATAAGAAAAGTATACAAAAGATATGGTTTCTGCCTGCTAAATGATTGCCAACAATATATGCACTAATACCAAAATCCTTTGCTTAGAAATGAAGTTACAAAAATCTTTGTAAACACTCCTACTACACCATACAGAAAACATTGATCAATGCGATAAAACTACCCACACATCTATAACAAAGGCACAAAAAAAACCGCTTGGTCATCCCAAACGGTTCTGTATATTTTAGAACACTGTTCTATTTCAGTTTTTCGATCTCTTCAATGGAAAGTCCGGTACCATTAGCAATATCTGCTACAGGTAAACCCATCTCTTTAAACCTCAAAGCTGTTTCAATGGCTTTTTTGTACTCGCCTTCAACAACGCCCTCAGCTTTTCCTTCAGCTTTAGCTGTTATTGAAACTCTTTTAGCTTCTTTTTCTGCTTTCTTAGCTTCTCTTTTAGCTTCTTCCAATTGCTTTTCTAGTCCCTGCAGTTTCCCTTCAAGTTGTTCTTGTTGTTCCTGTTGGTACATCCGCACAGCTTCAGCATCCCACTTACGTTTTAAACTAACATCATACATAGTCCGTTCCTCCTTTGTCAATTTTGCGTAGCTGGCCAACTGAAAGAAGCGTTGAGTTGATCAGATTGACTTTGTGTCCGAATAACCGCTTGAATCCTTCATCGGTGGTTGGATCAATAAATACGGGTTCTGCATGTGTTAAAATAATTTTAGGATTTATTTAAATAATTAATTACATAAATCAAATATGATAAAAACTAAAAATATTAGCCAATTATTAAACGTTTGTAACCGTTTGTTGTCGGATAGCACAACTTGGAGCAATCTTTAAAGATACAATAGAAAAAGAAAAGCTACATCTCTCGATGTGGCTCTGACTAAACATATGCATTCTAACTTAACTTACTTATACGTGGAGAAAAAGACTCGACTCGATATTTTAAGCATCCTAATTACGGAATCATAAAAGCATGCAATGATTGGGAAGCGAAAGATGAAATCCATATCCCACATTAAGCCGTTTATTTAGCTCATTTATTATTTTGTTTAGAATAGTGAAATTTTTCTTTTAATTGCCTTTCCAAAATGTCTACGTAAGAATTTATGGCTATCATTGGGATAATAACTGGAGAACCGAATTTATTGTCTTGTTTTTTTAAAAAGTACTTCTTTATAAAATTTCTCTCCTTATTAAGGATAAAATTTGAGTCCACCAAACTAATCTTAATCATGAATACAGAGCCTTCTTGAATTTGACAAATATCCATTACTTGACTCCAAGGAATAAATCCCATACTAAGTGAGTTAGAATTATCAAAGATGCCATTATCTGTAATTACTAATGCTATTTTTCTAAAAAAAATCTTAAAAGACAATAAAAATATAAATCCGAAATATAATAATGTAACCGCCCCTACTATTCTAATAAAGAACTCATTACGGAAAGTCCAAGTCTCGGGCTTAAAACATAGAAGTGCCCCTAAAACAATGAAAGCTACTTGACCAAGTGCCAAAAAACACTTTCGTTTGATATTAAAAAAAATCGTAAGATCCATATTTATCCAATGATTACTGTACTTATTGAGCAATAGTTCTACTGGTTCTATTTATCCCTATCAAAATATCAGAAGCTATCTCTAAGGAGCAGAGATTCAAAAAACAGCTCCTTCATTTACTCCAATTTTAGTATAAGCCGGCTTCCTTTATAACTTTTCTAAAAGCAAGTTTTATTTGTTGACTAAAAAATGAGAGAATTTACAATCGACCTTGGTTTTGTAACATCTTCAGAATCCATCCCATATTTATTAAAATGAAAGCAAACAGAGGAAAAAGAATCGCTCCCAAGCTACTCTTCTTTCCCGAATCATTCCTTTTCAGCACATCCTTATATTTCTTATTGTGTACTAATAAAAAGTATAATTGTACTATAGAATACAATAAACAGAAGAATGAAATAAACATAAAATACTTCGAATCAATAAATCCCATTGGAATAAATAGAATTAAAAAGAAGAAAAGACTAAAATAGTATAACATAAAAGTAAACGCTATGATTAACATAGCACTAAAGGGAGCGACATCTGCATTTCCCACTCTAACTTGAAAACTATAATATTTGCTATATAGATATTCTAAAAAATTCATTTCGTACTTAAGTTAAACTTCCAGTATCTTGGATCTGAATCTCAAAGACACTATAATCTTATTTATTATAGATTTTTATCAGTTTCAATACGGCTTAATAAAATTTCAAAACTAACGTATTTAAAATTATCATTCGCAATATAATTAAAAACTATGATTTTAGAACAGTTCAAAACGACTTCCTTTAGTGCAACTCTGATCAATCTTTAGAGATACAATAGAAAAAAGAAAAGCCACATCTCACGATGTGGCCTTTGCTAAACATATGCATTCTAACTTAACTTACTTATACGTGTTGATGGATTGGGATACTTTCCAGTTGCCTCCATCATTGACCAAGGTGATTAAATCGGTCTTGGTAAACCCTTCAAATTGTTGGGTTACTTTTGCAATCCTATAGTCACTGGATTGCTCAACAATGGTTGTGCTTATTTTACAATTTAACTGCTCGCCTTTTTGCTTTTTCAAGAAGGAAATTACTTCTGAACGGCTATTGATCTTAGCTTCTGCTGCATGTACTTTCTGATTAAAATCTGCTGTAAACAATTGCTCTACTCCTGCCGACTGTCCCTCTGTCATAACTGCTACGTAATGATCAATTGCTAAGTCTGCTGTGGATAGCTTGACCACTGCTTTTTTAGAGTTGTCTCCTGTTGGTTTGTCTGCTGCCATAGCGAAAGTAGATACTGCGATCAAGGCTGTTGCTGCGAATGTTTTTGCTAAAGTTTTCATAATATCTTTATGTTATATTGTTAGTTTTTTGTTCTTAGTTGTTGATTCAAAAGTAGGGTGTAAATCCTCCCTACACTATGGCAATTAGACTAAACCAACTAAAAACTCGGTGAATGGTATAAATGGGTAGGTGAATCTTTTAAACTTTTTTGAATGCCGAGCATTAACTGATATTTTTATATCATTAAATCCATTTATGTAATAACTCTTCACAGTCTCCTAAAAATCAATATGATTATTCCTTACAAATATTTTTACAAACTTATAAATATCTTATTTATAAATAGTTAAATAGATAAAGATTATTTCTCGATATGTGAGATAAAGCTATAGATGTGAATTTTAAAATATTTTCAATAAAATATAAGTACACTTTTATACTTTTTTAAATAAATATTAGTACATTTATATACTTTAAATATAGGTATGAAATACGAGATGGTAAAAAATGTTTTAAAACTTCTAGAACAATTTGAGCTGGAGAACGCTTTACACATAAAGTACCAATCTAATATTGAAGGCTTTAAGGATTGGGTTGCTCTTGATTGTAGGGATGACAATAAGCAAATTGCCCCCTATTGGGAGGGAAAAGAAAATGGACGTAGTGCAGCTAGTGTAATCAATACGTTGATTGTACATTTAAATAGATACGCTAAGAGTTATTCGAAATCCGCCATATTTGGATCCGAATTTTCGACTCAAGAAGATTTTATCTATCTCATTATCTTGAAAGATTTTGGAGAAATGATCAAAATGGATTTAATAAAAAGAAATGTACATGATAAACCTGCAGGTATGCAAATAATAAACCGATTGATTAAAAAAGGTTGGTTAGATCAAACAAATTCTGACGTTGATAAAAGAAGTAAATTTTTAAAAATAAATGATAAAGGCTTAGCGGTTTTAGAACAGCAAATGGAAAAGATAAGACAAGCTAGCGAGATCGTGACAGGTGATTTAACGGATAACGAAAAAATGGAATTAATAAGATTACTGAATAAGCTCAATGAATTTCATATGCCTATCTACGATAGAAATATCGAATCTGAATATTTATTGACTGAAGTTTTAAAAGAAAAAAAATAATGGGGAAAAAGATAGCTGTTATCGGTTCTGGCTTTTCGGGTATGTCTGCTGCTGCCTATTTGGCAAAAGCAGGAAATGAAGTTCATGTTTTTGAAAAACATGACCAACCCGGAGGAAGGGCTAGGCAATTTAAAACGGAAGAAGGGTATGTTTTTGATATGGGACCGAGTTGGTATTGGATGCCTGATATTATCGATAATTTTTTTACTGATTTTGGATCTAAAACTTCTGATTTTTTTGAGTTAATTTCATTGAATCCACAGTTCGAAATGATCTTCGCCGATGATAAAATTGCTGTACCTCAAAATTTAGATGAATTAAAAATCTTGTTTGAAAAAATCGAAGAAGGTGCCGGATTGCAATTAGAAAAATTTATGAAATCTGCTAAATTTAAATATGAGGTAGGTATGCAGGATTTTGTCAATAAGCCTTGCCACAACTGGGCAGAATTTATCTCTCCTAAAATAGCCGGAAGCGCCTTAAAATTAGATCTGCTATCAAATTTCAGAAACTACGTCGCCAAATATTTTAAGAACGAAAAGCTAAGGACTTTGATGGAATTTCCGGTCATATTTCTGGGTGCTTCACCAAAAAATATTCCTGCTTTATATAGTTTGATGAATTATGGTGGGTATGCTCTTGGGACACATTATCCAGTAGGTGGTTTTTATCAATTGGTATTAGCGATGAAGCATGTTGCGGAAAAACAAGGTGCAATTTTTCATTTCAGTAAAATTGTTGAAAGCATAAATACTGAAAACGGAAGCGTTATTTCCCTAACTGTCAATGGAAATAAACTAGATTTTGATACGGTAGTTGCCTCTTCAGATTATCATCATACGGAGACGCTCCTCAATAAAGTGGATCGAAATTATTCTGAAGAGTACTGGAAAAATAGAGTATTTGCTCCTTCGAGCTTAATCTATTATTTGGGCATTAACCAAACTCTCCCTAATCTTAAGCATCATACGCTTTTCTTTGAGCATGACTTGGACGAACATATTGATTGTATATATGAAGACAAAAAATGGCCGGAGAAACCGCTATTCTATGTGTGCTGTCCATCCAAAACCGACCAAGGTGTAGCACCTGAAGGTAAAGAGAATGTATTTCTACTGATGCCATTAGCTACTGGAATTAATGATGAAGAAGCTGTAAGAGAAAAGTATTTGGTAGCCATGCTTAAAAGACTGGAAAATCATCTGGGCATTAGTGATCTAATGACAATGATTGAATATAAAAGAAGTTATTGTGTGCAAGATTTTATTTCAGACTATAATGCTTATGATGGCAATGCGTATGGACTGGCAAATACATTGGGTCAAACTGCTGTTTTAAAACCTAAAATAAGAAACAAAAAAATTAAAAATTTATTCTATACCGGTCAATTAACGGTTCCCGGTCCTGGAGTACCTCCATCTATCATTTCTGGTAAAATTGTATCTAATGAAATTATTAACGCTAAAAAATAATCTATATGAAACAACTATTCGACGAACTTTCTTTCGCAGTAAGTAAAATCACGACGCAAAAATATAGTACAAGTTTTTCGCTAGGTATTTTAGCGCTCAGTCCTTCCATTCGCAATGCGATTTATGCCATATATGGGTATGTTAGGTTAGCAGATGAAATTGTAGATAGTTTTCATGGATACGATAAAGAGAAACTTTTGAATAGATTAAAAGAAGAAACAGAAAATGCTCTGGAGGAAGGAATTTCACTCAACCCGATTTTACAATCTTTTCAACACGTCGTCCATCAATATTCAATTGACAGAAAACTAATCGGCCAATTTTTACATAGTATGGAAATGGATCTTCACAAAATAGATTATAATTCTGAACGCTATAAAGAATATATTTTTGGCTCAGCAGAAGTAGTCGGCTTAATGTGTCTGCAGGTTTTTACAAATGGCAACAGAGAGCACTATGAAAAATTGAAACCTTATGCGATGAAATTGGGCTCAGCCTTTCAAAAAATTAATTTTTTAAGGGATTTAAAAGATGATTATCATATTTTAGGTCGTACTTATTTTCCAAACATTGATATGGAGGTGTTTGATAATCATGTAAAAAGTAGGATTGAAAATGAAATTGAAGAAGAATTTAATGAAGCATTATTGGGAATAAAAAAACTTCCGAATTCCGCTATGTTTGGTGTTTATCTGGCTTATAAATATTATCTGTCTTTATTTAAAAAAATCAAAAGAAAATCATCCGAAGACATATTGAATAGCAGGGTGCGAATTGCTAATTCTGAAAAAGCATATGTAGCATTTAAAAGCTATGTGAGGTATAAAACTGCTTATTTATGATTGAAACTATTTCCTTATTCCTGCTTTCACCTTGTTTTCTGAAATGCCTCAAGTCTCCCCTTTTGACAATATTATAATGGGAAACAGAGAAAAGATTAGTGGAGAGATTTTGAAAAAAACATAAATACGCTTAAAACAACTAGAAGATGAGACATCAACTATATAGAGAACAACAATTAAATTGCGATATTAAAACTGCTTGGCACTTTTTTTCTTCTCCGGCTAACCTGTCGAAAATAACCCCAGAAGATATGCGATTTAAGATAATATCTAAAGATGATCATCAAGATATTTTTGAGGGGATGATTATTGATTATACTGTTTCGCCCATGTTAAAAATTCCGTTAAAATGGAGAACAAGAATCAGTCAAGTTGAGTTTAATAGGAGTTTTACTGATTATCAAGAAAAAGGTCCGTATAAATATTGGAGCCATTTTCATGAATTTATCCCAAATAGCAACGGGGTACTGATAAAAGATACTGTAGATTATGAATTGCCGTTTGGTATATTGGGTAATATCGCACATCGGATATTTGTAAAAAATAAACTAGCTGATATTTTTGATTTCCGATATGCTGTACTAGAAAAAATGTTTAACACCCTAAAATAATAGCATGAACTTTTTAATAACAATGATCGTTTTTGTACTGATGGAGGGCGCCACCTGGATTATCCATAAATACATTATGCATGGCTTTTTATGGGGCTTACATAAGGATCATCACGATCACAGCAATGATGGTCCGCTCGAAAAAAATGATTACTTCTTTGTGATATTTGCGATACCCACGATAATTTTAATGTACATTGGTTCCCTAAAAGAGTTTAATTATCTATTTTATATTGGATTGGGTATCATGCTGTACGGTATGGCTTATTTTTTTATTCACGATATTTTTATCCATCAGCGGATTAAATTCATGACCAAAACTCAAAATGCTTATTTTTTAGCACTCCGTAGAGCGCACAAACAACATCATAAGCATACTACGAAACACGATGGTGAATGTTTTGGTTTTTTATATGTGCCCTTCAAATATTTTCAAATGTATTTTAATCCGAATAAAAAATGATGACATATACGTATTCTTTGATTTTATTTTTTACAGTCATCATTTGTCTGATCGCTTCTTTTGATAAACGAATTCTTTTCAATCGACATTTTGGAGCATTTTTTAAAGCTGCTGTAGTGGTTGCTATTCCCTTCATTGCTTGGGATGTCTGGTTTACCTCAAAAGGTGTTTGGTGGTTCAATACCGATTACACGCTTGGAATTGTCGTTGCCGGTTTACCTATCGAAGAGTGGTTATTCTTTATTTGTATTCCGTTTTCTTGTGCCTTTACATATTTCTGTTTTGATAAATTTTTCAAATTAGACAGACTTTCAGGTTTTAATAATATAATTGTTTTTGTCAGCATTATTGTTTGTTCGGTGATCGCTTTGCGGCATCATGATAAGATCTATACTTTAGTGACCGCAATAGCGACAATCATAACCTTAATTTATCTCCATTTTATTGCCCGAGAAGATTGGATTAGCAAAGCATCCTTAGTCTTCAGTGTTTTAATGCTTGGCTTTCTTCCGGTCAATGGTGTGCTGACTGGCTTTGGATTAGAATCTCCTATTGTAAATTACAACCCCGGTGATTTTTTGGGTATACGCATACTAACAATACCAATCGAAGATGCTGTGTATGGTTATACTCAATTTCTATTGGTCATTTATTTTTTTTCAAAATTTAAAAAAAATGAAAACGCATACTAAAACTTTAACCTTTATTTTTTCTCTAGTAATTGTACTCTTTAATTCCTGTGCTTCAATTCCAAAAAACACAAAGGCAGTTGCAAATTTTGATATCAATAAATATTTAGGAACTTGGTACGAAATAGCACGTTTTGATTTTCGTTTTGAAAAAGATCTAGACAACGTTTCGGCTCAGTACAGCTTGAACGAAAAAGGAAATGTAAAGGTATTGAACAGTGGATATAATTTTATAAAGAAAGAATGGAAAAAAGCCGAAGGAATTGCAAAATTTAGAGGAGAAAAAGATATCGCAGCATTAAAAGTTAGTTTTTTTGGCCCTTTTTACTCGGGATATAATGTTGTTTCAATGGATGATGATTATAAATATGCATTGGTGGCAGGTAAAAACTTAAATTATCTATGGATTTTATCAAGAACAAAAGAGATTCCCGAAGCGGTTAAAACGAAGTTCCTAAATACTGCGACAGAAATTGGTTATGACACGTCTAAATTAGTGTGGGTAAAGCATGACAGAACGGATAATCCATTTATCCAGAAAGACTAAATTTTTAGTTTTTTGGTTACATGGGAATCTACCATTAGAGGTTCATTTGGAGTGATAAAAATCACCTTCTTTCAGCACAAGCAATACAAAATCTCAATTTTAATAGAAATAACTAAATATCATTCAAAATGAAAAAAATAACTCTTATAGTTTTAGTCTTCATCGGTATAGTGCAAGTGAGTCTAGCTCAAGAAACTAAGTTTCAACTTTCAAGTCATATTTTAGACATCACGACCGGTAAACCTGCTACCAATGTTAAAATTACACTGTCGAAAATGAACAAGAATCAGAGTTGGACTATGATAGAAGAAAAAAATACTGATAGTAATGGTAGAATAAAAGATTTTTTAAAACAGGACGGAAAAGATAATACAGGCATTTATAAGTTAACATTTCACACCAGTTCTTACTTCAAATCTCTTGGAAATAAATCGTTCTACCCGTTTATAGAAGTTGTTTTTGAACTTGTTGACAATGAACATTACCATGTACCTATTACCCTATCTCCTTTTGGTTATTCGACATATAGGGGAAATTAACATCTTTTTCATACGATGATTATCTTACTATTACGCTAATGATATTTAGAGCCTATTAAATTTAAATAGGCTCTAAATATTTTAAAATAAATCAACATGTATTGATCTTTTTGTTTTATTGTTGAATAATAACAAACAAAGCCACATCTCTCGATGTGGCCTTTACTAAACATAAGAATTAACCTTACTTACTTATACGATTTAATGGATTGAGATACTTTCCAGTTGCCACCATCATTAACCAAGGTGATTAAATCGGTCTTGGTAAACCCTTCAAATTGTTGGGTCACTTTTGCAAGCATATAGTCACTGGATTGCTCAACAATGGTAGTGCTTGTTTTACAGTTTAACTGCTCTCCTTTTTGCTTTTTCAAGAAGAAAATCACTTCTGAACGGCTGTTTGTTTTATCTGTTGATGCCTGTACTTTCTGTTTAAAATCGGATGTAAACAACTGCTCTACTCCTGCCGACTGTCCCTCTGTCATAACCGCAACGTAATGATCAATCGCTAGATCTGCTGTAGATAGATTTACTACCGCTTTTTTAGAGTTGTCTCCTACTGGTTTTCCTGCTGCCATCGTAAATGTTGATACTGCGATCAAGGCTGCTGCTGCTAACGTTTTTGCTAAAGTGTTCATAATGTCTTTATGTTATATTGTTATTAAGTTGCATCAGCCCCACATCCAACAACTCAATCCCTGATGCCTGCTTTGCAGTTCTATTTGTTTGTTGATTCAAAAGTAGCGTGTAAATCGTTCCTATCCTATGGCAATTAGACTAAACCAACTAAAAACTCGGTGAATGGAGGAAATGCTTAGGTGAAGTGGTTGAGTCTGAAATGGGGTTATTCTACTGTCGCTCACTTGTCAGTGACAAAGCCATAGATGGCTCCAACTAATAGTAAAAATATCTCCCAAATATTATTATTCCTTTTCTATTTAAAATAAGTTGTATGACGATTCATATCTAAATCGACAACATAATCTGGACATAATTCATTAAAAAATAAGTGGTTGTTTTCTTAAAAATATTTATCTTTAATCGCCATACGAAGTTCAAAAAAGAAAACAGCAGAAAACTTCCTTATATTATTAAACAATTTAAGTATTCCTAAAAAGGAAACAAAATAATGACGCCAGAACTTAAAGAATTAGAAAGACAGATAATCAAAAAACATAAGTTTGGATTTACACCCAAATATGAATCAGGTTTTCAAACATGTCTTTCGGAAAAAGCATTTTTTGCTATTACGAATCAAGTCTTCGAAAAACTTGAATGGGATATCATTTACATTGATGAACATGCTGTCGAAGCCAAACGAAAAGTAAAAAGTTTAGGAATAACACAATACACCGAATCTATAGTTATCTCCTATAACTACGGGAGTATAACGGTCAAAAGCGAATCCCTAGGAAGCGAAATGTGGGATAATGGCCGAAATTCAAAAAGAGTGCATTTATTTATGCTCGTATTTCAAGATATTGAAAAAAATTATAATCGAGAAGATTTAAAACAATTAGAAAAAGAACAAGAATCTATAGAAAATTGGGACAACTACATTATTCCAAAAGAACTACCTCAGCCTAAGAATGTAAAAAAGCCAACTATTATATTTGTATTTGTAATCGGTATTTTAATTTCTATCATTTTGGCCTTCTTATTGGCTAAGATTTCAATAACAGGTAGATACATAATTTTTTTATTTGAATTCTTAGTTGGTCTTGCTTTAGCATTTTCAATAAAACAAGGTATTAAACTTGGAAATTACACGAATTTAACTAAGTTAAAATATATACTTATTTTGTGCACATTGATTATTTTTGTAGGTACTCAAATTTTTGAGTATTATATCATTCTAATCGAGAACAATTTTGAAAAAATAGGTTTTTTTGAATTTATGAAAATAAGACTTCAACAAGGACTAACCATAAAAGACTTAAATATTGGAAGTATCGGACTTATCATAAGTTGGATAATTCAACTATTTTTAACGTTCGTATTTGGATTCTTATTTTTGACAAGATTCTTAATAAATTATCTCATTAAGCGAGTACCACAAGAAGTGACAGAATTTGCATATTATCTCATTATCAAAGGAAAAGATGAACATGAAGTGAGAAAAGAATTAACATATTTAGGATGGTCAGATGAAATAAGTCAAAATGAAGTTTTTGAGGCAATTGATGGAATCCAAGGTAACAACGAATTGAATAGAACGAGGTAGAAATAATAGCAATAATCTAATAATGAGTGTAAAAAGAAAAGTTTTAGAAGCTAAAACTGACCAAGAATTAGAGTATTATCTTCAAGAGGACAATAAATTTGTACCTCAAGCAAGTCAATTTGCATACGAAATTCTGAAATCACGTGGTCGGACTTTTACTCCTGAAGATACGGAAAGAATTACATTGATGATTGAAAAGAAGTCTGAAGAAGATAAAATTATGATTCATGAAAATCACAAAAAAGCGGCAAACTTAATTTACATATCAGCGACACTGGGGATTGTAAATATGATATTATTTCCTGACTTACCTTTTTCATTCTTCTCCATTTTTGTTGCAATTATTATTTTGGGGTTCATGTTTGGAATTGGTTATATGATTAGCAAAGGAAGTAATGGTGCAAAATATATTTTATTAGTATGTATGATTTTTGGAATTATATACATACCCTTCATCCTTTTAACTATAACCCGAACTCCAGTTGTAGGAATTATTAATATAGTACAGACAGTATTACAGGTTTGGGCAATAGTTCTATTATATCAAATACCAAAATATAAATTGGAGTAAAGTGGCGATTTTGCCTTTATTGTCATCCGTTCCAACATTAATAAACCAATATCAATATATTCTTGAATAACATGAGTGTACAGTAAAAATAGAAAGGTCTCCTGCACCAATGTGGGACCTTATATAAATTATGTGGCGATATTGATTCCACCCCAGTTTTGTTATTGACATTTGGCTGATGATTTGCGCATAGAAATATCGAGAAACAACAATTAAAAACTTCTATCGCTATTGCAGTCAAAATCCACATATATATATCTGCAGGTGTCTATAAAGGCAATCTGACAATCGAATCTGATGCCGTCGATAAACATCAGATTCCTATTATCGTACTTAGCTAGAAAGAATATCTACGCGATTAAATATTGAAGCTGTAATCCTGTAAGAATATAACGAAATTAAAAAAAATGGATAAAAACCGTCCTTCGCTCATCAAGAGAATATCAAAAATATTATTGAAATCAATCATCGGAATTGTAGTGATAATCGCTATCCTACTCTTTGCGACATTCGTGATTCATCAAATCAATTTAAGCAGCGAAGCGGATAAAATTGAAGACTATGGTCAAAAAATAAAAATTTTTGACGGTACAATAAATACGACAATAGATGGACAAGGTGCAGATGTAAGTACCCCATTTTTCCTACAGCTAGAATTGGACTTTTCTAATTTACGTTACTAATTTATTTATTTGTTGTTTGTGTCTAATATTTTTTGATAATTCCGTTGGTGTAAGATTGCCAAGTC
>Ga0160467_100762_pt1 | contig 22641 bp, 17 predicted proteins | sample HID1972I_E11MG_FD_108221 | JGI IMG/M metagenome (GOLD analysis project Ga0160467, IMG submission 108221) | Enriched pill bug-associated microbial communities from UW Madison campus, WI, USA - HID1972I_E11 MG | ecosystem: Host-associated > Arthropoda: Insects > Digestive system > Unclassified ... | reverse complement strand
TTCTTCAACAAGCTTACCGACGCGATGGCGTTGTTGAGCAAGGCCATTGTCGATCACGACGACAAGGGAAATCTCAAGGTCAACTTCGACGATCTGAGAAATGCATTGGAGGGGTTGATCAGCGACGTGGAAAACGGCTCGGGCCTCGGTGGAGATTTCAGGACCCGAGCGGAGGCGGAAGAATTCCTGAAGGAGCTGGGTCTTGAAGGTCTGGTTGTCAAGCCGAAATTCGGCGGCGGTTTCGAGCTGGCCGTGGATCCACAAATGATCAGGGACGTGCGGAACCTGTTCGAGGAAGAGGGTGAGCACACCATGAACCCGGCAGCGCATGCCGCGATCATCAGTGCCAAGGACAGCCTGATGGAGCGGTTCAACCACATCAACCGCGTACTGCCGGACAAGTATCAACGGCAACTGCAGGTGTGGGACACGCTGGTCAAGGCACTCAGCGGCACCATCGACTCAATGGCCGAAGTCAATCGCCTGGTCGCGCAGAACATCAGCTGACGCTGTCATCTGAAAGGAGATAATACTTATGCCAGAAGTAAATTCAATAAATGGTGCGAGATGCGTCTTATATCCTTCAGAGAGACACGGGGAAGGCAATAAATCACCGCTGGCAGGCATTGGGAATGTCGAATTGCCGACGCGTCTTCCCTCGGCGGGCAAGGCTGGAAAAAATGAAGAATATATAATACTGAAGCCAAAGCTTTCTAATAACAGGTGGGGCTATGTATACAATAGGTTTGGGGGTGCTGAGAAAAACGAGGACAATCATCGCCGCCCATCCCATGCAGGATCGTCGCCGTCGGCATACCGTGGTAACGGCACCGATTACTCGGGAACCAGCTTGAGCGACGGCAGTGCCGGCACCTCCAGTGTTCATTTTTCGCCCTGCGGTGAAGCTGCTGGGCAGGCAGCGGTGAAGGCAGGAACGCAGCGTCCGCACCCTGATCATATGGAACGCGTCAACGACTACCTGATGGGTGTCCTTGAGGTCTTCGACCCGAAAAACGCCGACTGGCAGGTTCTGGAACGAAATGGCAAGAAGGAACTTAAAGCGACCAGCTTTTATTCAGAGGCACAGATAGCGACATCCAGGAACCTTCGCGCGGAAATGACGCGCCAAGAGCTGTCCGGTAACCAGGCCGATGAGGCACTCAACGCGCTGCTGACCGACGCCAACAGCTACGGTGCAGCCAAGGTCATGGACGCCTGTCTCGCCCTGTCGCTGGTGGAAAAGTTGCCGGTTGAGGCCAGTGGGGAAGTCGCCGCCGTGCGGTCAGCGATGGACGCATATCTGAAATCTGCAAAAGACGACTACAGCGCCGCGAAACTAAGCTATGGCAGCGACGCCAGCCATGAATATGGTCGTCTGAGTGAATCCTTGAATGCGCTGACGGCGAAGGTCGGCCACGAAGCGATCAAGGAGCAGTTGTTGATCGAACTGAGGCCCGCGATTCTGGATGCGTTGCAGGCCAAGGGCTGGAAGTTGTCTTCCGACTCGGTAGCAACGTCGCTCAACACGCAAGGTTTTTCCGGGTGGGTGAAAAAGATGGATGTTGGCACCGAAGCGCTGTTGCGGTGTGCAGACGATCTTGTCTACCTCATGGACCCGAATGCTTCATCGGCCGACAACGCCCCTGAGAGCCCGACATCGCCTGCGACGATGTCGCCTGATCCCACACAGCCAGCGACATCTGCCCCCCCCCCGGCGCTCCCCGATATTCATATCCGCATCAACCCGGTCAACAACAACAGCCCGGTGTTCAACAACAACCAGCATGGTACGAAGGGCAGTTCGGAGGTGCCCGCAGAAACCGGAGGACATGAAATTGACGCCGACCCGCCGCCCAGAGATATCGTTCAGTGGATCCTGCCTCGACCAATTCTGAAAGGACCCGCTGATAACGAGCGACCGGCGGGCTACTTTGATCTCCCGTCCTTCGTCAATGAGGAAATGGCGACCTCAGGGAGCGCAGCAGAAACAGAAATGCCTACGCCCAACGACCCTTCGCCCATACTTCAGGTAAATCCGCCTGAGGTCAAGGAAGTAGCCGATGAGAAGCATAATGAACCGGTCATTGTCGGGAATGAAAAGAAGCCCGGACGTGTGGATAAACGCAAGGCTACTACTACTCCGGGTTCAACAGCAGGCGAAGCGCCCGGGAAGTACTTCAGGTCGTGTTTGAAGGATATCAATATTGGCTTGAGAAGACCGGTGTCGCAAGGAAGTGGGGTTGTCTACTCGATAGATAAAGCTTGCGTTCGCCACAACGTGACTTCTACCGCGATTGCTGATCCTGATAATAATCAGCGGGTGATCCGCTACGATGACTACGGTAAGAGGGAAGAAAAAGAGATGGTCGGCTTTTATGTCGGGCCTTACAAACACGCACCCTATACGGAAATCAATCATCACGGTCGCGGCGCGGAAACGGGTCATCTCACAATCAATCGGCCTGCCAGGAAGGCCAGCTAGGTGGCTCCGTCGTCACCGATCAGTCTTCGTACCAAAAGTACTGTTGCGGCAGCGCTAAGGCAGATGATCCTCGCCGCGACCGACACGGTCGCGGCGCAGGTGACGGCCGGTGCCCGGCTGCACGAAGATCTGGGCGTCGATTCGCTGGATATGGCCGGACTTCTGATCGATATCGAAAAGCATTTCGGTGTCGTGCTGACGGCACATATGCTTGCGTCCATTTCGACGGTGTCCGAACTGACGGACGCAGTGGAGCGGCTGCTGCGCGAGGCGTCGCGTTGATGCGCTGTATGCTCCTTGCGCTGCTGCTGCCGTGCGCAGCCGACGCGGAAATCCACGCCATGCTTTCCCCCGAAGGTCGGCTGGTCATCGCCGACCATGCCGTCAACGGCTCGGTGGCGTTCAATCCCCTGCAGTCGAAGGCATCATCGCCGCAAGCGCGCCGGCGCGGCCATGTACGTATGCCGCCGCCGGACCTGCAGGTACTGTTCGCCGCAGCAGCAGCGGAAACAGGCGTGGATGCTGATCTGCTCAGCGCGGTAGCGCTGCAGGAATCGGCTTACAACCCGCGTGCCGTGTCGCCTGCAGGCGCGGCCGGGTTGATGCAGTTGATGCCCGATACAGCGCGGCGGTTCGGTGCACGTGATCGTTTCGACGCGGCCCAGAGCGTGCTTGCGGGTGCGGCTTACCTGGCCTGGCTGCTCAGGCATTTCAACCAGGATGTCGAGCTTGCGCTTGCTGCATACAACGCGGGTGAAGGTGCGGTCGGCCGTCATGGAAACCGGATCCCGCCCTTTCCCGAAACCCGCGCCTATGTAGCCGCTGTACTGGCCGGCCACGCGCGCCTGACCGCTGTCCGGAACGCCGGCGCAGCGGATTATCTGGACTGACGAATACAACTCTGCTGATACCGCTTGCGTGATTTGTCTCGCAGAATGTCGATATCAACCGGAACGTGTCTGCGAGTCTTTTCGTCCCCATGCAATTCGTGCTGAAAATCCTGTCGGGCAGTTTGAATGGCGTCGAGTACACCCTGCTCGGTGACGAAACCCTCTTTCATGTCGGCCCCCATGAAGACCTCATCAATGGAAAGGCCGAGGCAGCCCTGGGACGTTCCGAAAACGCCTATTTCCTGCCCGCCGACGAGGTGGCGGCAGGTGCCTTCATCGTCCAGGTCAAGGGTTCAGGCGCGGAGGCGACGCTACGGCTTGGTCAACGCAGGGACGAGCATTCGCCCTGGGTATGGACGCCTTTGGCCATGCAGCAGCCGGTATGCGCAGCGGAAACCTGGTTCGCGGTACGCGATGCCGGTACCGCGTGGACGGCCGAGGTCGCTGGTTTCGTAACGCCTGCTGTATCGGCCAACCTGCCGGCGTCCACCGTAGCCACTGCAGGGCGGCGTGACGGCAGACGTGTCGCACCGGGAATACTGTTGGGCGGCGTGGTACTGCTCGCGGTTGCCGTGTCTTCGGCCTGGTTTTATTGGCAATACCGCCCTGAATCCCGAATTCGTGGCCTGGCCAGCATCCTGCAGAACGCGCCCTCGGATTATCAGGTCATCGCGGGCGAACGGGATCGTCTGTATGTCTTCAGCGATACCGCAGCGGGCAAGGCGTGGGCCGAGCGTGCCAGCCGTCGCCTGCAGCGTCGTGGCGACATCCACCTGGTCCGCCAGGAGGAAGCGCGGCGTCTTGAAGACATTATCATCGCGGCGGGTGTCGAACTTGTGGTGGTGCGGCTGCAGGATCCGGCACGGCCCGAGGTCATTATCAGCGGCACGGCCAGCAGCCGGCGGGTGGAGCAGGTCAGGCGGGCGCTGGCCGGACAGGTTCCATGGGCACATCAGCTTCAGATCGATGCGGTGAGCGACCAGCAACTGGCGTCGCTTGCGCGTCGGAAGCTCCGCGTGCTGGGCATCAGTTCTCGCATCGAACCGCGCGGAACGTACGCCAGCCTGGTCAACGATGTCTTCCTTGACGATGCGGCACTCGCTGGAATGGCCGGGGCCGCTACGGCATTTCATGCGGAATGGGGCAGCCGTCGCATCAGCATCCAGCCCCAGCTCTGGGACGATCTTCTGCAGGGACGCTCCTATCGCTATTCCCCCGGTCAACTGCTGTCCGTCGAGAGTGGGCGCTGGGAATACGCCGGCGCCGCAGGACAGAACGCGCAAGCGGCGCCTTGATCTACTTTCACTGCCAAGGAGTACACCATGTCCCTACACGTAATGCCCACCATTTCCGGCTGGGGTGATCCTGCTGACCCGGGCGGGGACCCCGCGAAGTGGGGCGGCTGGATGTCCAAGCACTCCGAATCATTCGATGCCGGCGTCAACAATCTGAAGGCCAAGCTGGATAATGCTTTCAAGGAACTGGCTGATGACCCCAGCAGTCCGAAGCTTCTTGCCGCATACCAGAGCGCGCTGTCCGAATACAACATGTACCGCATGTTGCAGTCGAACTCGACGAAGAGCCTGACCGACCAGAGCAAGTCTGTCATCCGCAACCTGGCATGAACCTTGATGGCGCCGGCCCGACTGGCGTCATCCCTCATCATGGGAAATCCGCATGATTACCATCACGCCGATCGACTCCGTTATTGCCGGCGCGTCGTCATTGGGTGCCGCTTCGGTGCCGCTTTCCGATCGATTCACCGCCGCACTGGCTGAAAGCTATGCCTGGGCGGGCAGCGAGCGCGACGCCGTGCTGCTTGCCGCAAACGACCCGACCGTTGCCGCCGATCCGCAAAGGCTATATGAGCTGCAACTGCGCCAGGAAGCCTACGCGAAGAAGATCTCCGTCGGCTCTGCCCTGACGAGCCACTTCACCAAGGGCGTCGAGACGCTGTTGAAGAGCTGAGCCATGATTCCCCGAATCCGCCTGCTGCTGTATCCGTTGCTATGCCTGCTCATCATCGGATGCGCCCGCTCCGATCTCCTGCAGGCACTCGACGAGCGACAGGCCAATGAAGTGGTGGCAGTGCTGCTCAACCACAACATCGACGCTGAGAAAAAGGCGCAGGGCAAGGCTGGCTTCCTGGTTCGGGTAAGCGCGGCCGACCTTGCCGAAGCCATCAATATCGTGCAGATGAACGGCTTGCCTTCGATGCCGCGAACCCAGGTTGCCAACCTGTTTCCACCGGACTCCATGGTCAGCACGCCACTGGCGGAACGGGCGCGGTTGCTGTCTGCCATAGAACAGCGTCTGGAGGAGTCACTGGTGACCCTGGATGGCGTGCAGGCCGCACGCGTCCACGTCAGTTACGACGCGGGCGCTGCCGAGGGCAGCCTGCAGCAACGCAAGCCGCCGTCCATGCACGTCGCTGCCGTGCTGGCGCATTCCGGCGATTCCGACCAGCAGGCACTGCTGACGACAGCCAAGCGCTTCCTGCGTAATGCCTTCGTCGACGTTGCCTATGACAATGTGTCCATCGTGTTGACCCGGGCCGCCGCGCCCCGGACGCTGGCGGTGACTCCTGCGGCGAACGCATCGTCGCCGTGGCGAATGCTGGCAGTTCCACTGCTGCTGCTGGCGCTGATCGGTGCAGGGCTGTTGTGGCTGCTTCGTAGCTCCTATCCCGCAGCAACACGCTTGCGGGAGCGATGGCATGGACGTGAGGCGAGGAATGTCGATGCATCCCACGGCTGATGCCCTTCGCGTCGCTCATGACCCTGCTTCCTATTACCGGCCCTGGGCACAGCGCATCGATGCGCTGCCCGCCCGGCAACGCAGCGCGTTGAATCGATGGCTCGTGAGCAGATACGCGCTCCTGCCTGCCAGTTCCATCGTGAAAGGGCAGCAACCGTTGTCCCTGCGCCTGATCAACGGCTGGCAGCGGCTGCCCGCCACGGCATGGCTGATGGCATGCGCAAAACAGCGCAGCAGGTTGATGGGTTCTCGTCTGCTGTTCAGCCAGCCGCCGCTTGTGCACGCCTTTCTCCGACTCCGCTTCGATGAGGCAGAGTTGCCGCCCTGCGCCTCGCCCCTGGTCACAGACACGCTGTTGGCCTGGGGGGGAGAGCACCTGCGGACTGGATTGCGCGGACACATTCCGGATTGGCTCGGTGACCGTATGAGCCTGTGCTTCGCGGGTCTGCCGCGTCCCGTCCAGCCGGCCGCGTCAGGGCCGGACGAGTTCGATATGACCTGTTTCTGGAGTGCCTGGAACCATGCTGCAGATCTTCCCGGAACGGCTGCTGGATTTTGCCGTTGATGACGTAATCCAGGCGGCAAGCCTGCAGCAGGCCAATGAGGCAGAGCGCATTGTCGCCTTTGCCCGCAGACGAGCCGTGCTCGATCACGAGCAGGCGCAGTCAGAGGCCCAGGCTCTGCGGGCAAGTGCACATTTCGATGGCTATCGCGATGGGCTTGTGCAGGCCCTGGCTACATTGAAACCCCTGCTGGATGCCCTTCGCGGTGAGCAGGTCGCGCTGGCCGAAGCCGTATCTGTCCAGGTTCACGATGCGCTGCGGTCGATGGCCGGTGCGCCCGATATCGTCGTGGAGCAGGTGTGTGCCGCCTTCCGCGCGCGGAGCGATCCGGCCGATGTATCCGCACGGCCGGTGCTGCATGTGCCGGATCAGCAGACCGCCTTGCTTGAGGCCCTGCGCCTCGACCCACGGCTTGCGGAGCTGGAAATTCGTGCTTCAACCCGGCAGCAGCTGCTGCTGGAGGTAGGACCCATGGCCTGGCAGCTGGATATCGGAGGGACGCTGGACGAGGACATCGAGCAGGCCCTGCGCAGGGAGATGCCGGCAGTGAGCGCAGCGCTGGATGCGATCGCCGAAGGCTACAGCCAGCGCCTGCAGGAAACCCTTGCACATGCCGCGCAGGCGCGCGGATTCGCCTCGTTGAAGGAAACGCAATGAACACCATCAATACGCCTGTGGGCATCGTGACCTCCCGGACTGACTACGACCCTGCCGGTACCTCGCTGGCGGAACGCTATCGTCAGGCGCTGGGTTCGTCCGCCCTCCCGGCCACAGAAGATCCGGAAGAATCCGAAGAGACCGAAGCGCCTGGCGAGACTGAAGACCCGCCTCGCACCAAGCTTGATGAGTGTCCCGAAGAGGTCGAGACCGGTGATGAGGAGGAGGGCGAGGGTGAGAAGGAAATACCCTGTTACATGAGAGTCCTGACCCGCCAATGGGGCAGGCAGATGCTCCTGGAGACCCTCATGTACGGCGAAGAGGAAGAAAGCGGTGTTCCTACGATGTCGATTGACATCTGAGCAACGGACAACCATGCCCTGAACGTGGCAGGGCCCCGCAGGCGGGCGGCCGCCCGCCTGCACTCAGGTTCATCCCACGCCTTCATTCCAGATGACATCGACGCCCGTTATGCTGTGCCGATGCTGCCCAAGAAAACCGCCCTCCCCCTGATCTGCCTTGCCCTGCTCGCCAGTCCGTTCGCCCAGGCGCGTGGCACGATCGAGAAAGTCGATATCCGTGGCCTGGACAAGGACGACGACGCCGGCATCATCGAGAACATCGAGGTATCGCTGTCGCTGTATGACACGATCGGCAAGGTCCAGGGCGAGTCCCGGCTGGAATACCTGTTGTCGCAGGCGGAGCGCCAGACCCGCGAAGCACTGGAGCCGTTCGGCTTCTACAACCCCACCATCACCGTGGATGCGCCGCGCGATGGGGAGTCCGTGCGCGTCGTGATCGACGTGGCCAAGGGCGAGCCTGTGAGGGTGCGCAAGGAGCATGTCGAGATCACCGGGCCGGCGATCTACGACCGCTATCTGCAGGAGGACATCGACGCGTTCAAGCCCCAGAAGGGCGATCCCTTCGATCACACCACGTATGAGGCCAGCAAGATCAAGGTCACCCGGCGGCTGGCCGAGCGCGGCTACTTCGATGCCGACTACACCCAGCGCCAGGTACGGATCACCCGCGCGGAGAACGCCGCCGACATCGACCTGACATGGGATAGCGGCCGTCGCTACAACATGGGCCCGATCACCTTCAACCAGGATTATTTCGTGGACCGGTTGTTCGATCCACTGGTGTACTGGGAGGAAGGAAGCTATTTCCATGAAGGAAAGCTGGATCGACTGCGTGAATCGCTGACCAAGCTGGATTATTTCAGTGTCATCGACATCCAGCCGCGTCCGGACCAGGCCGATGACAATGGCGATGTTCCGGTGGAGGTCAACCTGACCCGGGCCAAGCGCAGCATCTACAGCGCCGGCCTGAGCTACGGCAGTGAAAGCGGCGCAGGTGTGCGCGGTGGCCTGGAGCGGCGTTATCTGAACAGCCGCGGCCACAAGATGAACACTCAGCTGGATTACGCACAGAAGCGTAAGAGCCTGATCACCAGTTATCGCATTCCAGCCTTCCGTTGGCTGGATGGCTGGTACACGTTCGCCGCCAGCGCCTATGACGAGCAGACCGACTATATCGATCTGCGCAACATCAAGTTGATGGCCAGCCGCAGCGGGCAGATCAATGAATTCTGGACCGCCACCGCGTCATTGAATGCGCTGCGCGAGCGCTGGGGCTATGCGTCCGGCAACGAGTTCACCAATGCGGTCTATCAGTATTCGACGCTGGTCTATCCACAGTTGGCGGCCGACTACGTCAACGTGGACGATCGCCTGTTTCCACGCAGCGGCCTCAGCGGCACCGCGACGCTGCGCGGGGGTATCGAGGACGCCGGTTCGGACACGAGTTTCGTGCAGGCCAACATGGTGCTGCGCTGGTATGTGCCTGTCGGCGAAAGCAATCGCCTGATCCTGCGCGGCGAGGGCGGTACCACCTGGACCAACGATCTGGTCGCCATGCCGCCCAGCCTGCGCTATTTCGCCGGCGGCGACCGCAGCATCCGTGGTTATGCCTATCGTGAAGTGGGACCGCGCACCCCGGCACCGGACCGTTTCGCGCTGGGCGCGAAGCATCTGGTGGTCGGTTCGGCCGAGTATGAACATTATTTCGGCGGCGGTCCGTGGGGTGCGGCGGTGTTCGTGGATACCGGCAGCGCGTTCGACAACGATGTCGACCTGCACACCGGTGTCGGCTTCGGCGTGCGATGGAAATCCCCCGTTGGCCCGGTGCGCGTGGATGTGGCGCACGGCCTGAATGACCCGGATTCCAACTTCCAGATCTACCTGAACATCGGAGCCGACCTGTGAGCGCGCCGACCCCGACGCCGCCGGGCAGCCCGGTCCCCGCGCCACGCGTGCGCTTCTACCGCCGCCGCCGTTTCTGGGCGTGGTCCGGCGTGGGCGTACTGGGCATGGTGCTGCTGGCCCTGCTGCTCATCTACTGGTTGCTGCAGACGGTGGCAGGCCGCGATGTCCTGCTGGCCCAGGTGGTCGCACGCCTGCCGGCCGGGGCAACCCTCACGTGGGACGAGGCCGATGGTCCGCTGGCCGGCCCGCTGACCCTGCGCAACGTCGATTTCCGCTACGACGATATCCATTTCCATGCCGAGCGCGCCTATCTGGAGCCGGACCTGCGTCCGTTGCTGGGTCGCAAGTTGTTGCTGGACAAGCTGGAACTGGATAACGCCACGCTCAACCTGGCCAAAAGCGACGAGCCGTTCGAGCTGCCGTCGTGGCCGGATTCACTGCCGCAGATCGAGATGCCGCTGGCGATGCAGGCCGATGCGATCGCGGTGAACGGATTGCGCATCACCTCCGGCGGCGAGCCGATGATCGATATCACGCGCATCGGCGGCGGCATCGAAGTGGCCAATGGCGAGTTCAAGGCCACCGGGTTGCTGGTCGACAGCGACATGGGTGATTTCCGTATCGATGGCCATTACGTTCCGGCCAACGATTACGACACCGACCTGACCGCGACCGCCGTGCTGCCGGCACCGCGAGGCCGCACTCCGGCCAGCCTGGGGCTGGTGGCACGTGGCGACCTGGGCCATATGGAAGTGGCGGTGGCTGGCCGGGCGCCGAAGCCGTTGCGTGCCATGCTGGTGTTCGATGGCCGCACCGACCCCACCTGGAGCGCCAGCGTGCGCAGCGACGAACTGGACGTGCGCCTGCTGGGGCCGGCGCTGGCCGATTCCACCCTGGAGCCGCTGGCGCTGGACTTCAGCGCCCGAGGCAAGGGCGGCCGTGCCGAGCTGCAGGGTCGCGCGCAGCTGGGCGACACCGTGGTGGAACTGGCACCGTCACGGGTGCATCTGGAAGACCAGGTACTGAACGTGTCGCCGCTGGTGCTGAAGATTTTCGGCGGCGAAGCGCGCCTGTCCGGCAATGCCGATTTCCGCGACCAGGACCACCAGAAGATCAATTTCTCGATCATCGCCAGGGACATGACGTACATCCCGGCTGAGGATCCGTCCACCGCCGGCGATGCGCCGGTGCCGGTGACGCTGAAGGAAGCGCGCATGGGCCTGGCCGGCACGCTGCAGGCTTGGGCGGCGATCGGCCGGGCCGACGTGGAACGTGATGGCCAGCAGGCGGCATTGCAGTTCGATGTGCGCGGCAACGAGAACGCCGCGCGGATCGAAACGCTGGAGGCGCGCACCCCGGGCGGTACGCTGGGCCTGGAAGGCCAGCTGGCATGGGCGCCGCAGCTGCAGTGGGATGCCACCGCGACGTTGCGCAATTTCGATCCGGGTTACTTCGCGCCGGGGTGGGATGGCCGTCTTTCCGGCAATCTTGCTTCGAAGGGACGCCAGCTGGACGTGCCGGCCAACGCGCCGCCGGGTACCACCGGGGCGATCGAAGCCACAGTGGACCTGCCGTCCTTGAAGGGCACGCTGCGCAAGCGCGCGCTGGATGCGCAGGGCAAGTTCGCAATGCAGGGCGAACAGGGCGAAGGCACCCTGCGCCTGAGCCTGGGCGACAGTCGCGTGACCGCCTCGGGCAAGGTCGGCGATCGCCTGGATATCGACGCGCGTTTCGAGCCGCTGCAGCTCGGCGACCTGATGCCTGGCGCCGCCGGCGGATTGCGTGGCCAGGTGCAGGTAAAGGGCAGCCGCGATGCACCTGACATCAGCGCCGACCTGGTGGGCAGCAGCCTGCGCTGGGACGACTGGAGCGCGGAGTCCTTCAGCCTGAAGGGCCACCTGCCGTGGCGCGGTGACAATGGTGCGCTGGCGCTGCAGGGACGCAACGTCAACGTCGGCATGCTGCTGGACAGCCTGGATGTCGATGCCCGAGGCAGTGTCAGCAATCTTGCGCTGTCTGCCCGGACCCACAACGACATGGGCGCCATCGACCTGCAGGGCAGCGTGCGCCAGCAGGGTGAACAATGGCGCGGGCAGCTGGCCAGCCTGCGCATAGCACCGGTCAAGGGTGATCCGTGGATGCTGCGCGGGCCAGCTGATTTCGTCGTCAACGGCGGCGGTTTCAGCCTCACCGATACCTGCCTTGGCGCGGCCACCGGTGGCGCGCTGTGCGCACAGGCCAACTGGCCGCGCGAAGGGCTGACGGTGCGTGGCGATGCCCTGCCGCTGGCACTGGTGCAGCCCTGGCTGCCGCCTACATCCGGCCGGCGCATCTACCTGCGTGGCGAAGTGACGCTGGATGCGCAGATACGGCCCCGTGGCAATGCGTGGGAAGGCCATGTGGAAGTACGTTCGCCCGAAGGCGGCGTGCGCCTGGGCGACAACGCGCGCGGCGAGCTGGCGCGCTACGATCAGTTCTCGGTGAAGCTGGACATGACGCCGGCGCGCATCGATGGCTTCCTCGGCATGGGTTTCCAGGGCGATGGCTTCGTCAATGCCCGCGTACAGACCGGCTGGGATGCCAGCGCACCGCTGAACGGCGAGCTGTACCTCAACATGGCGCGGCTGTATTGGCTGGAACTGTTCTCGCCGGACATCGTGCGCCCCACCGGCCAGATCGAAGGCCACGTCAGCCTGCGCGGCACGCGCGGTCAGCCGTCGCTGGGCGGCGAGGCCACGCTGCGCGATTTCAAGGGCGAATTCCCGGCCCTGGGCCTGACCTTCGAGCAGGGCAAAGGCAGCTTCACCGCACAACCGGATGGCTCGGCGAAGATCACCGCGCAGGCCAATTCGGGCCAGGGCACGCTGTACGTCGATGGTGGCCTGTCGTGGTTCGGCGATGCGCAACCGCTGCAGCTGCACATCCATGGCGAGAACGTGCTGCTGTCCAATACACCGGAACTGCGCATCGTCGCCAACCCGAACCTGGATTTCACGCTGGCGGGCACGGCGATGCAGCTCAAGGGCGTGGTCCATGTGCCGGAGGCGGACATCGACCTGGAGCGCCTGGATCGCGGCACATCGGTATCCGAAGACGTGGTGGTGCTGGATCCGGTGGATCCGGAAGAAGCGGCGACCTCGCCGCTGGACATGGACCTTACCGTCAGCCTGGGCGACAGCGTCAAGATGGCCGGCTTCGGCCTGAAGGGCGCGCTGACGGGCAAGATGCAGGTATGGGCGCGACCGGGCCGGGAGATGACCGCCAACGGCGGGCTGGAAGTCAGCGGGCGCTACAAGGCCTATGGCCAGGACCTGACCATCACCCGCGGCCAGCTCACCTGGAACTACAACCCGGTGTCCGACCCGCGCATCAACCTGCGCGCGGAGCGCCGCATCGGCGATATCACCGCCGGTATCGATGTCAGCGGCCGTGCCATGCAGCCGCGGGCACAGGTATGGTCGGAACCGTCGATGTCGCAGTCCGAAGCGCTGGGTTACCTGGTGCTGGGGCGCAGCCTGACCGGCGCCACCAGCGGCCAGGCCGACCAGGTCAATGCTGCATCCGCTGCGCTGTCGGCCGGCAGTGGCCTGCTGGCATCGCAGCTGGGCGCCAAGCTGGGTCTGGACGATGCCGGTGTCAGCCAGTCGCGCGCGCTGGGCGGTTCGGTGCTTGGCGTAGGCAAGTACATCTCGCCGAAACTGTATGTCGGTTACGGTGTATCGCTGGTCGGCAGCGGATCGGTGCTGACACTGAAATACCTGCTCAGCCGCGGCTTCGATGTCGAGGTGGAATCGAGCACGGTGGAAAACCGCGGCTCGTTGAACTGGCGAAAGGAAAAATAACCGCTCACTGGAGGATGCAATGGGCATCGGTGCGGCACGGCGCTGATGCCCCGGTAGTGAAGCCTGCATGCGTGGCCCCCAACCATTGGCCGTTGCCCGGCAAGGCGGCAACGGCTATGGTCGCGGACTGTTCTGTGCAGCCCGGAAACGCCAATGCCTGTCCGTAACGTCCTCGCCATTGCCCTGGCCCTCGGCCTGCCTGCCGCTGCCCATGCCGATGAAGGCATGTGGATGCCGACCCAGCTGCCGGAACTGGCCAGGCCGCTCAAGGCCGCCGGTTTCAAGGGTGATCCGGCGCGCTTGGCCGATGTCACCGCGCCGCCGCTGAGCGCGGTGGTGCGGGCAGGCGGGGGGACCGGTTCGTTCGTGTCCGGCGACGGTCTGCTGCTGACCAATCACCATGTGGCGATGGGCGTGATCCAGTACAACAGCACGCCGGAGCACAACCTGATCAACGATGGCTTCATTGCCGGCGGACGTACCGACGAGCGCCCATCCAATCCGGATTTCCGCGTGCTGGTCACGGTCGGGTTCGACAAGGTCACCGACGATGTCCTCAAGGATGCACGCGGCAAGTCCGGCCGCGCCTACTTCGATGCCGTGGACGCGGCCAGCAAGCGGATCGTGGCCGACTGCGAGCGCGATGGCAGCGTGCGTTGTTCGGTCGCCAACATGTATTACGGCAGCGATTTCTACCGTATCTCGCAGCTGGAAATAAGCGATGTGCGGCTGGTGTATGCCCCGCCGCGCGCCATCGGCAACTATGGCGATGAGATCGATAATTTCATGTGGCCACGGCATACCGGCGACTTCACCCTGCTGCGTGCCTACGTGGGCAGGGATGGCAGGCCGGCGGCCTACAGCCCGGACAACGTACCCTACCAGCCGCCGGCTCACCTGAAGATGTCGGTGGAAGGACCGAAGGCAGGCGATTACGCGATGCTGGCCGGCTACCCCGGAATCACCTATCGGCATCGCACGGCGGCCGAGTTCGCCAGCCAGATCGATGCCGTGCTGCCGCGGCGGGTGGAGGTGTTCCAGCAGCTGATCGATACCATCGAGACCGCCAGTGCCGGTGACGAGCAGGCACGCACGCGTTATGCCTCGCAGCTGCAGTCGCTGAAGAACAACCGCAAGCGCGCTGCCGGCGAACTGGAAGGCCTGCTGCGCAGCGACGCCAAGGCCCAGCGCGCCGCCGACGAGCAGGCCATGCTGGCGGCTACCGAAACGAAGTACCGTGCCGACATCCAGGCACTGGCCGAGAGCCTGTCCGCCGGTGCGGCGGCAGGCGAACGCGACCTGCTGCTGGACCTGGCCACCAGCCAGAGCCAGCTGCTGCGTTCGGCGATGCTGCTGGAGCGGCTGCGCATCGAATCGGCCAAGCCCGATGCCGAGCGTGAGACCGGCTACCAGCAGCGCGACCAGCAGCTGCTGGAAGGCGTGCTCCGGCAGGTGCAGCGGCGGTATGCCCCGAACGTGGAAAAGGCGCTGCTGACCACCCTGTTCGCCCGCTACCAGAAGCTGCCCGACGCGCAGCGCGTGGCGGAATTCGATGCTGCGTTCGGACGCACGCCGCAGCAGCTGGCCAAGGCCCTGGAGGATCTCTATGCCAGCACCCGGCTGGGTGCGGAAAGCGAGCGCCTGTCGCGCTTTGCCGCCGCCCGCGAAGGCAAGGCGCTGGCGGCCGATCCGCTGCTGGCGGCCGCTGCCCCGCTGGTCGCCGCGCAGCTGCGCCTGGAAGGCGAAAAGAAAAGCCGCAATGGCGAAGATCTGCGCCTGCGTCCGGCCTACATGCAGGCCCTGTTTGCCTGGCGCGCCAAGCAGGGCAGGGCGGTATACCCGGATGCAAACAGCACCCTGCGTATCAGCTACGGCAAGGTGGAAGCCCTGCATCCTCGCGATGCGGTCAGTTTCGATCCGGTGACCACCGTGGCCGGAATCGTCGAAAAGAACACAAATGCCTATCCGTTCGACGCGCCCAGGCCGCTGCTGGATGCGATCGCCAAGGGCGACTTCGGCAGCACGGCCGATCCGGCGTTGAAGACCCAGACGGTGAATTTCCTGACCAACCTGGATACCACCGGCGGCAATTCGGGCTCACCGGTACTCAATGCCAAGGGCGAGCTGATCGGCCTGAACTTCGACAGCAACTGGGAAGCAGTGAGTGCCAGCTGGTGGTTCGACCCGCGTTACAAGCGCGCTGTGCACGTGGATATGCGCTACCTGCGCTGGCTGCTGGCCAAGGTCTACCCGGCGCCGGCGCTGCTGCAGGAAATGGGCGTGCCGGCGGAGTGAGTCGTCAGCTCCGAAGAAGTGGTCCGGACGCCGCGTCGGGCACGGGTATCGTCATGGCCCAGCGCACAATACCCGGCGCGCATTCCAGGTGCGGCTGATCGGTCTGAGCGGTCGCATCGTCCACACCGGGCAGCGGAGCGGCGGTAACGCGGGGCAGCGGCGTAGATTCATCCCATGCGGCGAATATGGCGGTGACGCCACCCGCGTGGCGTCCCGCCTCCGGTGCGAGCAGCTGGAAATTGAAGGCCCGCGCATTGGTAGGCACCACACGCTTTTCCTCGCACCGCGCAAGAAGGTACTCCGCTATGAACGTCGCGTTCTGCTCCCTTTTCGACGAAGGTGTGGCTTCATGGGGTGGCAGTGTGCCCAGCTCACGCATGATTTCAGCTTTGAGCTGCTGGAACGTGTAACCGCGTTCGTGTGTCGCCACCAGCAGGGCGACGTTGGGTATCGAGATGTCCTCTCCGGCCTGATGTATGTCGCGGAGATGCCCGACGAATCGCACCAGCCGCCGCTCCGCTGTGGACAATGCGCCCGCCGCACCAGTGCAGGGTGTATCGAGTGCTGAGTGCAGGCTTTGCAGCGCGCCGTGTTCGCCGAGCACCCTGATACCCCCTGCTGGAGTCCTCGCTGCAGGATCGAGACTTCCATTCATGATCTCGCTGAGTGCAACGCACAGCGAATTTTTCAGCGCATGCCGCTCGGAGTCAAGTGCATGGGGCAGATTGCACTCCAGTCTGCGCAGAAGCGGTTCGCTGAGCTGGGACGTGGCGGTGGCTGGCATGGGTAACCTGTGGCAAGGGAAGCTGTCGGTGACGCTATCGGGTACGAGAACCGAGGCGAATGGGCGGGTATGCAAAAACGGGTGATTGCTGAGCCAGCAGCGTTGTGAGGGAGGGGATAGCCCCTCGACCGCCGTTGGGCCGATAACGACATAACCCTCTACACTGTCGCCACTCCTTGCCTACGGAAACGGGCCTTGGTCTCGAGCTGGATCCTGCTGCTGGTCTCGGTCGCCTACGCCGCGCTGCTGTTCGGCGTGGCGTGGTGGGGCGACCGTCGGCCGATGTATCCGGACCGGCCGTGGCTGCGGCCGGTGGTCTACAGCCTGGCGCTGGCGGTGTACTGCTCGTCGTGGACGTTCTACGGCGCGGTAGGCACCGCGGTACGCAGCGGCTTCGGCTACCTGCCGATCTACATCGGCCCGCTGCTGATGATGCTGTTCGGATGGCGCATCATCGAGCGCCTGGCGCTGATCGCCCGCAGCCAGAACGTGGTGTCCATCGCCGATTTCATCTCCTCGCGGTTCGGTCGTTCACGGCGGCTGGCGGCACTGGTGGCCTTCATCGCCCTGGTCGGCATCGTTCCGTACCTGGCGCTGCAGTACAAGGCCGTGGCGATGAGCCTGCAGGTGCTGACCGGCAACAACGGGCCGACCGGCTATTTCAGCGACCCCGCGCTGTACGTGGCGCTGCTGATGGCCCTGTTCGCCACCCTGTTCGGCACCCGCCAGGTGGACGCCACCGAGCATCACCACGGCATGATGCTGGCCATCGCGCTGGAATCGGTGATCAAGCTGCTGGCGATGGTGGCGGTGGGCGTGTTCGCCTATGTATGGCTGAGCAAGCGCACCGATGCGGTGGTGGAATCGGCGCACACGCTGTTCACCTCGCTGCCGCCGGTGGGTTTCATCTCGCAGACGCTGCTCAGTTTCCTGGCCATCGTCTGCCTGCCACGGCAGTTCCACGTCGCCGTGGTGGAATGCGGCGATGTGCGCGATGTGCGCCGCGCGCGCTGGATGTTCGGGGGCTACCTGGTGCTGATCTCGGCGATGGTGGTGCCGATCGCCACTGCCGGCGTCACCTTGTTCGGCACCGGTGGCAGCGTCGCCGACGATGCGATGGTGCTGGCACTGCCGCTGGCGGAGGGCCGCAACGTGCTGGCGTTGATCGCCTACGTTGGCGGGTTCTCGGCGGCGACCGGCATGGTCATCGTGTCCTCGATCGCGCTGGCGACGATGGTCAGCAACGATCTGGTGATGCCGGTACTGCTGCGCCGCAGTGGCGATCACGAAGAAGCGGCGGACGTCGCCTCGCGGGTGCTGTGGATACGCCGCCTGGCGATCCTGCTGCTGGCGTTGATGGCCTACAGCTACTACCGCAGCAGCAGCAACGACAGCACGCTGGCCTCATACGGACTGATGGCGTTCGCGGCGGTGGCGCAGTTCGCGCCCGGCCTGATCGGCGGCCTGTACTGGCGAGGCGCCAGCCGCCGTGGCGTGGAGACCGGCATCGTGCTGGGCTTCGCCACCTGGATCTATACCCTGCTGTTGCCGGCGCTGACGCAGGCCGGCTGGATGGATGCCGGCTGGCTGCAGTCGGGCCTGTTCGGCGTGGCCTGGCTGCGTCCGCAGCAGCTGTTCGGCATGAGCGGCTGGGATCCGCTGACCCATGGCACCTTCTGGTCACTGCTGGTCAATGCCGCGGCGATGATGCTGGTATCGGCACGCTGGCGGCCGGGCGTGGACGAGCGGCTGCGCGCGGCACCCTTCCTGGATCCGTATGCGCAGCGGCCTTCGGTAGCCACCGGCTGGCCCGGCCATGTGCATGTCGGCGACCTGCTGGCGCTGGCCTCGCGCGTGGTCGGTGAACGCCACGCACGGCGATCGTTCTTCGAACAGGCGCAGTCGCTGGGGCGCGAGCTGCAACCGCAGGTCCCGGCCGACCGCCCGTGGGTACAGTTCACCGAACGCCTGCTGGCCGCCTCCATCGGTGCGGCATCGGCGCGCCTGCTGCTGACCAGCCTGCTGCGCGGTTCGGGCATGGACCTGGGTGAAGTGGTGGCGGTGCTGGACGAAGCCGGGCAGGAACTGCGCTTCAACCGCGAGATCCTGTCCACCACGCTGGAAAACATCAGCGCAGGCGTCAGCGTGGTGGATCCGGAGATGCGGCTGACGGCGTGGAACCGCCGTTACCAGGAAATGTTTGGCTATCCCGACGGCATGCTCTACGTGGGCCGGCCGGTCGCCGACCTGATCCGCTACAACGCCGAGCGCGGCGAGCTGGGCGAGGGCGACATCGAAGTGCAGATCGGCCGCCGCATCGGCTACATGCGTGCCGGTTCGCCGCATGTGTTCGAGCGCACCCGCAGCGACGGCAAGGTCATCGAAATGCGCGGCCAGGCGCTGCCGGGTGGCGGCTATGTGACCAGCTACAACGACATCACCGACTACAAGCATGCCGAGCAGGCGCTGCTGGAAGCGAATGAAACGCTGGAAGAACGCGTGGCCGAACGCTCGCATGCGGCTGAAGCCGCGCAGCAGTCGAAGACGCGCTTCCTGGCGGCGATCAGCCATGACGTGCTGCAGCCGCTCAATGCAGCGCGGTTGTTCGCATCCGCGCTGCGCGACAGTCACCAGAACAATGAAGAACAGCGGCATCTGGCCGAGCGCGTGGATGCTTCGCTGCGCGCTGCCGAAGAGCTGCTGGATGGCCTGCTGGACGTATCGCGGCTGGATGCCGGTGGCCTGCATCCGGTGATCGGCGAGTTCGACGCCAGCGCGCTGATGCGCGAACTGGCCGCGCAGTATTCGCCGGTGGCGGCCGGGCGTGGGCTGCGGCTGGAACTGTTCGCGCGGCCCGCCTGGGTACGCAGCGACCGTCGCCTGTTGCGCCGCGTGCTGCAGAATTTCCTGGCCAATGCGCTGCGCTACACACGGCAGGGGCGCATCGTGCTGGCGGTGCGGCCCCGCGGTGATGAAGTGGAACTGCAGGTATGGGATACCGGACCCGGCATTCCCGAGCATCACATGCAGCAGATCTTCGATGAATTCCATCGCTACCAGCAGCCGTTCGACTGGGGCGAGCAGGGCCTGGGCCTGGGCCTTTCGATCTGCCAGCGCATCTCGCGCCTGCTGGACCATCGCCTCAACGCGCGCAGCCGGGTCGGCAGTGGTTCGATGTTTTCGATCCTGCTGCCACGCGTGGATGCCACGCCGGGCGCGGACGATCCGGTGGTGGCGCCGGCGCTGGCGGCACGTTCGGATTCGCTGGTGGGCCTGCGCGTGCTGTGCGTGGACAATGACGAGGAGATCCTGGACGGCATGCGTGCACTGCTCGGCCGCTGGCACGTGCAGGTGATCACGGCCAATACCGTGGACCAGGCATTGCAGCGGGTTGCCGAGCAGCCGGACGTGATGCTGGTGGACTATCACCTGCATGACCGGCTGGATGGACTGGACACGCTGGTGGCGCTGCGCGAGGTGGCGGGTCGCGATCTGCCCGGCGCGCTGCTCACCGCCGACGGGCGCGATGAGCTCAAGCATCTGGCACGCGAGCGTGGCTACCGGGTGCTGACCAAACCGATCAAGCCGGCGTCGCTGCGCGCATTCCTGGCGGCGTATGCGCGGCCGAAGGGCTGAGCCAACAGCGCGCAAGATGGCCGCGACTCGCGAAAATGCAATTGTCCTGATGGCAATCAGTTCCCACTCAAGATAAAGAGGGAGGCCTGAGCTGCTGAGTCACCATCTTGCCTGCCATCGCTCCTGCGCCTGCCACGGGTGCCTGTACATCCTCATCGCACCCGCCTGGGCAACGATTACCACAGGCGGATACATTGTCTTCCTGCGCGGCAGCCGTGTCGTCGGTACTCAACACACCATTGCAGTCTCGCGACGCCGGCCCCCTGGCAGTTGCTGCCGGCGGCGGCCTCGGCGCGCTGGTGTCATGGTTCGCGCAGTACTGGAATGCCTCCGCATCGCTGCATGCGGGTTCGGCGGTCGGTGCGGCGTTGGGAGCGCTGTCGCTGCAGATCTCGCGTGGCGCGCAGGCGAAGGAAGAAGCCCGTCGCCTGCGATGGGATTTCCTGCAGTTCCATCGAGGCACGCGCAAGCTGTTGCGGGACAACGGCATCACGTTCGAGCAAGACCTTGTGGTGCGCCATGTGTACGACCATCTGAAGGAGCGGCTGAACGAGCTCATTGCCGGTTTCCGTGATCATTGCGAGGAACGTGGTGTGTGCTGCAACGTTCTGGTGGAGCAGGTGCTGAAACATTTCTACGTGGCGCATTGTGCCGATCACATTCCGGTCGTGGTGAGCCGGCTGGCGGAAAACCGATATTTCATCGGTGCCATCAGGGAGGAGGTTGCTGACAGCGTACGGGCACGGATGAACAGCGCCGACGACCCCGCCAGCGTGTTCGCCAGCGAAGGCGCGGTGCACATGGTGCTCGACATGCAGCGCGACGATGATGGCAAATTCCGCGCCTGCGTATTTGAGCCACAGCGTTCGGGTCCCGCTGCAGCGCAGTTCCTCCTGCGCCATGAGCGGGTGCCGGTCATGACGCATGGGCAACCCGCCGTAGCCGCTGAAACGTTTCCCGGCTGTCGGCCACAACCCATGGTGCAACTACGCCGCCGGGGTGGGCCGAAACACCTGCGGCGCACATGTGACGCCGGATCGGCCGCTGTACCGGACAGGCATGGAGCACGCGAGCCCACGATGGCGGTGGTGCGTGGCGAGACACTGCGCGAACAGTGTGCACACCTTCCCGCAGGAAGCAGAACCCTGTCAGACATAGACAGGATTCTGGAGGATCTTGCACATGGACGAACGAGCCGACATTCGGTCGACGTAGATGGCGAGCGCTACATCGCCCGGGATGTGCACCTGGAAGGGCTTTCAGGCCGCAATCGTTGGCGCCTGCTGCACCGTCGCGTAAGCGTAGGCTACGAACTGGTGGGCATCGCGGACTATCACGTCGATACGCGGACGGCGCGATGGTGGAACCGATGATTGCCGGCCGTGCTGATTGAATCCGCAGGATCAACCTGCGCCGCTGAGGTGTTCGTAGAGGATGGTGGCGCCGATGATCATCAGGATCGCGCCGCCGATGATCTCCGCGCGCTTGCCGACCAGATTGCCCAGCGCACGGCCCAGCATGATGCCCACGGTGACCATGGTGAGCGTGCACAGGCCGATCACCGCAGCCATGACGCCGATATGCACATCCATGAAGGCCAGGCCTACGCCGACGGCCATGGCATCGATGCTGGTGGCGAAAGCGGTGATCGCCAGCCGCCAGAAGCCGCCGTGGCGCGCGGGGTCGTCTTCTTCCTCCGCGTCATGGCGAAGGCCGTTGACGATCATGTGCACACCGAGCGCGAACAGCAGGCCGAACGCAATCCAGTGATCGTAGGCTTCCACGTAGCCGAGCGCGGCACGGCCCACCAGCCAGCCGATGATCGGCGTGATGGCTTCGATGATGCCGAAGATGAGGCCGGCCCGCAGTGCGTCCCGGAAGCGTGGCCTGCGCATGGCGGCACCTTTGCCGATCGCCGCGGCGAAGGCATCGGTGGACATGGCGAAGCCGATGAGAAGTATGGAAACAGGGGACATCAGATGCAGTGCAGGCCGGGCATGAGTGGACGCACGGCCCACGCTCGCGCCCAACCTGTCGTTGCGCACGCGGACCGCTGGTCTCGCCAACCATCATGGCTGCCCGCACCACGGCGCACTGGCCGAGCATGTTGATACGGGCGTTTCCGTGTTGCAGGAAACAGGCTACTCCCCAAGGGGACGCGAAGCTTAGCACCGGCATCCGCGTGCGGTACGTATTCCGGCAATTGCGCAGGCAGGGCTGGTTTTCATAGCGCAGGCTATATCACCCGCGGCGGCACGGGCTTCGCGGTGGTGACGGGAGATGCCGGCGGATCCGGGAAGAAAGTGACGACCAACGGTCGTCACCCACCACGATCCATCCGCGGTGTCACTCTTCTTCGGGCGGCAGCACGATCTGTTCGTCGTCGATGGCCAGCTTGCCGGCCATCAGCACCGCCTGGGTGCGGTTGGTCACGCCCAGCTTGCGCAGGATGGCGGTGACGTGGGCCT
>Ga0160467_100761_pt1 | contig 22656 bp, 21 predicted proteins | sample HID1972I_E11MG_FD_108221 | JGI IMG/M metagenome (GOLD analysis project Ga0160467, IMG submission 108221) | Enriched pill bug-associated microbial communities from UW Madison campus, WI, USA - HID1972I_E11 MG | ecosystem: Host-associated > Arthropoda: Insects > Digestive system > Unclassified ... | reverse complement strand
TATGCGGATCGCACTGAATAACCCAAAGGTTAAATTTCACATTGGAGACGTGCGGAACTACGACAGCATCAACCGCGCTATGGCCAATGTGGATTACGTTTTTCACGCAGCTGCGCTTAAACAAGTACCTTCGTGTGAGTTTTACCCAATGGAGGCTGTGCTGACGAATATTATCGGCACCGAGAATGTTCTAAACGCAGCAATCGATAATAATGTAAAACGAGTAGTTTTGCTGAGTACAGACAAAGCAGTATATCCAATTAATGCGATGGGAATATCCAAAGCAATGGGTGAAAAAGTACTAATTGCAAAATCTCGTACAGTCCGCGAAGGTGGTCCGGTACTTTGTGCTACTCGCTACGGTAATGTCATGGCCTCACGCGGGTCTGTAATCCCACTTTTTGTAGACAAAATAAAATCGGGCCTCCCGCTCACAGTAACAGATCCGAATATGACCAGGTTTCTGATGTCTCTAGAGGATTCTGTGGATCTGGTTCTTCACGCGTTCGAGCATGGGCAACAAGGCGATATTTTTGTTCAGAAAGCTCCCGCAAGTACGATTGGCGATCTGACAAACGCATTGAAAGAATTATTTCAAAGCGATTCGCCAATTAATATTATCGGTACACGGCACGGCGAAAAGCTGTACGAGTCCCTGGTTTCGCGTGAAGAAATGGCCAAGGCAGTTGACATGGGGCGCTATTTTAGAGTTCCAGCAGATAATAGAGATTTGAACTATGATAAATTTATTGTTGAAGGGCAACCTAGCGCAAACGATGTCGACGACTACACATCGCATAATACGAATTTACTAAATAACGAGGAAATAAAATCCTTGTTGAAAACACTTCCTTATATCCAAGATAACCTTGGTTCTTAATTTATGATCCTTCTAAGCATTGTCGTGCCTACACACAATCGAGCAGCTTGCGCAGTTCAAACAATTCATACGCTACTCGCGTTGCCAGAGAATGTTCAAATTGTGGTGTGTGACTCTAGCCCTATAGATGAGATTGGTCAATTTTTCTTGGGTCTTTATCCGGAATCCAGGCTAAAACTAATCAGGTCAAAGGAAGGTATTAGTGTTGTAGATAACTTTAATCTCGGATTAAGTGCTTGCGACGGAGAATACTTGGTTTTTATAGGTGACGACGATTTTGTTACTAAGGACATCGTCCGGGTCGCCACGTGGGCGAGCTTAAATAAAGTAGACTCACTTAAATTTAACTTTTCGGCCCTTTATTACTGGCATGACTACATGCATGCAAGTAGAGGTGATTCATATTCGGGCACTCTTCATGTGAGTCCGTTTACTGGTGCTGTTATAAGCCATAATGTCTCTAAATCAATATCCTATGCATTAGACAATTTTGGAGGTGGCGTTTTTGATATGCCAAGGGCGTATGCCGGCATGATCTCGTCCTCATTAGCAGCTCACATTGTAAATAAATATGGCGCATTATTTGGTGGTGTCAGTCCAGATATATATAGCTCATTCCTTATTGCGAACGAAGCACGTAATTGTAAGTGGATAGACTATCCGGTAATTATACCTGGCGCTTCCGGCCTCAGCACGACTGGGCAAAGTAATGCGGGTGGTCACTATGGAAAGCTAAGAGACAACCCTCATATTGCTCCATTCAAAGAGTTAGTTTGGGATAGTCGAATTCCGGAATTCTACTCTGTTCCAACTGTTTGGTCTTATTCCTTACTAAAGGCCGTGGAGAGGGTAGAGCATGTAAGCGGTAGAAAATATTTTCCTAATTTCGGCCGTTTGATTCTGAAATGCGTTGTCTATCATCCGAGGTCATATCATGAAAACGTGTTTGCGCTTAAAAAGCTATATGCGGAACTAGGTATATGGAAATTATCAATGCAGGTCTTGGCATCTGTCGGCAATGAATTTTTATGGGGCGCGTCGCGAATAGTCAATAGGATAAAAGCTCGTTATATTAAAAAGGAAGTTGACGTAGTTTCCGATGTGGCAACCTCTTTAGAGGCTAGTGAAGCTTTTGAGCTATACTTACTCAACAAGGAAATAAAATTAAATTTACCTTGATGCGGCTGTTTTTTTTTGTTAACGCATAAGATGCTTACGCTACGAGTGTTATTTAATATTATGTAGGCATTTCATGTGTAAGGTTATAATTTTTTCCGGGGCTAAATTCATGTGTATTTATAGTGATTCATGGTGAATATGTGATATTGGATTTGATACCTTATATTGCGCCATATCTTTATTTGATGATCACTCTTGGCTTGGGAAAAATCGCCGGACTAGAGAATCGTTATTTACTTTTGTTATGTCTGGTTCCGGCTGTCTTTATTGTTGTTCTGCGTGGTGATGTTGGTACGGACACAGCGTCATATATGCGGATCATTGATAGTTTTTCCACTGAGACTATCGGGGGGGGGGGAACTAGCGAGGTTGAAATAGGTTTCGAATATATTTCTAAATTTTTGTTATTCATAGGTCTTTCCAGCAAAGCAGTCGTAATCTTTATATCGTGGTGTGTATGTGCCTTGGTTGCTTACGCTTTTTCACGAACGAAGGACGATATAATAATATTCGTGTTGTTAGTGTTTCCGATTTTTTTCTATGATATGACTATGAATGGGTTGAGATATGGGCTTTCATTCTGCCTGGCAAAAATTGCATATGATGCTATCGAGGATAATAAGAAAAAAACATTCGCCATAATGACGTTGCTTTCGATATCTTTTCATTTGTCGGGTTTTGTACTTTTGGTAATGCTAATGGCGCGAAAGTTAAGCTTTAAGCACCTGGTAATAGGAGGCTTATGCGCATGCATTCTACTAGTGGTATTTTTGGATCGATTGCTATTTAAATTCTCCGCATATGGCGACTTGGAAGCTCCCAGCGGGTTGTCAGGATTGGCTCCGTTGCTGCTATTTGCACTTATATACATATCAATGATAGTGATGTCATTTAAAGATGTCGCATATTTGACCTTCTTATTTCTGTTGGAGATCGCTTTTTTTATATTGGCGAAATTTAGTTACGCTGGTTTGCGATTCCAGTTTTTGACGCTTTTTGTACTTCTATGCACGTTGCCTAGATGCGCGGTGATGCACTCCCGTAATAGAACGATGTTTTTGTGTCTTGTTTTTTTTATTGGGATATTAGGGTTTGTTTCGAAATCTAGAAACATGATAGATGGTATTGATAGCGGAGAGTCACCATTCCTCCCGTATAAATTTTATTGGGAAAGCAAATGAAAGCTTCCGTTTCTGTAATAATGCCACATTATAATGCTCTGGCAACTATTAAGCGCAGTATAGACTCCGTTGTAAATCAGACTTTATCAGTTGGTGAAATGATAATAGTTGATGATGGGAGTGCGACAGTAACAGAATTAAGGCTCTTGGTTTCTGAATACGAAAACATCATTGATATTAAGTTAATCGAATTAGATGTAAACAGTGGCGCGGCTCATGCAAGAAACATTGGAATCCAGCACAGCAATCTAAAGTACATTGCATTCTTAGATTCTGACGATGTGTGGCATCCCGAAAAAATCAAGCTTCAATACCATACAATGGAGGAACATGATTTGTTCCTTTCTGGGCATGGATACTTATTCAATTTAACTAACCAGCAATTTCAACAAGTTGTCTCAAAAAAATTTACTAGGTTTAGCCGAAATAAGTTTATCTGGGGTAATCCGCTATTTACACCAACAGTTATGGCTCGTAGAGAATTTTTCATTTTGTTCGATAAGCGATATCGAAGAGTTGATGACTATAAGTGCTGGTATGAAAATCTTTGCAATGGCACTTACGCCATTCTAGAATCGGATATGGCTGGAGGCTTCAAGGCGCCAATTGGTGTATCGGGGTTATCGGGATCACTCAAGTTGATGCATGAAGCATACCTGGACGTATTGAAGAGTCTATTGGTAGAGAAAAAAATGTCTTACTTTGAGTATTTAATGGCCTCGACTTGCGAGCGTGTAAAGTATCCATTGCGAATAGTGGCTTTTAGACTAAGGGGCAAGTAAGTGAACGATTCACTAGCAATTCCACATTTCGCAGTGTTACTTGCTGCTTATAATGGTATGAATTGGTTGGCCCCGCAGATTGAATCGATACTTTCTCAACGTTGCGTGCAAGTTACAATTTTCGTAAGCATTGATCTCTCTTCAGATGCTACTGAGTCCTGGCTAAAGAAGATTGCGGCTGTGAACTCAAATGTCGTAATTTTGCCAGTTGGTGGACGTTTTGGCGGGGCTGCGAAAAACTTTTTTCGTTTGATTCGTGATGTTGATTTCTCAGGTTTTGATTACATTTCATTCGCGGATCAAGACGACGTTTGGTTAGACGATAAGCTGTGTACAGCTCATGAAAAGATTATGAAAGACGGTCTTTCTGCTTACTCTGGAAATGTTACTGCCTTTTGGCCAGATGGAAGGAAATCTTTAATTGATAAGGCTCAAAAACAGACTGAGTATGACTTTCTGTTTGAAGCTGCGGGACCTGGTTGTACCTACGTTCTTAAGGTTACGGACGCTCTGCGGTTCAAAGATTTCCTTCTTGGAAACTGGACCTTGGTTAATGAAGTAGCGTTACACGATTGGCTTATTTACGCATGGTTTCGGTCCAATAAATTGCCATGGTACATTGATCCTGCCCCCAAAATGCTATATCGCCAACATGGCAATAACCAAGTTGGTGCTAACACTGGACTTGGTGCGATGAAAGCAAGATTCAAACTGCTGCGATCAGGCTGGTATAGAGGCGAGATTTCTAAGATAGCTAGTTTGTTAACAAGTAAACGTACAGACTTGCCAGTCTGCTTAGTTGAAGAAGGACTAGTTCCAAGACGGTTTTTGTTTGCGAATTTAAATAACACTCGTCGCAGGTTGCGCGATCAAATTGTTTTTGTGCTTATAGTTACACTCGGAATTTATTAACGTTGAGATTGATTTCAATGTCTAGAATATTAATAACCGGCGCATCAGGCTTTTTGGGTCGCTCACTCCTTCAACGATTGATTAATGATCGATACCAATGCACTGTCGCCGTCAGGTCTAGTTCGGACACTTTTCCAACCGGAGTCGCTGTTGGGAAGTTTCATTCGTTTGAAAGTTCGTCTGAGTCGTTCGAGTTTTTGAAGAATCAGGATGTGGTGGTTCACTGCGCCGCACGCGTTCATGTGATGAACGAGACCGCTGCCGATCCATTAGTTGAGTTCCGAAAAGTAAATGTGATGGGAACTCTAAATCTGGCAATCGCGGCCGCCAAAAACGGAGTTAAACGATTCATATTTATAAGTTCTATTAAGGTTAATGGGGAGTCCACACTGCCTGGGCACCCATTTACTGCAGACGATGTGCCAGCTCCTTGTGATCCATATGGCATTTCTAAAATGGAGGCCGAACAAGGTTTACGTAGGCTTTCTGAAGAGACTGGAATGGAGGTTGTCATCATTCGCCCAGTGCTAATTTACGGGCCCGGTGTGAAATCAAACTTCCGTAGTATGATGGCTTGGTTAGTTAGGGGGGTGCCTTTACCCCTTGGATCTATTCGGAACAAGCGCAGTTTGGTATCTCTAGAAAATTTAGTCGATTTGATTGCTACGTGCATTAATCACCCTCATGCTGCAAATCAAACGTTTCTGGTTAGCGATGGGGAAGATGTCTCTACGCCTGAACTTTTAACTCGCATGGCACAAGCTCTTGACAAATCTGCTCGGTTAATACCTGTGCCGTCTTCGGTTCTTTTCTACGGGGCTGCGCTGGTTGGTCGTTCGGCTGTCGCACATAGGTTGTGCGGGTCACTTCAAGTCGATATCGGTAAGACGTGTTCCCTGTTACAGTGGAAGCCTCCCTACGGAGTTGATGAAGCGCTTGCTAAAACGGCTAACGATTATATGAAGGGAATATAAATACCCATATTCTCAATGATAAGATGGGTGTTTGATGGAGTTTTTAATGTTTGGGTTGATCTGGTTAATTCCCGCTGTAGGTATACTCGCCATCTCACTGACGTGGGGAGTGCGCCGTTACGCGTTGCACCGTAGCATTCTTGATATCCCCAATACACGTAGTTCCCATTCTGTGCCGACGCCTCGGGGCGGCGGGGTAGCTATTGTTATCAGCTTTCTTGTTGGCCTGCTTTTTTTTGCGCTGAAGGGAGGGTTGCCTTTTTCGTTTACGTGGGCGTTAGCCGGCTCTGGAGTGATAGTAGCAGTTTTAGGTTTTCTCGATGACCATGGTCATATAGCCGCACGCTGGCGTCTTCTAGGGCACTTCAGTGCTGCCATCTGGGCATTGCTATGGTTGGGTGGGATGCCGCCAATTAATGTATTGGGGTTTAGTCTTGAAATAGTATGGGTAGGGAATATCCTTGGCGGATTGTACCTCGTGTGGATGCTTAACCTATACAATTTCATGGACGGAATTGATGGTATCGCCAGCGTACAGGCAATAACTGTCTGCGCTTCAGCCTGTGTTATCTATTGGTTGTTCGGCTATGAAGAACTCGTCTGGACGCCACTTCTACTTTCTGCGGCTGTATTAGGATTTTTATACTGGAACTTTCCTCCTGCTAGAATCTTTATGGGGGATGCCGGTAGTGGGTTTCTGGGGATAGTTATTGCGGTACTATCACTCCAGGCAGCATGGCGGGAACCCAATCTTCTTTGGATCTGGTTGATTCTGATGGGTGTTTTTATAGTTGATGCAACGTTTACCTTAAGTCGGCGCCTCATGCGTGGGGATAAGGTTTACGAGGCTCACCGTAGCCATGCATATCAATTTGCTTCTCGGAAATGCGGTAAGCATCTGCATGTTACCCTTGCGGCTGGAGCAATCAACGTTTTCTGGCTCTTACCCGTTGCAATTTGCACGATGCTGTTCGATTTCGGTGGTTTTATTGGATTATTAGTCGCCTATATACCGTTGGTGTTTCTGGCAGTGAAGTATCAGGCCGGCGCCTTAGAGCATTCTTGATTATTTCTTAGATTGGTTTTCAGCTATAATTAAGTGATGTATGGCGCAGATAGTAATTTATTTTCGATTTCCAAGAGAGGGGACAGTAAGGGGTGATGGACAAAATAAGAGTTCTATTATTGGCATTGCCACGTCGTCGTAAGAGATTAATCCAAGTCATCACTGATGTGATTCTAGTCTGGGGCGCATTGTGGTTGGCTTTTATGGTAAGACTCGGTATTGACGAGATGGTTGAGCCCGTCGCAACTCATCTTTGGCTTTTTGCTGTCGCCCCTTTGGTTGCTATTCCGTTATTCATCCGATTTGGCATGTATCGTGCTGTTATGCGGTACTTCGGTAATGATGCTCTTATTGCTATTATTAAAGCGGTTAGTTTTTCATCTTTGATTCTCGGATTTACTGTCTATTGGTACAGTAACCATCAAAATATTATTCCACGCTCAATCATCTGCAATTACTGGTGGTTAAGTATGGTTATGATTGGTGGTCTGCGGTTGGCTATGCGTCAGTTTTTTCTTGGGGATTGGTTCGCTGCCGCTCAGCACGTACCTTTTACCAACCGGCAAGATGGATTGCCAAAGGTCGCTATTTATGGTGCCGGTGCAGCGGGTAACCAGCTCGTCGCTGCGTTACGTATGGGGCGTTTAATGCGCCCTGTTGCATTTATTGATGATGATGAAAGCATTTCGAATCGCGTAATTTCGGGCTTGCAGGTTTATAAACCTAAGCATATTCAACAAATGATTGATGTCACCGGTGCGCAGGAGATTTTGCTCGCGGTGCCCTCTTGTACTCGCGCACGTCGTAGAGAAATGCTTGGATATTTAGAACAGTTTCCATTACATGTTCGAAGCGTTCCCGGATTCATGGACTTAGCTAGCGGTAGGGTTAAAGTTGACGATATTCAAGAAGTCGATATTGCTGATTTGTTGGGGCGTGATGCTGTGCCTGCACAAGAAGGCTTGCTGGAGCATTGTGTAAAAGGACAAGTGGTATTGGTCACGGGGGCCGGTGGATCAATTGGTTCAGAATTATGCAGACAAATTCTCTCATTATCTCCGGCAACATTGTTACTGTTCGAACATAGTGAATACAATTTATACACCATTATGTCCGAATTGGAGCAGCAAGTAAGGCGCGAGTCGCTACATGTTCAAGTACTTCCGATATTGGGTTCTGTGCGTGATCAAGATAAACTTTTGGACACGATGAAGACGTGGGATGTTGCTACTGTTTATCATGCTGCGGCTTACAAGCATGTGCCGATGGTCGAACACAATATTGCTGAAGGGATATTAAACAATGTTTTCGGTACCTTGAATACAGCCCAAGCAGCGGTACAGTCAGGGGTATCAAATTTTGTATTGATTTCTACAGACAAAGCTGTTCGCCCTACTAATGTCATGGGCAGTACAAAACGTTTGGCGGAACTTATCTTGCAGGCACTCAGTCGGGAAATTGCTCCTGTGATGTTTGCAGATGTCGGTAACGTATCCAGGGTGAACAAGACTCGTTTTACGATGGTTCGATTTGGTAACGTACTCGGTTCTTCCGGTTCAGTAATTCCATTGTTTCATAAACAGATTAAATCAGGGGGACCGTTAACAGTTACTCACCCAAAAATCACCCGCTATTTTATGACTATCCCTGAAGCCGCTCAGCTTGTGATTCAAGCAGGATCAATGGGGCAGGGAGGTGACGTTTTTGTTTTGGATATGGGTGAGCCCGTTAAAATTGTAGAACTCGCTGAGAAAATGATCCATCTTTCGGGGCTCAGCATTAGGTCAGAAAGTAATCCGCGAGGTGATATTTCAATCGAATTTAGCGGATTACGTCCAGGTGAGAAGCTTTATGAGGAACTGTTGATCGGCGATAATGTTATTGCGACAAGTCATCCAATGATTATGTGTGCAAGTGAAGATTATCTAGCTTGGGACGCGCTCAAAGTACAATTGTCAGCGCTTCTCGCTTCAATTGCCGAACATGACTACACAAGAGTTCGTCAAATCTTACAGCGGACAGTAAGCGGTTATACACCGGAGGGGGAGATTGTAGATTGGATATTTCAACAGCGTCGCTTGGAGTCGTAATAGGTTCTGCATAAGCTGAATTGAGATTTTACGAAATAAAATCTCAATTGTATTTTTGTTTTGTCTGTATTTACTCATGTTGGTCATAATACTTGGCTGAGAGAAATTTTATATGAGTACACTATGGGCGGTAGTTGATTTTTTACATAAAGTGCTGAAGTAGTTTGTTGTTGAGTTGAGAGTTACTATACTCCAATAAGCCTGTAAGAATAGTTGTTTGTCTGGATTATATTGGTCAAGAATATGAATAAAATATTATTATCCTCTTTGTCAGTATTCTCTGTTTTTGGGTTGGTTTTTGTTATTTGGTTGTGCGTTACTCCTGGGTTTATGTCTTATGATTCAATGGTGCAATATCAGAGCGCGTTGGGGCAGCATTATGCAGATAGCCACCCCGCGATAATGTCTTATGTTTGGCATCTTTGCATGTTGCTTGTGCCTGGGCCTCAAAGTTTGCTGTTCTTACACTTGGCGCTATTGGCGTTCGGACTGTTAATTTGGCAAGCTAACTATAAAAACTCTATTTGGAGTTTGTTAATTCCAGCATTATTCTTGTTGCCATGGATAATAAATTTTGCAGGGGTTTTGTGGAAGGACGTCGGTATGGCATTCTCTTTACTTGTCGCCACGGGGCTTTTGTTCACACGTCGTAAAACTGGGTGGTTAGTTCTTCTTTCAATACCATTTTTATTTTACGCGGTTGGTGTAAGGCATAATGCAATTCTCGCAGTAGTTCCTGTATTATTTTTAGCTTTTAGGTATTATTTTCCCAAAGCACCTTTCTGGTTAGACGCTCTGATCACAGTGTTTATTTCGATATTGCTTTTGGCCGCCATTTACATAGCTACTTACAGCTTTATAAATGCAGATAAGAAGCATTATGAAACATTTTTGATGGGGGATGACATTGCTATGATTTCAGCGATGACACATCAAAACTTGCTGCCGTGGGTAAAAGATGATGACTTGAGTGTCTGTACTATCCCTCCAATTCTATACGAGCGGGCAATGTGCTTCATAAATAGAGGTTATGATCCAAGCGGTAGTCTAGTTGTCGATGTTCCGTATGAAGCAACATACCTGTTGTGGAAAAAAACAATTTTTGCCAATCCTGTTGAATATGCGACGGTCAGAATTCGGGCATTCATTTATTTTTTGCGCCCGCCACATTCGTTACCTGGCTATACCTGGTTTCACGGTATCGCGGAGAATGATATGGATATTGAACTGATGCATCCGCAAATGGCGGAGTATTTACAGCAATACATGATAGAAACAAACAAAACTATATTAAGCGAGCTATTCAAACCTTATTTTTGGCTTTTACTTGCGTTCGTCATGCTTGTTTGTGCGAGTAGAATGTCCCACTCGATAGAAAAAACACAGATCGTCGTTTTAAATGCTTCGGCATTAGGGTGTTTTTTGAGTCTTTTAATGGCGGTGCCTTCTGTGGATTTTCGTTACGTGTACTGGTGTGTAATAGCTACTTCCCTTTCTATGGTTATATTTGCTTCACGTTATAGATATCGATATGGTGTGCAAGATACCACTCTTAATCAAGGTTCGACTTTTCGCTAGTTCCTCCGCGGTTTGGGCTGTCTTATATAACTACTGATGAAAGAAATAGGTCGGTATTTAACTGGTTTTTTCTGCTCTAGTTATATAAAGTTCAGCCTGTTCAATCCTACAACATTTCGCGTGTTTCTTTGGCTCAAGTCCCAAAGTCCGAACGATTTAAACTTTGGATTGGTCTGCAGGCGAAACTATGTTGAGTGTGAAGGAGTCGAACCGGTCGCTACTCGTCGCCGGAATGTAATCGGAGCTATTGCACAATATTAATAACGTTTTAGGGCGGGCGAGATCTTGCCTCCATGTCATGCGCCAGTGGCTCCAGTTGTTGGCCAATAATTTAATGACCCTACCAAGCGTAATTTGCGACGTAGTTTGCGATTATGTTTTTCCTATGAACAATTCAAGTGTGGCTTAAGCGGTAGGCAGTGTTCTTTGTCTTATTATAAAGCACTGTTTGTCAGCGGTTTTCTTAAGGCCACGATTAAAGCAGTACAGCGTCTTGATCATCTTCAGAGTAATGGCACTTCACATTTTTCCTTCAGCATTGTTTTTTCATACCTTCGAATTTTCTCCAGGCAAGGTCCATTTATGCAAGGCGGCAAGGCGAGCCAACTCCGTTCAGTTGGTACTTATCGATAGTATGTCAGTGGTGAACTGGACGGTTTACAAACTTGTCGGCCGTCGACTTACCGGGGGGATGAAGACCTATATCTGCACCGCCAGCATTTCTAGCGGCTTGCTTGTCCTTAGAGGCAAATACTGGCGGCTTTCTCAGACACAGCTCAGTACGTATTCAAGCGTCCTTGTATGACTTCATTGCGCGGCGGATCAGCCGACAGGCTTGCGTTAGCCAAGTTGCGAACTGGGGCAGTGATCCCTTTCCGGCGTTAGTTCACTTCCGAGTCGTTGAATGAGGCCATTTGAGATGTGTCTGTTCAACTGGCATCTCAAATTTCTGACAGATCAGTGTCGAATGCGACCTTGGTATTCTTCGAAAACGGCCAGCCTTGAAAGTGTTCGAAAATTCAAGGATTTGGATTGATGTACATCTTCTAAATTTTTGAGTTATGTCACGCATAACCTGCTGATTCTGCGCGAGAATAGAACGCGAATATTCGGATATTAAGTTTACGCCGGATGTCGTTTTTATCGATCATGGCATAGGCATTCCGATTGCAGATTTCAAATATAACAAATAAAGTTTGTAATGGTTATATTCTCTGGATGTGCGATTTGGATAGAGAGTGACGTGATCGACGGCACGTTTACCATCCTCGGCATCGCTCACCTTAGCAAGTCTGTGCTGCTGCTGCGTAGCCTGATTTGATGAGGGTTTGGTAATGGTGCGTGAGCAATGAGTTTACTGAACGCAGCAATTGGCGTAGGCTTCTTGGGGTGGGTTCGTTAAAAAATGATTAAAATGGAACCCTACTAAATTTTAGAATGGTAAAGAATTTTTTGGAATTCGGCTATTGATTTAATATCATCAGTTTTGAGTTGGTAGTATTGAGTTCGGTGATATCCCGTGTTTGTGGCGGGATATGAGGTTTCAGATTTTGGTAGCGTTGAAAAAGTTCGGAACATTCTGCGTTCGTAAATTAGATGAAGGCGTACAGTATATATGAATCAAGCTAACATTTTGGTATGTATAGGCTGCGCAGTAGCAGTTGCAACCGGGCAAGTGCTTATGAAAGTAGCAAGTAGTTCTTGGAATGAGCACGGTATATTAGCTATTCGTACCTTGTCGTGGTTGTTTCTGGCATTTTCTGTATATGGTGTTTCGTCGCTTGTCTGGATCTACGTACTGCGGAACGTCCCTCTTTCCCAAGCCTATCCATTTATGTCTATTACATTTTTATTGGTACCGATTGCAAGCGCACTATTTTTCTCGGAAAAGTTCGACTGGCTCAACGTAGGTTCATCTGTGTTGATCATGGCGGGCATTTCGTTATCTGCAATAGCCCGGCAGGGTATTTCTTAAATATGGAAATGAATAAAATTAAAAGAACTCTAGTGATCGAACTTAACGAGTTTAATGTTCGGCTTTTACAGCAGGCAGCCGAACGCTTCGACCTCGAGCACGTCAAATCGGTTCTGAGTTGGTCCCATTGCGAGACGCATGCCGATCATGACAAAGAGCACGAAGGTCTCGATCCTTGGTGTCAATGGGTATCTATACACACGGAAATACCCTCTGCATTCCATAAGGTAATTCGTCTGGGGGATGTAGATAAGCTACAATATACGCAAATATGGGAGCGCTTGGGAAAAGTTGGTATTAGCACGGGCGTTTGGGGGGTAATGAACGCTCGACGTAATGAAGCACAATTGAACCATTTTTTTACTACTGATCCATGGAATTTTACAGAAACCCCTTTTCCTAATACCGTTGCTGGTTTCTTTGCGTTACCGGTTTATTTTTCTAAAAATTATATGGATTTAGTATTCTCGCGGACTGTGAAAGCGGCAGTAATCACGCTATTTTCTATTTTCAAACAGCTACCCTTTAGTGATTTGTGGAGAGACTTTGTTTTTTTACTCCGTCAAATTCCTGGATCCAAACTAAATACCTGTTTCTTGTTTGGTGCGTTCGAATTGCTATCGACACGGTTATTCTTAAAGTTGAGAAAAAAGTACAATCCCGACGTATGTATTGTATTTTTAAATCTAATAGCGCACTTCCAACATCATGATTGGAAAAGCGTAGAAAAAATAGATGATAGTTCTCGTGCTGTGTTCTCATTTTTAAATAGGATTTTGGGCTTGTTGCTGGCTGATAGTGAAAATGAACGGGTGATCGTACTAAATGCATTCACACAAAAAAATGTCAGCCAAGAAGCGTTCTTCTGCTATAGGCAGATAAATCCTCTGGAATTCCTCAAGCGTATTGGTTTGCGACCGACGCGAGTTGAACAATGCATGACCAACGACGGACATGCTTTTTTTTCAACTACAGAAGAATGCCTACATGCAGCAGCGTGTTTGAGAGAAGCTCGCGTAGAAGGCTCGGCCGCGTTCACAATAGAAATAGATGAGAGTCAGCCGACACGTCTATTCTACCAATTTGCGTTCTGGGGGGCGGCAGACTCTGAGACAACTTTGAATATTGGAAACAAATCCATGCCATTGCTTAGCGAGTTTGCATTACATGCGAAAAGAACCGGAGCTCACGTTCCATTAGGTAGCGCATTTTATAATAATCTAAAGCTGCCGCATTCAACTCCTAATTATGAAATATTTAAATATATTTGGCCTCGGTAGGAGTGTTTATGTCAATGATATATGAATATATAGTATTCTTTTGCTGGGTCTCCTCATGATAAATAGCGCAGACTTTTCGGTACAAATTGCAGTTGTCATTCCTTGTTTCAAAACCAAGAAGCATATTTTGGATCTGATTGGTCGTATTGGCTCAGAAGTGTGTGCGATTTATGTAGTAGATGATTGTTGCCCTGAACGCACTGGAGATTACGTAAAGATTGAGTGCAAAGACCCTCGTGTTATTGTTCTTTACAACACTTCGAACCTTGGCGTAGGTGGCGCAGTGATGTCGGGATATGCTGTTGCTATTAATGATGGTCATGATGTTTTCGTGAAAATTGACGGCGATGGGCAAATGGATCCTGCTTTAATTCCTAGTTTCGTTTCTCCAATTATTTCAGGTGACGCAGACTACGTGAAGGGAAATCGATTCTTTGACCCTGAGTCGCTCACCGGCATGCCTTTCATCCGTTTATTCGGAAACGCGGTATTGTCGTTTTTTACAAAGATTTCTACCGGTTATTGGCATTTGTTTGATCCTACTAATGGGTACACCGCCATTCATGCAGAAGTCGCTAAGCATCTTCATTTCCATAAAATCAGCCAACGCTACTTTTTTGAAACTGACGTACTATTTCGTTTGGGGCTTCAAGGTGCGGTGGTGTATGACCTTCCAATGTCTGCTCATTATGCCGATGAAAAAAGTAATCTAAGTATTAGGAAAGTTATCCCTGAGTTCTTGTTCAAACATTGTAGAAATGCAAGTAAGAGATTTCTTTATCGCTATATTTTACGAGACTTTTCGCTTGCAACGCTAGAGTTTTTTGCAGGTGTTATATTGATGTTGTTTGGTGCGATTTATGGTGCTTCGCGTTGGTATATATCAGCACATGGCGGACCGCTTGCGTCCGCGGGTGCAGTAATGTTGGCGGGGTTGCCATTGCTTGCAGGGTTGCAATTTCTCTTGGCTTTTTTAAATTACGACATGCTTTCTGTGCCAAAATACGCTCTCCATCCCGCGCTAGTACATCAGTCTAAAGTTAAGTCACATATTGTTAAGGTTCAAAAAGGCGTTTAGTTAACTAATGTAGGTTCAATTATCGTTTGCTGTTCGGTGTTTTGAATTGGCTTCTTTTATAGAGTGTATCTCTAGTTCTCATAAAAAATTCCCGCGGCGACTTGGACGAAGTCGGCGACTTCTATCCCGATTTGCAAGCACGACCACGTGATAAACACATTAATACTATGTAGGTGACGACCGTCACGTTTTCGGCTGAGCACTTGCGCCGGTATTACAAGTAATAGCCTTATGTTTTCAGAATGCATCGGCAAGAAATTGCGCAACGCGGTATTTCAGTAATATAAGTCACCCATGATCTTCTCCAGCCGCTGGGGATGCCACGCTAAACGACTGGCTGATAATATGCAGTATAGATAGTGGATGACTTAAACTCGACGATTGTTTCACATCCCGCAACAGACACACTTTTGACAGCCCCCATACATCGCCTAGATTTGGGAGGCAGCTTCGGAAAAGCTGCTTTCCCAATCGATGTCATGGAGCTTCAAATATGCGTACCGGTTATTTCTCCTCTCTGATTTTTGCCCTGCTCACCAGCCTCTCGATCAGCGCCACTGCTGCGCCCGCAGCCAAGCCCGAGACTGGCAATCCACTTGCAGTAATGGAAGCTGCTCCGAAGGAAATGTCAGGCAAAGTCGACCTCAATGGTGCCGACGCGCCCACTTTGCAGCGAGAATTGACAGGAGTGGGTGACGCAAAGGCCCAGGCGATTGTTGCATATCGCGATATGAACGGGCCGTTTGCATCCGTTGATGAGCTGCTGGAAGTGAAGGGGATCGGTAAAGCGATTCTGGATAAAAACCGTGAGAAGCTCGAGGTGAACTAAGCTGATTGTTCAGCACTAGGAAGGCCGGTCATTGACCGGCCTTTTTTCGTTTAGAAGCGATCAAAAAATGTCCTGCTCTTTAAGGAGTGGCACCTGCGCAAGACACCTCCTTTCGTCGGCGCCTAAAAAATTACGACTATCATATCTACTTTGGATTATGCCTATAATAAATACGTTTTCCAACGAACCGCTCATACGTTCTCGCCCTCAGCCTCTTCCCAGGAGCACCCTTTATGAACTCTCCCAAAGCCCAAGGAACCGCTCTCGTCACCGGTGCATCTTCCGGCATCGGTGCAATTTACGCCGAGCGCCTGGCCGCCCGTGGTTTTGACCTGCTCCTGGTTGCCCGTGACCAGGAGCGCCTCGACGCAGCCGCAACCAGGCTGCGCACAGAGCACGGCATACAAGTCGAAGTGTTCAAGGCGGATCTGACGCAAAAGGACGACGTGCTAAAGGTGGAGCAGCGCCTGCGCAGCGATTCCAGCATCAGCCTCCTGCTAAACAATGCCGGCGTCGCGGCCGATGGTCTGCTGGCCAACTCCGACATGGACCAGCTTGAGCGTTTGATCCAGCTCAACATCACGGCAGTCACGCGGTTGGCCTCGGCGGCGGCGGCAAGTTTTTCCAAGGCGGGTCGCGGGACGATCATCAACATTGCCTCGGTCGTGGCATTGTTTCCCGAGCGCTTCAACGCGACTTACAGCGCCAGCAAGGCATATGTGTTAAGTCTGACCCAATCGTTAAACGCCGAATTGGACGGCACGGGTGTCAAGGTCCAGGCAGTATTGCCTGGGGTGACGCGCACCGAAATCTGGGAGCGTTCCGGTATCGATGCGACACAAATTCCTGCGGATATGGTGATGGAAGCCGGTGAAATGGTGGATGCGGCGCTCTCCGGTTTGGATCAAGGTGAGTTGATCACCATTCCATCGTTGCCGGACGCTGCTGATTGGGAAGCCTTTGTAGCGGCGCGTCATGTGATGGCGCCGAACCTGTCTAAAAGCAAGGCGGCCACGCGTTACAAGTGAGGTGCCATGAATCGGATCGAGGTGTGTGCGGTATGAGTGATCGTCGAGTAGTTGTAACGGGTATGGGGCTGGTATCGCCTCTGGGCAGCAACGTTGAAGCGGTCTGGGAGCGCCTTCTGGCCGGTCAATCCGGGTTGCGTATTTTGCCTGAGGAGGTGGTTGCGGACCTGCCAGCCAGAGTCGGCGGCGTGGTGCCGACGCTGGCTGAAGATGCCGAGGCGGGTTTTGATCCGGATCGGGCGACGCCTCCTAAAGAACAGAAGAAAATGGATCGCTTTATTCTGTTTGCGATGGAGGCGGCGCGTCAGGCGCTGGAGCAGGCAGGTTGGCAAGCGGTGGACGCTACCGCTCAGGAGCGCACTGCAACCATTATCGGATCAGGCGTTGGCGGTTTTGGCGCTATTGCGGATGCGGTGCGCACCACCGACAGCCGAGGGCCTCGGCGTTTATCGCCGTTCACTATTCCATCGTTCCTGGTCAACCTGGCGGCTGGCCATGTGTCGATTCAGCACGGGTTCAAGGGCCCTTTGGGTGCTCCGGTGACGGCGTGTGCGGCAGGGGTGCAGGCGATTGGTGACGCCGCGCGGTTGATTCGTAGCGGTGAGGCGGACATTGCAGTCTGTGCCGGTGCCGAAGCTGCAATCGATCGCGTCAGTCTTGCCGGATTTGCCGCTGCTCGCGCGTTGTCCAGTGGTTACAACGACACGCCTGAGCGTGCCTCGCGGCCATTCGACAGCGGCCGTGATGGCTTTGTCATGGGGGAGGGATCAGGCCTTCTGGTGATCGAGTCTTTGGAACATGCGTTGGCTCGTGGTGCTCAGCCCATCGCGGAACTGGTCGGCTACGGCACCAGCGCCGATGCCTATCACCTGACCGCCGGACCTGAGGATGGTAGCGGTGCCCGACGCGCGATGTCACTGGCGTTGGCTCAGGCCGGGATTTCGCCGGCACAGGTTCAGCATCTCAATGCTCACGCGACCTCGACACCGATTGGGGATCTGGGTGAGTTGGCGGCGATCAAGTCATTGTTCGGGACGGATAACAAGATTGCGGTGACATCGACCAAGTCGGCCACCGGGCATTTGCTCGGTGCTGCCGGTGGGATCGAGGCGATTTTCACGCTGTTGGCCATCCGCGATCAGATCGTGCCCGCGACCCTCAATTTCGAAACCCCGGACCCGGCGGGCCAAGGCGTCGACATCGTCCATGGCGAGGCACGGTCGATGCCGATTGAATACGCGTTGTCGAACGGCTTCGGGTTTGGTGGAGTTAACGCCAGCGTGCTGTTCAAGCGCTGGCAGGGTTAATCCTGCGATCGCTTGAGGTGATCGCGCGTGACGTCGAGAATCCGCCGGGCCAGTTCGGGATTCTCGACGCTGCGTGACAGCAGCAGTGCGCCGACCAGCGTCGACATGATGACAATGCTGCGATCTTCGGCGTCGTCACCTTCCAGCGTTCCTTGCACCTGTTCCAGCCTTGCATTGAGGATGGCATCGGAGGTTGCGCTGGGCTGTCCGCGCAGACCCAGTTCCGATGACATGGTCGGCAGCGGGCAACCCTGATGCGGCGATGTCTGGTGCCATTCGGAGAGATAGCGGTCGATGAAGGCTTCAAGCGGCCGTTCCTCGGCAAACAACATGGCGCAAACGCCTTCCACTTCTTCGCCCGCAGCTTGCAGCGCCTTTTCTACCAGTTCGTCCTTGGAGGCGAAGTGCGAGTAAAAACCACCGTGAGTCAGGCCTAAAGCTTTCATCAAGGGTTGCAGGCCAGTGGCGCCAATTCCATCACGGCGAAAGCGTGCAGCAGCTTCCTTGATGATACGTTGGTGGGTTTGGGCTTTGTGATCCTGCGAGTAACGCATCTGAAATCTCCACGGCAATGCGTCAGTTTAACCAAGGAAACATAGATGGTGACTGTACTTCTACTTCTAAAAAAGCACACAGATGCTTCGAATCGAATTCCGGATATTTAGTTGCTGGCACGAATAGTGATTACTCGTTTGCCGACTGACCACTGAGGCCGGCGAACTTGCACGGCGTTCACTGACTGAGGATCGTGCCATGTACAAAGACTATCCAGCGGCCTACCAGGTCAGCAAAGGCTCTGCGTTGCAGGTTGACACTGCCTTTTACGACCGGATTCGCGAGGCAAAGGAGGGGCGCACGCTGGTCGAACAGTTCGAGGTACCCATTCGCACCGGCCGCGCCTGGAATGTGCCGGCCGGACATGTGTTTCGTGTCACCACACCCGTCGGGCCACAAGTCGGGGACTTTAACGTCTGGAACGCCAATGATCCGCGGGAACGCTTGTGGGCAGCACGTACCCGGCAGTTGCAGGGCGCCCATGTCAGCACCCATGACCGGCTATGGTCGAACCTGCCATTTTTACGGCCATTGGTGACCATTACGGATGACAGTCTGGCCGGTTACGGCATCGACGAACATGGTGGACGCCTGCACGATTTACTCGGTACTCGCTGCGATCCGTATGTGAATAAAATGCTTACGGGTGAGGATTTCCATCACCACTGTCATTCGAACCTGACCCGCGCCGTTCTGCCCCACGGTCTGACGGAATTTGATGTGCACGACGTGCTGAATATTTTTCAGTGCACCGGACTAAATCACGACGATATGTACTTCATGAAGGCGTGTCCGGCGCAGAAGGGCGATTACCTGGAGTTCTTTGCCGAGATCGATCTGCTGTGCGCGCTCTCGACTTGTCCGGGCGGCGATTTGTCACTGGCCATGTGGGGGCCGGATGCACAGGATCCGCTGAGCGTGTGTCGTCCGCTGGGCGTGGAGATTTATCGGTTGGAAGATGCGTTGCTGGAAGGCTGGAGCCAGCCGGAACGTGCTGCGTACAACGGGATGCATGGCTTGCAGATCGCAAAAGCAGATTGGGAATAGTAGATACGAATGTGGCGAGAGAGTTGGCTCCCTCGCCACATTTACATTTCAGCGGTCTTGCGCTTCCTTGGCATCCATTTCCGCATTGCGTTCGGCGACGCGTTTCCGTTGCTCTTCGGTTAGATCGACCTTGGTGGCGGTGTCGCGCAACATCATCAAACCACCAACGATCGAGCCGATTGCAACGACCAGAATCAACCAGGCATACCAGGGCATAGGGCTCTCCTTGAGGGGCAGGCCGGTGGCGCAGTTCGCCAACCGATCGTGCATACCACTTTGAGCGATTTATTTTCGCAGTGGTTCCATTCTATGCCTGTTACGATTTACGCATACCCTGTAGGAGCTGCCGCAGGCTGCGATCTTTTGATCTTCAGTAATCGTAATGCCGCCAAGATCAAAAGATCGCAGCCTGCGGCAGCTCCTACGGGGGGGTTGTATTACCAGCCTTACGGCGAGTTGTACCGGCTTTCACAACCCAGTCAACATCGCATCCGCCGGTGCTTCGGCCCGCAGTTGCGCCGTCAGCATGAAGTACACAAAACCCACCGCCATGAACCCGAGGAAGATCAACCCGATCAGCGTGTTGAACCACGCCATCGCTACCAGGCACACCACCGCCAGCAGCAGCGCAATGGACGGCACCAGTGGATAGCATGGCGCGCGGAACGTCCGCTCGAGATTCGGTTCTGTTTTACGCAGTTTGAACAGGCTGAGCATGCTCATGATGTACATCACGATGGCGCCGAACACCGCCATGGTGATCATCGCCGCCGTCAGGGTCATTCCGCCGAGGTTAATCAATCCGTCACTGTAAATAGCGGCGATTCCGATCACGCCGCCAGCAATGATTGCCCGGTGCGGGGTCTGGAAGCGGGAGAGTTTGGCCAGGGATTTAGGCAGATAACCGGCCCGGGCCAGAGCGAAGAATTGCCGCGAGTAGCCCAGGATGATTCCGTGGAAACTCGCCACCAGGCCGAACAAGCCGATCCAGACCAGCATGTGCAACCAGCCGGAGCTTTCGCCAACCACGGTTTTCATGGCTTGCGGCAGCGGATCGTTGATGTTCGACAGAGTGCGCCAGTCGCCTACACCCCCGGCAAAGAACATCACCCCCATCGCCAATACCACCAGGGTCAGGATGCCGCTGATGTAGGCCTTTGGAATCGTGCGTTTCGGGTCTTTGGCTTCTTCAGCCGCCATGGCGGCGCCTTCGATGGCCAGGAAGAACCAGATGGCGAAAGGGATCGCTGCGAACATCCCGGCAATCGCCGGCGCCCCGAACACATCAGACCCCGCCCAGCCGTTGAGGGCAAATTTGCTGAAGCTGAACGCCGGCGCTACCACGCCCATGAACACCAGCAGTTCCGCGACTGCAAGCACGCAGACCACCAGTTCAAAGGTAGCGGCCAGTTTCACCCCGAGAATATTCAGCCCCATGAAAACGATGTACGCCCCCACGGCAGCGTGTTTCGGATCGAGAGCGGGGAACTGCACGTTCAGGTAAGCGCCGATTGCCAATGCAATCGCCGGCGGGGCGAAAACGAATTCGATCAGTGTCGCCAGCCCGGCGATCAAGCCTCCTTTCTCGCCGAAAGCGCGACGGCTGTAGGCAAAGGGACCGCCGGCGTGAGGAATCGCAGTGGTCAGCTCAGTGAAGCTGAAGATAAAGCAGGTGTACATCGTGGCAACCATGAAGGATGTCACCAGAAAACCGAGTGTACCGGCCACGCCCCAGCCATAACTCCAGCCGAAATACTCACCGGAAATCACCAGCCCGACCGCAATGCCCCAGAGGTGCAACGTGCCGAGCGTGGGTTTGAGTTGTGTGTTCATGCGCTTGCTCCCTGAACGGTTTGGAAAGCTCGGGGAGGGCGCGTGCAGTGGGCGTGCCAGTGTGGGTTTGTGTGTCGTAAAGCGCGGAAAGTTGTCGTATCGAGGATGTTGGGCGCTGATGAGGGCGGATTGCATGCGCCAGTGGGGGGCGCTTGTGCCTGTTATGCCGTCTTCACGAGCAACTTCGCTTTGAATGGCGAGTGATCTGTATACGGGAAACGCCCGACAGGGTCAGGCGCTCTTTGTCTGCCCGGAATCAGGAAAAAACGTCAGCTTCTTTAAAGAAGGCTGCGGCCTGATCCTTGGCCGAAAGCTGTGGCGCTTCGTCCAGTTGCCAGTCGATCGCCAGATCCGGATCATCCCAACGAATACTGCGCTCGGCTGATGGGGTGTAGTAGTTGGTAGTCTTGTATAGGAACTCGGCAAAGTCACTCAGCACTACAAAACCGTGGGCGAAACCCTCTGGCACCCAAAGCTGGCGGTGGTTCTCCGCGGACAATCGTACAGCCACCCATTTTCCGAAATGCGGAGAGCTTCGGCGAATATCCACCGCTACGTCGAGCACTTCACCCACTGTCACGCGAACCAATTTGCCCTGAGTGTTCTCAAGCTGGTAATGCAAACCACGCAACACGCCTTTTTGAGAGCGCGAATGGTTGTCCTGGACGAAATGCGTATCTACACCAGTTGCCTCTTTGAACGCTTGGGCGTTGAAACTCTCGTAAAAAAAACCTCGCTCATCACCGAAGACCTTGGGTTCGATAATGACAACACCGGGTAGATCGGTGGTAACTATGTTCAAGCTGTATCTCCTGCTGAGGACGTCGATGGTAGACATTCTCGCCTAATGTGCCGGCATTGCGCGAGCGGAACTGCAGGCGGTCTTTCTTCCTTCTCTGCGCTTGCTTAAGTGCAGGGAGGGGACTGCTCTCGAAGATGAAGCACATTCCGCGACATCTTTAACCATTGCCAAGCGTCGCAAAGCCACCGCTGTAACAAACACATAAACCCACTCTTTACGCCTTCTTTACGCCCCGCCATCCCCCTCGATCTCGCGCCTTTACACCCTCCTTCCCGACAAT
>Ga0160467_100759_pt1 | contig 22854 bp, 21 predicted proteins | sample HID1972I_E11MG_FD_108221 | JGI IMG/M metagenome (GOLD analysis project Ga0160467, IMG submission 108221) | Enriched pill bug-associated microbial communities from UW Madison campus, WI, USA - HID1972I_E11 MG | ecosystem: Host-associated > Arthropoda: Insects > Digestive system > Unclassified ... | reverse complement strand
CTCCGCTCTGCCTTGCGCTTTGCGATCCCTCGTTCGTTTTGGGACTGCAAAGATGGGAACTTTTCCTATTCCATGCAAGTCTTTGTGGCTTTTATTTCCGTCTAAAGGGGCTTTTTAGCGCTGAAAACACGGCAGCGGCTTTGAAATCAGAAGATTACAAAGTGAAAATTGTCGAAACAATTTTCAAAGGGTGCTTGTAAGAGGGCAAAACGGTGCATATAGGCGGCCTGATACTACCCATATGCCTGAAGGGCCAATAGAACCAGACCCGTGCCTAATGAGAAAAACAGCACTATACTATATAGGGTCATTGACGGGAAAACAATGATCAACGCAAGCAAACAACCCGACAGCCTGAACTGCGGCAGGGCATTTAGCAGTAAAAAAACAACCAAGCCGACTGGGTAGCGGCAGGACATTTAGATAATCACTCCTGCATGAAAGCCTTCACGAAAATCGAACGCTATTACAAGCGCCCGGATTAATAGCGCCCGGATATCATTATCTATACAGGAACTGACCATATACCCGTATATTATTATCTACACAGGACCTGACCACTTATATATATACAGGACCTGACTATGTTCATATCACACTCTGTACAACCGGCACCAAACCTCGATACTGCTCCCTACCAGCTTCGGCTTTTCTTCGCTTTTTCTCGAAGCTGGTCCGAAGCTGGTCCGGATCTGATAGGGCGTTGATAGGGAGCTGTTCGAAGCCTGGTGTGAACATGTCTCATCTCTTGCCCTGCTATAGCTTTGCATCGCCTTCTCCTATCACAGCCATTACATCTGTGATAAATTATACTGCAATGGTTATTCAAAATAGACTAGTTATACGTATTCAACACATAATCGCGACCTGCCCTGCTACAGCCATTACATCTGTAATAAATAGTACTGAAATAGATATTCAGAATTGACGAATTATACGCAACCAACACACAATTGCCACCTGCCTTGCCGCAACTATACCTCTGTAATCGATAGTACCGAAATAGATATTCGGAGTTGACGAATTAGTATGTATCCAAGATACAATGTCGACCTTGCTCACTTGCTTCTAATACCTCGTAAAGAATCATACTGTAATGGATATTTAGAATTTGCTATATACATAGGTGTCCAAGATGTAATTGTCATCGACTACGACCAATATTTCTCTAACCAGTAATACCGCATGGACATTCAGAACAAACTAATGATACGTATCAAGATATAACCTTGTTTCCCTGGTACTGACATCGTGAATCGTTATGCAACGGACACTTATATAAGAGTTGTCGCCATCCCTGCTCTTACGAACATCATAATCAAGTTGCTCCACGTGGCACATAAGAAATTAAATCGCTGCTAAACTGGAAACGGTAGTCGATCCCTGGTAGAAGATTGCTTTTGAAATGACCGCAAGAACGTTAAGATGATACTCGTCATTTTTTAATTAAAACGTCGATTCATGAGAAACATTAGTTTGGCCAACTTGATCCGCGGGGAAGATCATAGATCATGTTGTTAAGTTTTGTTAAAATCACTTCATAGGCCATAAAAAAACCTAACTTCGAACAAATTAATTGAATTGACTATTATTTTGATTTAATGTATCTTTGCAGGATGTTTAAAAACAAGCGTTTATTAACGTGGTGCTTATTGCTGGCTGTTGCTCTTGTGACCAGCTGTAAGAGCAAATTTGAAAAATTAGTTGCTAGCAACGATACTGGTAAAAAGTACCAGGAAGCCATTCGTTTATATAACAAAAAAGATTATAGCAAAGCGCTGCTCCTATTTGACGGGCTAAACCAGAAATATAAAGGTCGCGGTGAGGCAGAAGATCTTGCCTATTATTTCGCTTATACCAATTACAGGCTGAGAGATTATACTACCGCCCGCTATCAGTTTAAAGTATTTGCGGACACCTATCCGAATAGTGCAAGAGCAGAGGAATGCCGGTTTATGTCGGCTTATTGCTATTACCTGGATTCCCCTAACTTCACTCTTGACCAGCAAAACACCTATCAGGCGATTGAATCCTTACAGCTTTTCATCAACCTTTATCCAAAAAGTGATCGTGTTGTTGAAGCGAGTAGTCTGATTGCTGATCTTCGCGACAAACTGGAGAAGAAGGCGATGGCAAACGCCCGGCTTTACTTGGATATTGGCGATTACAAATCAGCTATATTCGCATTTGAAAATGCTTTAAGAGACTATCCTGATACCAAATATGCTGAAGAAATGGAAGCCTTAAGCGTAGAGGCTCAATACCTTTATGCAGCAAACAGCTTGGAAATCCGTCAGGAAGAACGTTACGGTCAGGTTGTGGAAATGGCGAGTACTTTCAGCGAGGGCTATCCTGAAAGCAAGTTCCTAAAAAATGTACAGGACTATAAAAAGCGTGCTGAACAGGGCATCGTCCAGGTGCAAAAATTGTTAGCACTATCTCAGCCATCAGCAGCTGAGAAAGATAAAGAAGAAGAAGAAAAAGAAGAAAAATCCACTGCGGAAAATAAATAAGGTAAAGATGAGTAATACGAAAACTACAGTTGCTTCAAGCACAATAACAAGAGATCTGCGTCAGTTGGACACAACTACAGATAATGTATATGAGTCTTTAGTTGTTATCGCCAAGAGAGCGAATCAGATATCGAATAACATAAAAGAAGAACTTCAGGGGAAACTTTCTGAGTTCGCTTCTTCAAATGATAATCTGGAAGAGGTATTTGAAAACCGCGAACAAATTGAAATATCAAAGCACTATGAGCGTATGCCAAAGCCTACGCTGATTGCGATAGACGAATTTTTACACGATAAAGTTTATTATCGTAACCCTTCTAAAGAACAACAGGGTTAATTTGTTCTTCTGGAAGTCTGGATACCATATTAGTCATCCAGGTTCATTACTTGATGTGATATGCTTGAAGGAAAAAAGATATTACTAGGCGTTTGCGGCAGTATAGCCAGTTACAAATCTGCTATTTTAACCCGTTTACTGGTGAAAGCTGGTGCAGACGTCAAAGTAATTATGACGCAGGATGCTACGCATTTTGTCACTCCTCTTACGTTCTCTACTTTATCTAAAAACCCGGTTCTCAGCACTTATTTCAAGCCAGATTCGGGGGAGTGGAATAACCATGTTGAACTCGCACTGTGGGCTGACCTCATTCTCATCGCCCCAATAACTGCTAACACTATTGCTAAATTAGCTAACGGTATGTGTGACAACTTGCTGTCTGCGGTTTATCTTTCTGCTAAATGCCCGGTCTTTTTTGCTCCGGCCATGGATCTCGACATGTGGCTTCACCCTGCAGTACAACGTAATGTTTCATTGCTTGAGTCATATAAAAATAATCAGATTAAGCCTGCTTATGGCGAACTTGCCAGCGGACTTGTGGGTGAAGGTCGAATGGCTGAGCCTGAGGAAATCCTCGTATTTCTTCAAAAAGAGCTGAGCACTAATCTTCCTCTTAAGGGGAAAAAAGTATTGATAACCGCCGGACCAACGTATGAATCAATTGATCCTGTGAGGTTTATTGGCAATCATTCCTCTGGCAAAATGGGATTTGCCATTGCGGAGGAGTTCGCTCGTAACGGTGCCCTAGTCACCCTGGTCAGTGGCCCTTCCTCTCAAATACTTCGCGCCCCATCTATCAGACGGATCGACGTAAGCTCGGCAAATGAAATGTACCATTCGGTTCATCAGGAATTTCCTGAAAACGACATTATGATCATGAATGCTGCGGTGGCCGACTATAGGCCTAAGCTTGTAGCGTCAGAAAAGATCAAGAAAAATCCCTCTGAATTTGCTATTGAGCTTATTAAGACAAAAGATATACTGTCTTCCTTGGGTGAAATTAAAAGGACCGATCAGATTCTTGTTGGCTTCGCTCTGGAGACAAATAACGAAGAAGAACATGCCATCGCAAAGCTTAAGAAGAAGAATCTTGATTTCATCGTGCTGAACTCGCTAAAAGATGAGGGAGCCGGATTTCAGGGCGACACCAACAAGATCACCATTATTGATCGCCATCTCCAGAAAGAAACGTTTCCTCTTAAATCTAAGGAAGAGGTAGCAAAGGACATCTGCCGGAAAATAGCTGACTACCTTCAATGAAAATCATTACCGTCATTCTCCTGCTCGTATTTACCATAAGTGCAAAAGCCCAGGATTTGAATGCTCAAGTACAGGTAATATCGCCGAAAGTCCAGAACAACAACAAACGTGCGCTTATTCAACTTGAATCTGCGATACGCGACTTCCTGAATGGCCGCAGGTGGACTGGTCTCGCCTCTCGTCCGCAGGAAAGAATAGATTGTAACTTCTTAATCAACATCAGTGAATGGGACGGCTCATCCAGCTTTAAGGCAGAGGCTCAGATTCAATCAAGCAGACCTGTATTCGGAACGACGTATAATTCACCGCTCATTAATATCAGCGACAAGAATTTTGACTTCACCTATATTGAGGGGCAAGCACTTGATTTCTCTGAACAACAGTTCCAAACCAATATTACCTCACTTCTTGCTTATTATGCCTATATCATTGTTGGCTTTGATGCAGACAGCTTCTCAAAATATTCCGGTACACCCTATTATGCACAAGCTCAACAAATTGTGAATAATGCGCAGAATGCCCCATTTGGCGGATGGAAAGCGATAGACAGTCAGACAAACCGTTACTGGCTCTCTGAAAACCTGAACAATTCACACTACAACGATCTCCGTAATTTTATTTATGAATATCATCGCAACTGCCTTGATGTTCTGGCATCTAAACCAGATAGGGCAAGAAAGACGTTTCTATCTATCCTTCCCGACCTGCAACGAACGGACAGATCTCGCCAGGGAAACATGCTTAGCCAGATCCTATTTACGGCAAAGGCAGACGAAATAGTAAATATTCTCAGGCCGGCTCCCGAACAGGACAGGATCCGTGCGCATTCCGTATTAAGTTCCGCTGATCCTGCGAACATCCGTAAATATGATTTGTTAAAGAGTAATCAATAGTGCTGTTGTATATTTGATGTACCTTTAAAACAAAAGCTCAGTTCATATACCATTATGCTAAGTCGCTTAATAATACGCAATTATGCACTTATTGAAAATCTCGATATTGCATTTTCAGGGAAACTAAACATTATCACGGGGGAGACAGGTGCTGGGAAATCGATCATTCTTGGAGCGCTGTCACTTATCCTCGGTCAGCGTATCGAAGGAAAATATTTCTTCAATCAGCAGAAAAAATGTGTCATAGAGGGCCATTTTGAAATAGGAACCTACCAAATTGCCGCATTCTTTGAGGAAAAGGATCTTGACTATGAGTCCTCGACTGTTCTGCGCAGGGAGATATCGGCAGACGGCAAATCAAGGGCATTCATTAATGATACACCGGTCAACCTGACGGTATTACGTGAACTTGGTGAGCTTCTTATCGACATCCACTCCCAGCATGCTACGTTGGAGATTAATAACGAAAGCTTCCAGCTACTGGTAGTTGACTCTATTGCTGCGAACGACCTCCTGCTGAAAAACTATCAGGAGAACTACCGCCAGTATAGGTCTGTAAACCAGAAATTGAAAACACTGGAGGAACGCTCCCATCAGGCAAAGGCTGACGCCGACTACTATCAGTTTCAGTACAACGAACTTGATGAGGCATCCCTGGACGATGAGCAAGAGCAAGAAATCCTTGAACAGGAGCTGAATGCTCTTACCCATGCAGAGGAGATTAAGAAAAGTCTTCTAACAGTAGGCACCGCACTGACTGAAGACGAACAATCAACCGTTATGCTGTTGAAAGAAGCGCTTTTACAGCTTCAGCACGCGGAAAAATACCTACCTGAAGTGCATGAACTTGCTGAAAGGCTCAATAGTGCATTAATAGAAATTCGTGATATAGCAGCAGAAGTGGAAGTACTGGAAAGTAGCACGACAATAGACGAATCTCGCGCAGATGCTGTAAATGAACGTTTGAGCACTATCTATAATCTTCAAAAGAAGCATCGGGTTACATCTATTGAGGAGTTGATTAAAATCCGGGAAGGCATTGCGGAAAAACTTGAATCTGCATCGACTACTGATGAGGAAATTGAAAGACTAAAAAAGGAAAGTGCTGCATTAAAGGATGAACTGGTTATTTTGTCTGACACCCTATCTGCCAGCCGAAATGAAATCATACCTACCATAGAGAAGCGTGTCAGAGAAATGCTGACGGAGGTTGGAATGCCTAATGCTGTGCTTAAAATTGAAAATGAACTGCTCGACGAAGACTCCTTAGGAGCAACCGGCAGAAATAAGATTCAGTTTTTATTTTCGGCCAATAAGGGTCAAGATCCGGCGCCGATGAACAAGGTTGCTTCGGGAGGAGAACTTTCCAGACTCATGCTAAGCATCAAGTCGCTCATGTCTAATCATATAGCCTTACCTACCATCATATTCGACGAGATAGACACCGGAATTTCGGGTGAAGTAGCGTTGAAAGTAGGTACTATCATGGAGAGATTATCTGAAGGAATGCAGGTCATAGCGATCACTCACCTTCCGCAGATCGCTAGTAAGGGAGACGCTCATTATTACGTATTCAAAGACGAAAAGGACGATATCACACATACTGATATCACTTTGCTTACAAGTGATGAACGCGTGATGGAGATCGCGAAGATGCTTAGTGGTGAAAACCCTGGTGAATTCGCTTTACAGCATGCGAGAGAGTTACTTGAAGCAGCAAAATCATAATAAACTGATTTAGAAATTCATAGCAATTGGTTTCGTTTTAACTGATAAGAATCCTTATTTTAGACGCCAAATTGGTTAATAATGGCTTATAATTTACTAAAAGGCAAAAAGGGTATAATCTTCGGAGCTCTTGATGAAAAGTCAATCGCTTGGAAAACAGCCTTACGCTGCGTTGAAGAAGGCGCCGAAATCGTGCTTACAAATGCTCCAATCGCGATGCGTATGGGTGAGATCAATAAACTGGCCGAACTGTGTAATGCTCCTGTTATTCCTGCTGACGTTACCAGCCTCGAAGACATAGAGAACCTGTTCACCAAGTCTATGGAACATTTCGGTGGGGGTGTCGACTTCGTTCTACATTCAGTAGGTATGAGTATGAACTTGCGCAAGGGGAATCACTATACTGAAACGAACTATGATTTCATGCACAAGAGCATGGATATCTCTGCAATCAGCTTCCACAGAGTGTTGCAAACCGCTATGAAGCTGGATGCTATCAACGAATGGGGATCTGTTGTAGCCCTTTCTTACATTGCTGCTCAACGCGTATTTCCTGACTACAATGATATGGCTGATGCTAAGGCGATGCTTGAGAGTATTGCCCGTAATTTTGGTTACCAGTACGCTGTTAAAAAGCACGTGAGAGTAAACACTATATCTCAGTCGCCAACCCGCACTACTGCAGGTTCAGGCGTTAAGGGATTCGAAGGATTTATTCTTTTTGCTGAAAAACAATCACCTCTTGGTAACGCATCGGCAGACCAATGTGCAGACTACACAGTTACCTTATTCTCCGACCTAACGAAGATGGTAACGATGCAGAACTTATTCCATGACGGAGGTTTCTCCAATACAGGTATCAGCCATGCTGTTATCGACCAAATGGAAAAGTAAGCACTCTTCTTAAGATACAGAAAGGGGCTGCGGATATTAAATCTGCAGCCCCTTTCTGTTCATAGGACGTTATTTTTAGTAAACAGACGAATCTATAAGCACGATCTTTACTCGCATGGAAGCTGGTGGATCTACAGTTTGTATATCATCTGACCTTTGAGCTTGGATCAGAACACTTCCGACATTAGCTACATAACTATACGACACTTTATTATAAACCTGAGGGATCTGCTCGTAGTTCTGCCCATCAAAAGCGGCGTAAATCAAGATGGCACCCTGCTCATTGAGGTAGCCGTCATACTCAGGCAGGTCGATAAGTGCCTCATAAGTTCTACCGTTATCTCGCCGATCCCAGTCACGTGCTCGCAAGTCTACTATCACCGTTCTGTTAGGGACGACATATTCGGTTTTCTCACATGCTGTTACCAACAGCGTCAGTGGGATAATTAGCGTTAGTAAATATTTCATATCCGGTGTGTTTCCTATATAGACGAAAGTTATTCCCAATGGTTTCATGGGGAACAGAAATTTCGAGGAGAGCCAAATTGAAATCTTATTTAAAGTCTTTGAAACTAGCCCTTGTAAAAGTACCAGGCATGGCATGATCTCCTTCCTCGAACTCGATCTTTACTGCTTTAATCGTCGGGATCTCCGTTAACGAAAAGGTAGCTTCTGCCAGATAAGACTCCGCACCTGACGTGCCGATACTTTGGGTGAGCTGCAGCGCGTCATCAATTCGTGTGACAATTGTATCACCCTGCATGCGCACATATTTCATTTTGATGCCTGAATACTTCTTATTTAGCAGATTAATGATCTCGTCATGCCCCACTCCTGCCATACTTCCTGCTTTATGGTCAAGCTGTAAACGTTGGGTAGTTTCATTATAGCTGGTATTCCAGGGGAGCGAATCCAACTCTCCCTCCTGTCGTAAGGTATCTGCGACGAGCGAATCAGGGGTATCAGGAGACGACCGTTTCTCATCTCTTGTACAAGCAACCAAAAAGATCATACACAATAAGAAGAAACAGCCGTATTTCATAATCTAATATTTAAACGCTAAGGTGTGGTTACTGCAACGGGAAGAACCTTGCCATTAAAGAACTTATGACCAGTCAGTGCAAAGTCTGCAATATATTTACCCATCTCAAAAGCCATAACCGGAGATTGATAACCGGGAAAAGCCTCTTCAAGCATCTCTGTCTGAGCAGATCCCAATGCCAGGCAATTGAAGTGGATATTCCGTTCTGTATACTCTACTGCCAAACATTCCGTCAAGGCATGGAGCGCAGCCTTGCTGGCCGCATAGGCCGACATCCCAGGAAACTTAACACTGCCCATAAATCCTGCCATACTTCCTATATTTACAACATGAGCATTGTCGTTCAGCAAAGGAAGCATATTCTGAATCATCTTAATATGGCCCATTAGATTGCTTTGCAACATTGCAGCAAAGTCTATCTGGGAAATCTCCCCAAAAGGTTTCTGGGTTAGCTGTCCGGCATTGTTGATCAGGACATCTAAGGTTCCTACCTTCTGCTTAACAAAATTAACCAATGATGTGTAGTCATCGTGCACTATGTCAAACTTAGCCGGATAAAGTTTGCACGCGGGATTCAGACCTAATGCTATCTCATACAACTTCTTCAGCTTGTCTTCCGAGCGTGCCAGTGCAATAATTTCATGATCGCCACTTTGAATCATATCCAGCACTGCCTCAAACCCTACACCACTACTAACACCCGTTATTAAAATCTTCATTGAACAATATTCTTTAACTACACGAAATTAGATAAAAAGATTCGCTATACCTGAAACGTCCATAAAGGGATTATAGTTTCCATTAGTTCCGCAAGTCGAAAAAACGTAGCTTTGTACTTTAGCAAAATATGAAACATATTCTGGTAACCGGCGGGGCTGGTTTTATTGGTAGCAACCTCATAAACACATTATTATTAACCGGGAAGTACAAGGTAACCTGTATTGACAACTTCGACGATTTTTATCCAGTTTCACAGAAAGAATGGAATATTAAAGACTTCCACCAGAACCCAAACTTCTCTCTGATACATGGGGATATTCGCAATCCTGAGGATCTGAATAAAGCTCAGAATGTCGACACTATCATTCATCTTGCTGCAAAAGCCGGAGTAAGGCCAAGCATTCAAAATCCGAGCTTATATCTTGATGTAAATATAAATGGCACCCGGGTTCTTCTTGACTACGCTCGAGAGAACAAGATCAAACAGTTTCTCTTTGCGTCATCAAGTAGTGTGTACGGGGTAAACGAAAATGTGCCATGGATAGAAGAAGACCCATTGCTGCCCATTAGCCCATATGCATCTTCTAAGGTGGCCGGCGAAATGCTGGGTCATGTTTATAGTCATCTGTATGGCATCAGGTTCATCGCATTACGTTTCTTCACGGTATATGGCCCGGGACAAAGACCTGATCTTGCTATACACAAATTCTTCAGAGCCATCTCTAATGAGCAACCTATCCCGGTTTATGGAGATGGAACAACCAGTCGCGATTATACTTTTGTAGACGATACAGTCAGGGGAATCGTAGCAGCGCTCGATTATACAAGATCTGATTTTGAGATTATAAACCTGGGGAATCATCGGACGGTTACTTTAGGTAACCTGATTGAGGCGATAGAAGTTACCTGCGGTAAAAAAGCAATCATTGACCGCCAGGATGAACAACCAGGTGATGTTTCTCAAACATACGCCGAGATTTCTAAGGCTCAGGAATATTTAGGATATGATCCTTCTACTTCTTTGGAGGAAGGGTTGGATGTCTTTTATGACTGGTTCCAGGATTTTTATTCAGAGAAAGCCTAAGGGTTCTTAGGCTCCTCTTCTTTCAAATGAGCCACCTCTTCTTCCGAAGGAAGAGGTTCAAATTCTTTGGATCGATATACATACCAAAGTCCTGGCAACGATGCTAATACGTTGATCATCCAGAATGTGAAGGTAAGGAATACTGCCAGTATTTGATCTATATCAAACACATCGGAAGCATGAGCCATGAATACATCTCTTACTCCCAGGCCAGCCACTCCAATATTGATCAAAGCAACGATAGAAGACATTAAAAAGCTGAATAGGTATGGCGAGAACTTGCCATCAAAGTCCTGAGAAAGCAGTATACATATTACGCTCAGGATCTGAAGTGACTGAACCATTCCCGCTTTGATATGATTGCGGACAAAGCGCTTGGAAAAATCAGTAAAGAATCGCCGTAGCACCAGAAAGTAGATCGATGTCCCGATCAATAAAGCCGTTATAGGCCAGGTAGCAGGGATCTCAATCTGAGGGATAAAAATAATAAGTACCACTGAAATGAAGCCAACAGCCCAAAGGCCGCTCAAACGGTCAAAAAAGAGTGCTAGTAATAGACGCTTCGTCGGCAACTTAAACTTCTTTCTCAGCAGATAAACTTTATATCCGTCGCCCCCAATTCCTCCAGGAAGGAATACATTATAAAACATCCCTAACAGGTAGAGCCGAAAATTATACCAAAAGCTAAATTCCAGACCTATTGCTTTCAGGAAGCTAAGCAGCCTCCAGGAAGACACGACCTGCGATAGGAAATAAGAGCAAAATGCCAGCAAGATGAACCACATGTTGCTCGTCAGAAACAACTGCTTAACCTGATTAAAATCTATTTTCTGAAAGACGTAATAGATCAGTAAGCCAGTTATGATTACCTTTAAGGGGATCTTTACTTTATTCCAGAGTTTCTTCTTGTCCATTAAATATTCTTCTAACCTGGTACGTCTTCCTGTTTGTTCCCTCAAAATAGTTTCTGATGCTGATCTCTGCAATGATGCCGATGGTGATCAATTGGATACCCCCTAACAACAGAATAAGCCCTAGTATCAGCAGTGGCTTTCCTCCTATATCATTACCCAGTACCTTCAAGATCAGAAGATAAAAGTTAATGAGCACACCCAGACCAAACGATATAAAGCCGATAGTTCCAAATAGGTGCATTGGATTTTGAATATACTTCCGGAAGAATACCATGGTCATTAAATCTGCCATTACTTTAAACGTACGGTTGAGTCCGTACTTAGACTGTCCATGAATACGCGCATGGTGCTTTACGTCCACCTGCGTTATATTCGCGCCTTGCAGCTTAGCCAGAACGGGGATGAAGCGATGAAGCTCACCATAGATTCCCAGATCTTCTGCAATTTCGCGCTTAAACACTTTCAGCGTGCAACCATAGTCTTTAATATAGACACCCGTCATACGTCTGATGATATTGTTGGCAATCTTAGAGGGTACCTTCCTCAGGAACACTCCATCCTGCCTGTTCTTTCGATTGCCTGCTACAACATCCCAGTCTTCGTCAATCAGCTTCTCCAGCATCATCGGGATATCACTTGGATCATTTTGGAGGTCTCCATCAAGCAGAGCGACATACCGTCCTGTCGAGTGCTCAATACCTGCGGTCATAGCTGTACTTTGGCCATAGTTCCTTCTCAGCTCGACAAGGGTAATTCGTTCGTCGGCATACTTCCTGATTTCCTTTTGGGTGCCGTCAGAGGATCCGTCATCTACAAAAACCACTTCATAATTAAGGGTCCCTAATGCTTTGCGTATGGCCTCTAATAGAGGCTGTATATTTTCTCTCTCGTTGAGGACTGTAATAACTACGGAAAGGTCTTTCATTTAACTTTGAATAGTTTGAGATTGTTGTTATAGGATTTTACCAAAACCGCTTGAGGATTACTTAAATCCCTGTCAAAGGTAAGATAATAGCCCGGCTTCGTGTCATCCTTGGTAGTATGCATGATCTCCCTACGCTCTCTTTCAATATAAAAAATGATACGATGATAGAAAGGAAGGTGTTGCACGGGAGGATTAAAATGATAGAAATAAATGTTTTCACCCTTACTGATCTCTGCCATTTCAATTGATGCTGATTTGAAATAACCACTTTCATTATGTGAGGCCCGGTGCGGCAACACAAAGAAGCTAAAAGCCAGCCTGACGACGATAAGTACTCCTAAGAAGGCTACCAGCTTATGCCGTTGAAATCTATATATCAGCCATGTAAAGAAAGCTGCGCCTAAAAACACAACAACAACTTTTATTACTAAATAGTCTACATACCGTTCAAGATCCAAAAATAGCGGTACGAGCATAGCGAGAGATACCAATACCCCCAGAACCAGCAGTATGCTGTCGAATACTCTGCTGAGTTTCGGAAACTCTTCTCTATAGGTATAATATGCATGACTCCAGATAATAAACAGCAGAGGATAAAGCATTAACAGATATCGTGGCCTTGTCTCAGGCGACAACCAGTACACCCAGATGTTTGCCAGGAAGGTAACAGCACAGAAGAACAAAAATTCATTCCTGCGCAGCTCTTGTAAAAACTTCTTGTGGAAACAAAAGATCACCAGCAAACTCGTTGGTAACATATGCGCAACATGCTCAAAAGGGAAGGTGATCAGATGCTGAATACTACTCCAGAAGCCGATGCGAACCGCTGTACGCTGACTGCTCTGATCCCAGATAGTGGCGAAGTAACCCTCCAGATCAGGGTTATATAATGAGTAGTTATAAAAATACAACCCTATTACCGCCAGACATATCAGACCCGAAACGATATGCTGCCAGCTGAAAAGCTTTTTGAAATTCCGTGTAACAGCCAGAAACGCAATTAACGTAAAACCCTGAAATACTATCGAAGGCAGTCCCTTACTTAGAAATGTTGCTGATGTAATGAGATACGATACCAAAAACAGCAGGAACCACTGTTTTTTTTGATAAAAGTGGAAGATGCTCATGAAAGAAATAAACGTGAGCCATGAATAAAATATGTCGATATGCCCCAGCATGGAATCATACAGCAGCATACGTCCGTTTACCAGGAAAAAGAAAGCACTCATCAGAGCCACTCGCTTATCTGCTATGAAAGATCGTACAGCTACGTAGATAGTCAGCGCATAAAGAAACATAGGCACCGCTGCGGGCAGGCGCGTAATGAATTCTGAGTAACTTCCTGTGACGAGGTACAGGCCCACTAGAATCCAGTTGTATAGCGGCGGCTTATTGTAATAGTACTCGCCGGCTATGGTAGGCACCGAATAATTACCGCTAACGATCATCTCCAACGCTACGTTCGACCGCGTCGGTTCATCTGCAAACAGAGGAAGTAAGCCAAGGTTGAAAAGAAAAGCCGGTATCGACAGGATGATTAAAGAAAGGAATACTTTACCAGGGTGCCGATCTATATAGTCTTCTATCTGCTTCATCATATTTTGCTGCAAAGATAGAAGGATAGAACTACAATTCTACGTTCAATCCTGCAAAGAAGTTCCTTTTGGCTGCCGGGTTAAAGTAGCGGTTGCCAAATGCGTTCAGATCGTTACCTAAGCTATAAGTCTCGTTAAGCAAGTTATCTGCGCCCACGTAAACAGATATTCCCGTTCCTCCCGATGTAGTAGTGAACCTGCGACCTACCTTTGCCTGCAGGAGATGATACTTCGCCGCATAAACGGAGCTGGCATCGTTTAATGAAATGTCAGACGTATAATTGTGCTGCAGAAACAAATTATAATCCTTAACGAAACCAAGACTAACAGAGTTCACCAGGACATGCTTAGGCACTCCGGTCAGCCGATTACCCGAGTAATCATCCGAACCACTCTGATAGTTGTCAAATGAAAAGTCGCTGTATGTGTAGCTGTTCTTTAGCTGCATACTTCTCAAAAATCCTTGCTTTCTCTGCGGAACAACCCAATAGAGAATCTGAGATTCCAGACCCGATTGGTCGGTTCCCCCGGCATTGACAAAGTATTCAGCATCGGCTTCGTTAACACGTCTCACTATCGCATCTTTCAAATCATACCTGAAAAGCACCGCATCCCAGTACAACCGGTTATTGGCAAGAGACATCCTCAACCCTGCTTCATAGTTCCAGCCAGACTCAGACTGAAGTCCCGTGTTTATCACCTGATCAGAGGCACGAACCTCTGCTATTGTAGGGGAGGAAAAGCCACGACTTGTCGAAGCCCTGATGGCAAGTTCCTCAGACAACTTATATGATGCAGCAATGCGAGGCATAATCTGAGCGTTAAAGTCCTTATCATTCAGTGCAGATCTGGCCGCATCTATCGCTCCATATCGATACCCGTTGAAGTTGACACTTGCCGCTGCTTCAAGAAGCAACCTCGAACTGGCTTGGAAAGTAAAATGCGAGAAGATGAATTGTTGGGTTGCATTGAGCTGGTCGGCCGATTGCACGCCTCCTCGAACGCCGCCATTATTGTCATAATTACTAATGTCGGAATGAGTGCGCTGCCCTTCATATCCGAGCTGCAATGTTAAAGGTACTGAAGTTCCGGTGTATTGGAAATACGTTCTCAGCCCCGCCGTTCTTTCTTTCCTAACCTCATAATTTGTAATAAAAGGATTGCGGAAATCTGTAACCGAACCGGTGAAAGCAATTACGTGTCTGAACGATCGGTTAAGGTTAACTTCATGCATAAGGCCGCTTATGAACGTCTTATTGTAGATCCCCGCCTGTTGCTCGCTGGCTCCAGGATTGGGCCCTGCAGCAGGTCGCGCAGATCTCGGATTATTTTCCATCTGCGCTGCAGTTAGTCCGCCTGGTGTCTCATAATGCATATTCGAATAAACGAATAAGGCCTTTAATGAGCCACTTTTCGAATAGCTCCATTGTGGTAAGGCTTGTATATACTTTCTGTCCATGGCACTGTTTTCCCTATACCCGTCCGACCGCTGATAGGCTTGATAGACACTAAGGCTGACATCTTTCCACTTCTTCTGGATTGAGGCGTTCTGATATAGCAATCCATATGACCCGCCATTTGCGCCTGCCCTGACATTTCCGGAATCCGCACTGGCAGTATTAATTAAAACTACCCCACCCGTATTAGCTCCAAATACACTGGCTTCCGGGCCCTTCAAGACCGTTATTTCAGAAACGCCGCTGGCATCAATGGCATTCAGGTATGTATTCCCTCCTGCGTCAGTAAGGATGAAATCATCCATATACATCTTCACATTTCTAACCCCAAAGGGCGAGCGCAACAAGCTACCGCGAATCGAAAGGCGGTAACTGCCTGGTGAACGCTCTTCCATACGGATCCCTGGTAAAGAGTTTATTGCAGGCACCAGCGAGAACGGTTGCTGTTCAGCAAGCATGCCGGCACTCAGCACACTTACAGACGCAGGCAGGCTTAGTACGGGTTGCCTATTGAAATAGGCCTTTACTTCAACTGTGTGTAGCAAACCGGCACTATCTGCATGCTGTCCCTTTACAGAAAAACCGCACAATATGAGGAGAACTAATAATCGTGTGCGCATTATATTTACTTAGAAGAAACGCGCCATATCGTATTGCCAGCGTCATCAGCCACCAGCAGGGAGCCATCGTTTGCCACCGCCACGCCAACCGGGCGCCCATAAACCTCGCTCTTACCATCCTCAACTATAAATCCTGTCAAAAAGTCCTCCAGCCTTCCTGCAGGTTTCCCGTCCTTAAAGGGCACGAAAGCGACCCTATAGCCAGCAAGCTCCGAGCGGTTCCATGAGCCATGCTGACCGATAAAAGCTCCGTTTTTATATTTTGCGGGAAACACCTCAGCCGTATAGAATACAAATCCAAGCGAGGCAGTATGGGCGCCTACAGATAGATCAGGCGCAATGGTCTTCTTCACAAGATCTGGCTTCTCTCCCTTTCTTCTAGGGTCTTCATTTGGGCCGAAGTATGCATACGGCCAACCGTAAAAGGATCCATCCTTAACACTAGTGATATAATCAGGCACGAGCTCGTCTCCTAGTTCATCCCGCTCATTTACCGCAGTCCACAGCTGCTTACTCTCTGGATTCCAGCCCATGCCTACAGGATTACGCAGTCCGGCAGCATAAATCCGCTCACCACTGCCATCAGGATTAATCTCAAGAATATTCGCTCGTCGCACCTCATGTTCCATTCCATTCTCTCCAACGTTACTTCCCGAACCTACAGATATATAGATCTTAGAATTATCCGCATTGGCAATGATATTCCGGGTCCAGTGATTATTGTATCCGCCCGCTGGCAGTTCGACGATCTTCTTTCCTGGAGCGCTGATCTTCTGTTGACCCTCCTTATACGGATACCTCCAAAGACCATCCGTGTTTGCAACATAAAAGGAATCTCCAATGATCAGCATACCGAAAGGCTGATTTAGTCCCGACAAAAACACCTTACCTATTTCAGGCTTTCCGTCATTATTAGCATCTCTGAAAATCAGGATCGAATTAGGACTTTCATTCATGTTCTGCGATTGTGCCCGTCCCGATACGACATCAGATGCCTTCTTTCCTTCGGTCGTAGCTTGAGCAACGAAGATGTCTCCGTTTGGCGCGACGTATATCCATCGCGGATTAGTTAGATCTCCTGCAAATTTACTTACTGAAAAGCCTGAAGGAGCCACAGGGGTTTTACCGTCTGGCCAACCTATAACCTTACTGAATTTGTTTTTAGACTCACTGGGCTGCGGAAGGCCGGTACTGTCTGTGTTAATTGAATTTGTATCTGCATCAGTTCCAGAATTGTTATTTCCGGAACTACAGGCTCCTAATGCCAGCGAACAGCCTAGCGCAAGAAAGAGTATGTTTCTTATTATCATATGAGATCGTTATTATCTTTGAACGACATAACGTGTCTCTTTGTTTGGAGCAATTACGAGAACTTAACTAAGATGTCAGCTTTGCAATCAATCTTGAACTCTGCTGCGCGCCTTCCTGTAACCTGTCAGAAAAGAATTCTTTCACCTGGTCGAAATGAGACAAATAGCCGCTCATATCACCATATTCAATAATTGACGCCCATTCCCGTACTGCTGAATGAAACTCCAGATCATCCGCCCGGATACTCTTGTCATACAAAGCTGTCTGTATCGTCTCCTCCAGTAGATCTGCATTCTTGAACAGGTATTCAGCGATACCTAACCGAAGGCGAAACGGAGGAGTCTGACAAATAAGATTCTCATAAGGGTTTACTCCTATCTGGTACCAGGCGTCAACCATAGCCAATAAACTTAAGTGCGAGTTTGGCATATAATCATCAGCCTTTTCAGCCATCTTGAAGTCCTTCATAACTTCGGGATCCAGCGTTATAAAATCCCGCTCCCCGTGAAAGACAAACTTACTTGCAGCATGTATACGCTCACGAAACAGATCCTCCTGCTCGCAGATCATCATTTTGAAAAGCTCCGATTCAGACTTAGCATACTGCCTCACCTGCTTGCGCGCAAAAGGATTAAGAATCGCAAGCCCAGCATACACGTGTGCCTTATAGCTGAATATACGAAGGGTCGTCAGGATCTTTACATTGTCAATGCCGTTTGAATAAGCTCCGTGATCCCAAGGATAAAAACCGGCATTTTTCCATGCCGTACCCATGCTTTCAAAACCCATATGAGTTACAGCCTGCGTATCTGCCATAATCTGATCATGCTGCTGATAATCGGCCACTTCTATGATCTGCGACTCCAACGCCTCAAAAACTTCAAACGCCCTACGATATGCCTCCTCAGTTGAGCGATGATTAACCACAATCAGCTTCTGCCCCTCCGTTGAAAACGCTGGACCATGTAATGAATGGCAGGTTACAATATGTACATCTTCCGGAAGATACTTCTCAAAAGCAGCGATTTCCGGTGTTTTCACAGAAGTCTGTCCCGATATGATCGACCCGTACTTCACCGAACTTGCCGTCTGTGCAACCACCCTTCCTATATTGGACGCCTCAACCGAAAACAGCAGAAAATCGGCAACCCGGGCAACATCATTGCCGGTTTGAAGTATGATAACGGATGTATCGCTAAACTGCTCTTTCAGTATTTCATAGCGCTCAGGGAGATCACAACCATAAACTGTGAAACCTTTCGAAGCCCATTTCCTGGCGCATACAGAGCCCATATCCCCTAAGCCGATGATACCGATATTCATACGGTAAATATATGCATAGATTTCAGATCTTATTTTTACAAGTAAGAACTTTAGCCTATTATTGCCAATATACCGTATGATTTCGTACTAATACAATTTCACTTAAATACTAATACCATGAAAAAATCCTTTTTTATTAGTTTATCACTAGCCGGCATGCTGTTATGCGGAGCTATTAGTCAAACAAATGCACAGGATACCACCAAAGTAGTGAATCAAACATTAAATATGCAGTATACAGAGATGCTGAGAAAGTCGCGTAACATGGATGGATACAAGCTCGTTAACCCAAACCGACTCTCCTCATTTTGGAAAAGCACTGCGGACACCTTAAGGAAGGAAAGAAGGGGTCTGGCCGAGGCAAGAGCTAAGGTAACCACTCTTAGCTCTTCGCTTGAAAACCTAAAAAGCACGTTATCATCCAGTGAACAGGAACTGGCCGAATCAACCGCAAAGGTGAACCAGGTAAGCTTCCTTGGATTCCCCATGGAAAAGGGAACATATAACCTGGTTATGTGGGGAACAGTAATTGTATTGGCAATTGCCCTTACCGTCTGCATCATTCAATCAACAAGAGCGCGAATGGAGGCCAGATACAGAGTAAAGCTATTTGAGGAGCTGTCTACAGAGTTTCAGACATATAAAGTGAAAGCTAACGAAAGAGAAAAGAAGCTAGCCAGGGAATTACAAGACGAGCGAAACAAGCTCGACGAACTTGGTTACAGAGGATAACATAATAAAGAAAGGCGGATAGTATTAACTAACCGCCTTTCTTATTTCCGAGGACTCGTAGTACTTAAACTTTGATCTCAACTTCAACTCCACTTGGCAATTCAAGTTTCATTAAAGCGTCTACAGTTTTAGAATTAGAACTGTAAATATCAAGAAGTCTCTTGTAAGCACATAATTCAAACTGCTCACGAGCTTTCTTGTTCACATGCGGTGAACGCAATACTGTGAAGATTCTCTTTTCTGTTGGAAGAGGAATCGGACCACTTACTACTGCGCCAGTAGGCTTTACAGTTTTAACGATTTTCTCAGCTGATTTGTCAACCAGGTTATAATCGTAAGATTTTAATTTAATTCTAATTCTTTGGCTCATCTTTGTTTTTGTTAAGCCCTGCTTAAGAGCTATTGGTTAAGCAGAGCGATTTATTTTTATTAACCGCTATTTCTAGCGCCTTTTACTTTAGCAATAACTTCATCCTGAACGTTACGAGGAGCTTCAGCATAGTGATCAAACTCCATAGTGGACGTTGCACGTCCCGAAGTAATCGTACGTAACTGAGTTACATACCCGAACATTTCAGACAAAGGCACAGTTGCTTTGATAACCTGAGATCCGGCACGTGAGTCCATACCTAAAAGCTGGCCACGACGACGGTTCATATCACCAATAACATCACCCATGTTTTCTTCAGGAGTAAGGATCTCAACCTTCATGATTGGCTCCATCAGAACTGGTCTACATTTCGGCAATGCCTCACGGAATGCTGAACGAGCACAAATTTCGAAAGATAAAGCATCTGAATCGACAGCGTGGAAAGACCCATCAATCAAACGAACTTTCATATCAGGAAGAGGGTATCCTGCTAACACACCATTTGCCATGGCTGCTGCAAAACCTTTCTCAACAGAAGGGATGAATTCACGAGGAATTGAACCACCAGATATCTCATTAACAAACTGAAGTCCGCCTTTTTCGTAATCAGCATCAATCGGAGAAATAACAACCTGAATATCTGCGAATTTACCACGACCACCAGTTTGTTTCTTATAAGTCTCACGGTGTTGAGTAGTACCAGTAATTGCTTCTTTGTAAGCAACTTGAGGAGCTCCCTGATTAACTTCCACCTTAAACTCACGCTTCAAACGATCCATCAGGATGTCTAGGTGAAGCTCACCCATACCTGAAATTACAGTCTGGCCAGTTTCTTCGTCAGTTTTTACGTGGAACGTTGGATCTTCCTCAGCTAACTTAGCGAGTGCCATACCCAACTTATCAATGTCAGCCTGAGTCTTAGGCTCAATTGCTAAACCAATTACCGGCTCAGGGAAGTTCATTGACTCAAGAATGATCGGATGCTTCTCATCGCAAAGAGTATCTCCTGTTTTGATATCCTTAAATCCAACTACCGCAGCAATATCTCCTGCTCCTACGTTAGGAATAGGGTTCTGCTTGTTAGCATGCATCTGGAATATACGGGAAATACGCTCCTTGCTTCCAGATCTCATGTTATATATATAAGATCCAGCGTCAAGATTTCCTGAATAAACACGAATAAAGCAAAGACGACCAACAAATGGATCTGTTGCAATCTTAAATGCTAAAGCAGCAAATGGCTCAGTTACATCTGGCTTACGAAGAATCTCTTCTTCAGTATCAGGATGGTGACCAACGATACCTTCAACATCCATAGGTGAAGGAAGTAATTCCATCACATAATCAAGCATAGTTTGAACACCTTTGTTTTTGAAAGATGAACCACATACCATAGGAACGATCTTAGCATCAAGCACAGCCTGGCGTAAAGCATCAAGAACCTCGCGTTCAGTGATTGTTTCAGGAGCTTCAAAGAACTTCTCCATTAAACTCTCATCGTATTCTGCTACAGATTCAAGCAATTTCTCTCTCCACTCAGTTGCTTCTTCCATCATATCGTCAGGAATAGGCACTTCAGTAAAGGTCATACCTTTATCATGCTCGTTCCAAACTATACCACGGAAGTTGATCAAATCAACCACACCCTTGAAAGTATCTTCCGCTCCGATTGGTAATTGCAAAGGAACAGCATTGCTTCCAAGCATTTCTTTTACCTGCTTAACAACTTTTAAGAAGTCAGCACCAGAACGGTCCATTTTGTTAACGAAACCTATACGTGCTACGTTATAGTTGTTAGCCAGACGCCAGTTAGTCTCAGACTGAGGCTCAACACCGTCAACCGCTGAAAATAAGAACACCAATCCGTCAAGTACACGCAAAGAACGATTTACCTCTACGGTAAAATCCACGTGTCCCGGTGTATCGATGATGTTGATATGATAATTCTGATTTCTGTACTTCCAGTTTACAGTAGTTGCAGCAGATGTAATCGTGATACCACGCTCCTGCTCCTGAGCCATCCAGTCCATGGTTGCAGCACCTTCGTGCACTTCACCAAGCTTATGGCTTACTCCTGCATAATAAAGGATACGCTCAGTAGTAGTAGTTTTACCGGCGTCAATATGGGCAGCAATACCTATATTTCTTGTGTATTTTAAATCTCTTGCCATTTTATTGTTTGTGATTCTCTATGACCCAAAAAAGACTACATTGATCTTCAAAACTAATATCCGTCAATGTAATCTTTTTTAAATCTATGTAATCTTTATATTAGAAACGGAAGTGTGAGAACGCCTTGTTAGCCTCAGCCATTTTGTGCGTATCTTCTTTCTTCTTCACTGCAGCACCTTCACCTTTAGAAGCAGAGATGATCTCTCCCGCTAATTTCTCCATCATGGTTTTTTCACCACGACGACGAGAGTAAAGGATTAACCACTTCATTCCTAAAGCAATCTTACGCTCAGCACGAACTTCTGTAGGAACCTGGAAGTTAGCACCACCTACACGACGAGATTTAACCTCGACAGCAGGCATTACGTTATTTAAAGCTTTTTTCCATGCTTCAAGACCGCTTTCATTAGTTCTTTTTTCCACTAACTCAACAGCATCATAAAAGATAGAATAAGCAACTGATTTCTTTCCGTCGTACATCATGTTGTTTACGAAACGGGTTACCATCACGTCATTAAACTTCGGATCAGGCAGGATAATTCTCTTTTTTGGTTTTGACTTTCTCATTTATATATCCTCCTTTGCTTATTTCTTTTTACCTTTTGCTGGTGCTGCCGCTGCCTGTCCTGGCTTTGGACGCTTAGTACCATATTTAGAACGACGCTGATTTCTTCCGGCTACACCTGAAGTATCCAGTGCGCCACGAATGATGTGATAACGTACACCTGGTAAATCTTTAACACGACCTCCTCTGATCAATACGATAGAGTGCTCCTGCAAATTGTGCCCTTCTCCTGGAATGTAAGCATTCACTTCTTTTCCATTTGTTAAGCGAACACGCGCAACTTTACGCATTGCTGAGTTTGGTTTTTTAGGGGTAGTAGTGTATACACGGGTACACACGCCTCTTCGCTGTGGACAGCTGTCCAACGCCGGGGATTTACTCTTATCCTCCAGAGCTACT
>Ga0160467_100754_pt1 | contig 23181 bp, 26 predicted proteins | sample HID1972I_E11MG_FD_108221 | JGI IMG/M metagenome (GOLD analysis project Ga0160467, IMG submission 108221) | Enriched pill bug-associated microbial communities from UW Madison campus, WI, USA - HID1972I_E11 MG | ecosystem: Host-associated > Arthropoda: Insects > Digestive system > Unclassified ... | reverse complement strand
TGAATAAAGCTAGAGACAGAGAAGCGCAGCGTACGTATTTGGTACGTGAGCATCGGATGGCTCGGCTGAATTCAAGATTCGATGCCGAATAAGCTACAATGCATCACCTCGTGATCAAAGGTGTTTTTTTGAATTTCATTTTATGGCTTTGAAGATTCGGTATCCTTTGTCCTTAGTAACCTCCTCCACCGAACGGAACAACGATTCAAGTTTTGCTTTCGCGGAAGGCGCACCTTGTTTTTTCTGAATAACGATCCACATCGAGCCACCTTCATTCAACAGCTCGTACCCTTCTTCAAAAACACGGTGAACGACAGATTTCCCTGCACGGATAGGAGGATTGCTTATGATACAATCGAAGCGCATACCATGAACTGCTTCGTATAGATCACTTTGCATAACCGTTACATTGTTGACACCATTTAGTTCTGCATTCTTTTTGCTTAGCTCTACCGCTCGCTCATTAATATCGATCATCGTTACATGACCTTCAGGAGCAAGCTTAGCTGCAGTAATTCCAATCGGGCCATAGCCACAACCTACATCCAATACGGTAGCACGCTCTGCAAATTCCATCACATTAATTAATACCTGACTTCCATAATCAACACCAGTTTTCGAAAACACGCCAGCATCGGTCGTAAACTTCAGCTTAAATCCACGTAATTGCCATTCATGCTGTTGCTGACTGCTCGCCACATCTGGTTTCTCGCTATAATAGTGATTGTTCAAGGTAAGGTCACCAGCCTATTTATATTTCTAGTTTCTTTGCTGAGTATAGCATTAGCTTTGCCGTTAACACATGGAAAGAAACCCCTTGAAGCAAGGCTTCAAGGGGTTTTTATTCTGTCGCGAGTAAAAGTTAATTACTTAACTTCTACAGTAGCGCCAGCTTCTTCAAGTTTAGCTTTAACAGCATCTGCTTCTTCTTGGCTAACTTTTTCTTTGATTGCTTTAGGTGCGCCATCAACAAGTTCTTTAGCTTCTTTCAAGCCAAGACCAGTGATTTCACGAACTGCTTTAATTACGTTGATTTTACCAGCACCAGCGTTTGCAAGGATTACATCAAACTCAGTTTGAGCAGCTGCGCCGCCAGCGTCAGCGCCGCCAGCTACAACAGCTACAGGAGCTGCAGCAGTAACGCCGAATTCTTCTTCAATTGCTTTAACAAGATCGTTCAGTTCAAGAACAGTCATACCTTTAATTGCTTCTAAGATTTGCTCTTTAGACATGGTATTACCTCCGAAATTTATATTATATTTTTTATTATGATGTTTGAGACATCAATTGAAATTCATTGCTAGATAAAACAAGATTAAGCTTGTGCTTCAGCTTCTTGCTTGTCACCAACAGCTTTAACTGCAAGCGCGAAGTTGCGAACTGGCGCTTGAAGAACGCTGAGTAGCATAGAAAGAAGACCTTCGCGAGAAGGAAGTTGAGCAAGTGCTTTAACTTGTGCCTCGTCAACTACTTTACCTTCAACTAAACCACCTTTAATTTGCAACGCATCATTTTCTTTTGCGAAGTTATAAAGGATTTTAGCTGGAGCAATTGCATCTTCATTACTGAATGCAACAGCTGTCGGTCCAGATAGAATATCGTTAAGCTCTGTATAATCAGTACCTTCAGTCGCACGACGAACGATTGAGTTTTTAAGAACTTGGAACTCAACACCAGCTTCACGAAGCTGTTTGCGTAGCTCAGTTACTTGAGCAACGTTCAGTCCACGATAATCAGCGATGATCGTACTTGGGCTGGAAGAAAGCTTCTCAGCTACCACATTAACTGCTTGTTGTTTTTGCTCAATAATCTTAGCGTTAGCCAAACTGTACACCTCCTGTAAAAATTTACATCCCGTGTATAAGAGAGATCCTGCCCTCGATGCATGAGAAAGGCCCTCGCAAACGAAGCAAGGGCCATGATTCCGCTGGCAGTTCAAGATCATTGAACTGCTTTAACGCTCTATCATAACACCTCGGTAGGGAATTAAGCCGTAAAGGCACCTACTGTCTACGGTATGCATATTCAAATTTAATTCACTATACCTCTAGCAATTAGCGGTAGTTCGCAGTGTTAACGCGAGCACCAGGACCCATTGTAGAAGATACAGAGATATTTTTCAGGTAAACACCTTTTGCCGCAGCTGGTTTTGCACGAAGTAGTGCATCAACCAATGCTTTTAGGTTTTCATCTAGCTTTTCAGCATCGAATGAAACTTTACCAATTGGCGCATGGATTTGACCTGCTTTATCAAGACGGTATTCAATTTTACCCGCTTTGATTTCTTGAACGGCTTTAGCAACATCAAATGTTACTGTGCCTGCTTTAGGGTTCGGCATAAGGCCTTTACCACCAAGGATACGACCAAGTTTACCAACTTCAGCCATCATGTCTGGAGTTGCTACGCAAACGTCGAAATCGAACCATCCTTGTTGGATTTTGTTGATCATGTCAGTGTCACCAACATAATCAGCACCAGCAGCTTCTGCTTCTTTTAGTTTTTCACCTTTAGCGAAAACTAAAACTTTTTTAGTTTTACCAGTACCGTGTGGTAGTACAACAACACCACGAACAGCTTGGTCTTGTTTACGTGGGTCTACACCCAAACGCACAGCAACTTCAACAGACTCGTCAAATTTTGCTGTAGAAGTCTTCTTAACTAGCTCAATCGCTTGAAGAGATTCATAGCTAGCTTCACGATCGATCAGCTTAGCAGCTTCAACATACTTCTTACCATGTTTAGCCATTGTATATTCCTCCTATTGTGGTTATAACGGGGTGACTTCAAATGCCACTCCTCCCACTCGTGAAGACGAGCTTCACAAAGCGAGTTGTTCTCGCGTAGATATTAATCGTCGATTAGTCAACGATTGTGATACCCATTGAACGAGCAGTACCTTCAACCATAAGCATAGCCGCTTCAACAGTAGCTGCATTAAGGTCAGGCATTTTAGTTTCAGCGATTTCGCGAACTTTGTCACGTTTAACCGTTGCAACTTTTTTCTTGTTAGGCTCTCCAGAACCTTTCTCAACGCCAGCAGCGATACGAAGAAGTACAGCAGCAGGTGGCGTTTTTGTTTCGAAAGTAAAGGAGCGATCCTCGAATACTGAGATAACAACCGGAATAATCAATCCCGCTTGGTCAGCTGTACGAGCGTTAAACTCTTTACAGAATGCCATGATGTTAACCCCTGCTTGACCTAGCGCTGGACCAACCGGTGGTGCTGGGTTAGCTTTTCCCGCAGGAATTTGCAGTTTAACCAATTTAATAACTTTTTTTGCCATGATTCACACCTCCTTGACGTGATATACAAGTTAGCTTTTTCAAGCTCTTGCGCGAGTCCCCTTCGAAATCAGGTTTACACCTTTTCGACTTGAGTATAGTCAAGCTCAAGTGGGGTTTCTCTACCAAACATGTTGACGTGAACCTTTAGCTTCGCCTTGTCGAGCAGAATTTCTTCCACAGTTCCGACAAAGTCTGCAAAAGGACCTACCTTGACGCGAACAGTTTCTTTCAGCTCAAACTCGATCTTCGGCTTAGGCTCTTCCATACCCATATGCTTAAGAATTTGTTCCACTTCTTCAGGCAATAATGGAGTAGGTTTGGACCCTGAGCCTGTTGATCCTACGAAACCCGTAACTCCGGGCGTATTACGAACAACATACCATGAATCGTCAGTTTGGATCATCTCGACAAGTACGTAGCCAGGATATACCTTACGTTGAACGGTTTTACGCTTGCCGTCCTTCTCTACGATCTCATCTTCCATCGGTACAAGAACACGAAAAATTTTATCTTCCATATTCATGGACTCAACACGACGTTCCAAATTCGCTTTCACTTTGTTTTCATAACCGGAATACGTATGCACGACGTACCATCTTTTTTCCATCACAAATCCACCTTTGGGCCTTCGTTAGACAATTAGATCTACGAGAGCTGAAATCCCGATGTCTAGAAGCCAGAAGTAAATCGTAACAGCAACAACCGTCACGAGCACAACGAGAGTATAACTCGTTAATTCCTTACGACTAGGCCAACGGACCTTTTTAAGCTCTGCCCAACTGTCGGCAAAAAAACTAAACGTCGTACTAAAGCTCTGTTTCACTTTCGCTAAAAATGTCACAGTCACACCTCCATTTGACTATCTCGTCTCGCGATGAGGAGTCTGCTCGTTACAGAACTTGCAAAACTTCTTCAACTCGATGCGGTCGGGGTGATTGCGTTTGTTTTTAGTCGTCGCATAGTTTCTCTGTTTGCAGTTTGTGCATGCCAGCGTGATGATAACCCGCATTGAATAACACCTCCCGAACTGCTAAAAAATACGTATCATATTACTTTGCCCTCTTATAGGTTTAAACCATAACGAAAAAACCTACTACAAGGCCTACCTAAACACTTTAGCACAAGGCATTCCTCATGTCAACGCAAAACAACGGTCTCGGGTGTACAATTTATAAGCAATATCTAGTAATTACGTTTTAGGCTGCTTAAGCAATGCTAGATCATTCAGCTCTCTACAACCATTATGTGCCAAACGATACCCATATTAAACCAATGGACTGTCTTCAGTGCCTGAATTATTCAGACAATAAAGACAGTCCGTTGTTTGTCCAACATGTAAACTTATAAGTGCTCTGTCGTATCTCGGAATTCCAAATACTTCTCAAGCTTGCGCTTTACCCGCTGCAACGCATTATCAATAGATTTGACATGTCGATTAAGATCGACAGCAATTTCCTGATAGGAGCGTCCATCGAGATATAGCATTAGAACCTTTCGTTCAAGGTCGCTCAAGATTTCTGCCATCTTATCTTCAAGTCCCGAGAATTCTTCTTGATTAATAATAAGTTCTTCAGGATCCGATACTCTTGTACCACATATAACATCTAATAATGTACGATCGGAATCCTCATCATATATCGGCTTGTCCAAAGAAACATAGGAATTTAGAGGAATATGCTTTTGGCGAGTAGCGGTTTTAATCGCGGTAATGATCTGACGTGTTATGCAAAGCTCAGCGAAGGCTTTGAAGCTTGATAGCTTGTCCCCCTTGAAGTCGCGGATTGCTTTATATAAACCTATCATACCCTCTTGAACAATATCTTCACGATCGGCACCTATAAGAAAGTACGATCTAGCCTTCGCGCGAACGAAGTTTTTATACTTATTGATCAAGAATTCCAGCGCTATACTATCACCCTCACGGACAGCTTCTACAATTTCTTCGTCCGTATTATCGTCATATTCAAGCGTACTCCATTCTTTGAGGTCGATACTCATACCCCATCCCTCCGGCCTGCAAGGCGTACACCGCTAGATTTATATGCATAAAACATAGAGTCAGTATACATGAGAACCGGCTTTTCAGTCAACCGAACTAGCCATTTCTCGTAATATAGTTTTTATCAACTATAGAAACATTTGTTATTTTTTCGACAAAGGCCTGTTCGATCATTCTTCTTCAACATGTTTTCCTCTTCGAATACGCTCAAGCTTTTGCCATACATCACTCGTTATTCGATTGTCAATGGAATGGCGCTGTTTCGTGGTAGGATTTGTTATCGTTTGTTTAATCTCTTTATGGTTTTCCTTGATCTCAATTAGTAGCTCACGCGCAGACATCCTAAGCGCACCTTGACCGAAGATAACATGTTGCTCCGTCATATCATTCGTTGCTACATACACATTGCGCCTACGGCTAATCCATTCAGAGCAAATGCGTTCAATACATTCATCTGCAGTTTCCTTTTCTTTCGTATAGACAACGGTTAGCTTATGCTGGCGATAGGTCGCGCCAACGCCAGGCATCTGATGCGCATCGAAAATAACATAAACCTGCATGCCGGAAAACCCTTGAAAGTCTGCAAGCATATCGAGCAATCGATCCCTTGCATCCTCCAAGGAGTGGTCCTTCAAGCGTGCTAGCTCTGGCCATGCTCCAATCATATTATAACCATCAATTAGCAGCACATCGTTGCGTCTATTCATCATAAGCTACAAACCTCTGCGTTGTCTTAACACCTCATACATCAATACACCAGCTGCTACTGATGCATTCAAAGAATTTAAGCGCCCAGCCATCGGAAGCTTAACAAGAAAATCACATTTGTCTTTAACGAGACGACCTATTCCCTTCGCTTCGTTGCCAATAATTAACGCTAGCGGCATATCGAATTTTTGCGCATAAACATCCGCCTCAGCAGCAACATCCGCGCCGGCAATCCATACACCATGCTCCTGCATCCGTTCGATCGTTTGTGCCAAATTCGTCACGCGAGCTACTGGAACATGCTCCGCTGCGCCAGCAGATGTTTTCAGCACAGTCGCTGTCAACCCTACAGAACGTCGCTTTGGAATAATGACGCCATGTACACCGGTGCACTCCGCTGTACGAAGAATCGAGCCGAGATTATGCGGATCTTCGATTTCATCAAGTATAATAAAGAATGGCACTTCGCCTTTCTGTGTCGGTATAGCTAGCAGATCCTCCAGCTCCACATAATTAGCTGCCGCAGCTTGAGCAACAACGCCTTGATGTGTAATTCCAGGTGCAAGCTGATCCAGTTTTCGCTTATCTACGAACTGAACGACAATACCCTGTTTTTTTGCTTCACCGAGAATGGCTCCCGTTACACTTTTTTGAGCACCATCGGCTACCCATATTTTATTCAACTCTCGGCCTGAACGCAGTGCTTCCAGCACAGGATGCTTGCCTGCAATTAAACCTTCACCATTATGACTTTCTGTCATTCTTTTCATCCTTTCTATTCCTCGCTAGTCGATTCACCAAGTCCGATACGGAATAGCTCTGTAATACGATCTATACGCTCTTCAAGATACAAGTAGCCTACTAAGCATTCTAAAGCAGTCGCGTACCGATAATCGATCATATCGGCGTTTTTAGGAGGTGTGCCTGACTTCGCATTTCTCCCCCGCTTCACAATATCCTGCTCTTCCTCTGTTAGATGAGGTAACAAGCGCTCAAGCATCGAGCGCTGTGCCTTTGCCGACACATAGCTCGTAGCTAACTTGTGCATATGATGAGCTTTATGGTTCGGCATAGACAGCACATATTGTCTGACAAGCAGCTCGAATACTGCGTCTCCCATGTAGGCAAGCGCGACCGGCTGAATAAGCGCGGACGGTTTACCTGGCTTGTGTATTGCAAATTTATTATTCATCATTCACTCTCACTTACGGCGCCAGCGTATGCCTTGTGGTGTATCCTCAAGCACAATATTCATAGCATTGAGCAAATCACGAATTTCATCCGCTCTCGCCCAATTTTTATTCGCTCTCGCTTCGGTACGCTCTACTATAAGTGCCTCAACTTGAGCATCTAGATCTTCCTCTTCTTGTGCTGGTTGCAACAAACCAAGCACTAGGTCTAATTGTTCGAACTGATCCTTTAACACTTGCAGCGCTTTTCCGCCCAACTCAGCATCCTGCATACTTGTGTTCGCAACAGTAACTAGTTCGAATACAGCAGTAATAGCATCAGGCGTATTAAAATCGTCATCCATCTTAGCTGTAAACATCTGCTTAACACGTTCAAGCTCAGAAGTAAGCTTATCAGCAACCTCACCATGATTGCCTGACTTCTCAGCCAGCTCTAATCGATGCTGAAGATTGGAGTAGCAAGTATTGATTCGTTCAACGCTGTTCATTGCCTGGGCAATCGTATCATCATTGAAATTAAGCGGGCTGCGATAGTGCGTAGCAAGCATGAAATATCGTATCACTTGCGGTTTAACTTTCTTCACCAGCTCGTGCACCGTAATTCCATTCCCAAGCGACTTCGACATTTTTTCGTTATTAATATGAATATAACCATTGTGCATCCAATAGTTTGCTAGTGGTGCACCGGTCAAGCATTCTGATTGAGCAACCTCGCATTCATGATGCGGAAACTGCAGGTCAAGTCCACCGCCATGAATATCGAGCGTGTCTCCTAGATATTTGCGAGCCATTGCGGAGCATTCAATATGCCAACCAGGACGACCTTTACCCCATGGACTATCCCAGCTGATTTCTCCAGGCTTCGCTGCTTTCCACAATACAAAGTCTTGCGCGTCTGCTTTACGATCTCCAATTTCTACACGAATGCCGTGTTGGAGCTCTTCTAGATTTTGATGGGACAGCTTACCGTATTCATCAAAGGATGCTGTCTTGAAGTATACATCGCCAGCACTTTCATACGCATGCCCTTTGTTAACAAGCCCAGCTATAAATTCGATAATCTCTTCGATATGGTTCATAACTCGCGGATTCAAGGTCGCACGATGAATGCCCAGCGCTTCAATATCCTCATAATACGCGTCAATAAAGCGATCAGCTACGTCAGGAACTGTAACACCAAGATCGTTCGCTTTCTTAATCAGCTTGTCATCCACATCCGTAAAGTTTGAAACGTAATTCACCTCATAGCCAGTGAACTCCAAGTATCGTCTAACGACATCGAAAAATATCGCAGGACGCGCATTCCCGATATGAATATAATCATATACGGTTGGTCCGCATACATACATGCGAACCTTACCCGCTTCAATTGGCTTAAAAGCTTCCTTTTGGCGTGTAAGAGAATTATATATTACGACTGACATCACTTTACCTCCGACTTATTTTTCTTCTTGTGCTATGGTGAGTCGTGCCTAAGCAAGCTCTATTTCTCATTGGCTTCGCCATTCTTATCTTGCTGCTTCTGCTGATCAACATAATCCTTCAAGCGATCGATCTCCTGCTGCATTTCACGCAGCATCTCTATAATAGGGTCAGGAAGCTGTGTATGATCCAGACGGTCACGAACCTTTTCACCATTCCGTCTCACAATGCGGCCAGGGTTACCGACTACCGTACAATTGTCTGGTACCTCGCGCAGCACAACAGCATTGGAGCCGATGCTTGAGTTGTTTCCTACCTTGAAAGAACCTAGCACCTTAGCACCTGAACCAACAACGACATTATTGCCAATCGTCGGATGACGCTTGCCCTTTTCCTTGCCAGTGCCCCCTAACGTCACTCCTTGATATATGACGACATCATCGCCTATTACACAAGTTTCACCAATCACAACACCCATACCATGATCGATGAACAGACGCTCGCCAATCTTTGCGCCAGGATGAATTTCGATTCCAGTAAAAAATCTATTAACTTGTGATATCATTCGCGCCAATGTATACCACTTTTTACTATAGCATGCATGAGCAATTCGATGAGACCATATCGCGTGAAGACCTGAATAGGTGAAAATAACTTCAAATCTACTTCTGGCCGCTGGATCGTTATCGAATACTGCCTGCACGTCTGATTGTAAGTGCCGGAACATGCCATTTCCCCCTAACGGTGATCACGATCTCAATGTGCAGCAAGCTAATGTTGTATCGCTGAAGCACGAAGCAAGGTCTAGGTAGCAGGGTTTAGTGATCACGTCTATGAATACGTAAAAAAGCCTCTGCAGCTATCAAGCTGCAGAGGCGTAAATTCGCGGTTCCACTCTGCTTAATAGCAAACATGACTTTAACACGACTGGCATGCAGCTATTATCTTCGCATCTTTAACGCAGATGATACGTTGTAACCTACCCTTTTGTTGAATGAGTTGTTCGTTCAAAAGTCAAGATTCGATGTCGAGAAATCAATCAGTTGATACCTCGTGATCAAACTTTTTAAACTACCTCTAACAAAAGCTCGGTACAAAGCTCCCAGGTGCAATTCTGCTACGACGATGAGGCAAATTCCAGCCAATCGGCAGCTGCAGCCTACATAAAGCTGTGCTACCAAACGTTTACCTTCTCTGAACACCGTGAAATAACGTACTAGTCCTGTTCAACGCTTAATTATTATAGTTAAAACCTGTCATGATAAGTATAGCGAAACAGTCTCGCAGTGACAAGGTCTTAAACACGCATACTATCACTTTGTTGACGCTCGACTTAAGCTCTACTCGAGCTCTACTTGAAGCTTGGCTGGCATCATTGTCCTCATGAGCTTACGCTAGGCGAGACTGCAATCGAGAAACGACCTTATCCTTGCCAAGCAATACGAGTGATTGATTCAGATCAGGTCCATGCGTTTGACCTGTAATCGCAGCACGAATCGGCATGAACAACGACTTACCTTTACAACCTGTCGCTTTCTGTACCGATTTAATCATCGCTTTAATGCCTTCAACGGAGAAGTCTACACCATCCGCTTGAAGCTCTTCAAGGAAGGAGCTCAATACGGTCGGAACCGTTTCTTCTGCAAGAACCTCTGCAGCTTCAGCTTCATCTACGACGTCTTGCGCAAAAAACAGCTTTGTATGCTCTACGATCTCTGATGCGGAACGAAGCTTGTCCTGATGAAGAGCAACAAGTCCAGTTACCCATTCTTTTTTAGCTTCATCCAGCTCCAAGCCAACAAGACCCGCTTGTTGCAGATGCGGCAAGCATAGCGCAACGATACGCTCTACATTTGCAGCTTTAATATATTCACCGTTCATCCATGCTAGCTTGTTCGTATCGAATACAGCAGGACTTTTACTTAAGCGAGCAGCATCGAATACTTTAATTAATTCCTCTTGCGTGAACATTTCTTGCTCACCTTCTGGTGACCATCCTAGCAAAGCGATAAAATTGAACAACGTCTCTGGCAAATACCCAAGCTGATCATATTGCTCGATAAACTGAATAATCGATTCATCACGCTTGCTTAGCTTTTTCTTATTCTCATTAACAATAAGCGTCATATGAGCAAACTGCGGAGTCTCCCAGTCGAATGCTTCATAAATCATCAGTTGTCTAGGTGTATTGGAGATATGATCCTCTCCACGAAGCACATGGCTAATTTTCATTAAGTAGTCATCAACAACGACCGCAAAGTTATACGTAGGAATGCCGTCTTTTTTTACGATAACGAAATCTCCCATTTCAACGGTATCGAACGTAATTGTTCCTTTAACCATATCATCGAATGTATACGTACGATTTTCAGGCACTTTAAAACGAATGCTTGGTACACGACCTTCTGCTTCGAACGCCTGAATCTCCTCATTCGTCAAATGACGGTGCTTACCGGAATAACGTGGCGTTTCATTGCGCGCCATCTGCTCCTCGCGCTCTTTTTCCAGCTCTTCCTCTGTACAATAACAGCGATAAGCAAGACCACGATCGATTAAGTCCTGCCAATACTTGTTATAGATATCAAGACGCTCTGTCTGACGATATGGTCCATATTCACCGCCTACATCAACACTCTCATCCCATGACATTCCGAGCCATTTCAAATACTTCAGCTGGCTTTCCTCGCCACCCGCTACATTACGCTTCACATCGGTATCTTCAATACGAATAATAAGCTTCCCGCCATTATGACGTGCAAATAAATAATTAAATAAGGCCGTTCTTGCATTACCGATATGTAAATGCCCCGTTGGCGAAGGCGCATATCTGACTCTAATCTCTTGTGACATGTTTAGTTTCCTCCTATTTCCAATACCGTATACAAACAGACAGCTTACAGTTAATTAGCTTTAATAAGACTAACAACTGCTTGCGAAGCAATTCCTTCTCCGCGACCAGTGAAGCCTAACTGCTCGGTTGTTGTCGCCTTGATGTTGATCTGGTCTGCCTCTGCATGAAGCACCTTAGCGATCACTTCAATCATTGATGGGATGTAAGGCAGCATTTTAGGCTTCTGTGCAATAATTGTAGCATCGAGATTGCCCAGACGATAGCCTTTTTCTTCGACCATAAGCCAAACCTTCCGCAATAACTCTACACTGTCTGCATCCTTATATGCCTCATCCGTATCTGGGAAATGCTTACCGATATCCCCTAGCGCAAGTGCACCAAGAATCGCATCAGTAATCGTGTGCGTAAGTACATCCGCATCAGAATGACCAAGCAAACCTTTTTCATAAGGAATGTGCACACCTCCAATAATGAGAGGTCTACCCTCCACCAGCTGATGAACATCAAAGCCTTGTCCTACTCTAAACATTGCGATTATCCCCTTTCATTCCCTGATTGTGCCCTCTCCTGAAGCAACAACTGTGCCCAAGGTAAATCTTCAGGCGTCGTTATTTTAATGTTCGTGTACTCACCTTCAGCAACAACGACTTTTGTACCTCTCCACTCTACAACACTAGCATCATCCGTTCCGAGCATCCCTGCCCGCTCAGCCGCAACGTGAGCATCCAGCAACAGTTCATGACGAAAAGCTTGCGGGGTTTGAATGGCCCACAAGCTCTTACGGTCTGGAGTTGCTGTAATGATGCCTTCACTATTCACTTGCTTGATGGTATCCTTCACTGGAACAGCGAGCACCGCAGCTCCATGAACGATTGCTTGCTTGCAGCATCGTTCTACCGCCTGCTCAGAAACAAACGGTCTAACGCCATCATGTACGAGGACCCACTGAGACTCAATATTCTTCAGCCCTTCATGAACCGAGTACTGCCGTTCTGCTCCTCCTGGAATAATTGCCTTTACTTTCGTAATGTGATATTGCTCGCACCACTGACGGCAACGAGTAATATCATCTGCACCGACTACTAAGACAATTTCATCAATGAATGCCATTGCTTGAAAGCTCTGAAGCGTATGTACGACAATCGGTTGACCGTCAAGCTGTAAATACTGCTTACTTTCTGCTGTTCCCATTCGCGTGCCTCGTCCTGCGGCAACAACGACAACTCCCCACCGTTCCATCATCTTGATACCTGCCTTAAGCGATTCTATACAATAGTATTATCATACCTCGTTATAGCGCTTTTTCCAACAGCTTTGGCTTAGCAAATATCATTCTTCCTGCGGAAGTTTGTAAAACACTCGTCACAAGCACTTCCATCGTATGACCGATATATTCCCTTCCGCCTTCCACCACAATCATCGTTCCGTCGTCCAAGTAAGCGACACCTTGACCGTGCTCCTTGCCGTCCTTAATGACCTGAACTACAATTTCCTCACCTGGCAATACAACAGGCTTTACCGCATTTGCAAGATCATTAATATTAAGAACCGACACGCCCTGCAGCTCGCATACCTTGTTCAAATTGAAATCATTGGTTACAACTTTACCAGATAACAGCTTCGCTAGCTTCACCAGCTTGCTGTCAACTTCAGTATGTTCCTCAAAGTCACCTTCATAGATCAGCACATGGACATCAAGCTCCTTTTGAATTTTATTCAAAATATCGAGCCCTCTTCTACCTCGGTTCCGCTTCAAAAGATCTGAAGAGTCAGCGATATGCTGCAGCTCTTCAAGCACAAATTCAGGAATAACTAGCGTACCTTCAATAAAGCCCGTCTTGCATATATCTGCAATACGACCATCAATAATGACGCTTGTATCTAAAATCTTATGCTCCTCAAAGCCTTTAACTTCACCTGCTGCCGCAACAACCTTTGGCTTTTCCATCAGCTGCTTCATCGCATCTGCCAATTCATCCTGCTTGCGCATACCAATTTGCAATCCTGCGTAACCACATACTAACGCTGCACCGATCGGCACAAGCTTCCATAAGCCGCCCAGCATCGCAATCGCAGGATAAATTAACGCAGCAAGAAATAGTCCGACCACTAAGCCACCTACTGCAGAGAGCAGTTTTTTTAGTGGCATCCCTTCCGTCCGCTGCAGGCCACTGTTCAGCAGCTGTAATAACGGCTTAGAAAAAATAGTCGTCAACATCCATCCTAAAAACGCTCCAATTGCTACATTCATGTAATAAGTGCCTGATTGCTGTAGGAATGGATTCGAAGAGCTGCTCCAAGCAGGTGTTGCATTGAACCAGCTGGACATTTCCGCTCCTATCATTGCACCAATACAAATCCCTATTATTGTCATTAATTTTTTCATAGGTTTCACCTCCATTACAATTATTAGCAATTTTTTCATTCGTTAATCGTATATTGCAAAACAAAGTTACACAAAGTGGAAATCTTCCTGCAATTTGTTTATAATAAATGCAATTCCAATCTCAATAGGCAGGTGAACATTGTGTATACTCACGCATTAGAGCAATTTCAGGAACAAGTATCACAGTTATTACTGCGTCATCGTAGTGTGCTTGATATTATGTCTAAGCTGGATCAAACAAGCGCATCCATCAATCGTGCCGTTACAAAGTCAATAACAGACTGTGGTTGTATTGAGCTTCATGCCTCTAAGCAGCCGTTTCATGAGGTAGATTCATTAGATGTTGCACAAGAGCGAATCTCTAATCATGTTACAGGTGAACTATGTGAACATTGCCGGGAGCTTGTACAGCAAGCGATTGGCCGGAATTTGTTCTACCTTACTGCATTATGCACGCAGCTTGATATTAAGCTACCCGAAGTTGTAGAAATGGAATCTCAAAAATGCAATACATTAGGATTGTTTAATCTAACATAAACAAAAAAGCAGAGGCGGTAGCCTCTGCTTTTTTACATTATTAAAAGGATGTTTTTATTAACCCTCTTTGGTCACGAAGTAATCACCTTAAGCGTGCTTCTTCGATTGTTCATCTTCTTGCGCTTCACGCTGTTTTCTCTTGATCCGTCGACTAATCGTCTTTTTCACACCGTACAACGCATAAAACGTCAGTGGAATAAAAAATACTTTTGATAAATGCTCTTGAAACAATATTCCAACTACAAGTGCAATAACAATAATTATAGGAACAATCCATAACGTATTTTTTGGAATGCCAATGCTTTTAAAGCTTGGATAACGAATATTACTAACCATAAGTAGCGCCAATATAACCGACGTAATTATAAATACGACAGGTGCAACATCTTCCTTAAACAGTGCGACCGTTGCTAATATACATCCCGCTGCCGGAATCGGAAGTCCAGTAAAGCTGCCAGGCGCGCTTGCCTTCACATTGAAGCGGGCTAACCTTATCGCCCCGCAGATCGGAAACAATGCAGTAACAATCCAAGAAATCGCTGGAGCTACATCCTGCAAAGCTACAACGTACATAATAAATGCAGGGGCTACTCCAAAAGAAATAATATCTGCTAAAGAGTCTAATTCTTTGCCGAATTCACTTTGAGCATTAAGTGCGCGAGCAACACGACCGTCAACCCCGTCAAGTAGCATAGCAATAATGACCATAATAGCGGCCATACCAGAATAATCGTTAAACACGAGCAATATTGAGATTACGCCAAGACATAAGTTGCCAAGCGTAAGGAGACTCGGTATTGACTTACTAATCATCTTCTCCACCTCATCTTTTCCATGCAACTCGCTACAATTGTGAGTGTCTTTTTGCAGCACATCCAATTAATTGTAGGGGTTTTAGATTTGTCTGTCAATGAACACTTGCTCCTGTATACGTCTGAGTCCATCACGAATAGACCGTGCCCGAACTTCCCCTATGCCTTCCACAGCATCTAATTCGTCAGCAGATGCCACTAATATAACCGAAAGCTTACCGAACCTTTCAACCAAATTGTTCATAATTGCTTGCGGCAAGCGTGGAATTTTCGCCAGTATGCGATAACCTCTAGATGAAACAGCTTCGTCGCCTTGAAGCATTGTTGATGAGTAGCCTAATAGCTTAACAATATTAAGTGCATCAAGCAGCTCTTCGTTATTAAGTCGCTTTAAATTCGATTGCAGCTCCGATACTTTATTCGGTGTGTATTCCTTAATATAATCTGCCATAAGGCGCAGACCTTCATCCTCCAAGCCGACAATTAGCTCTTCCATCTGCATACGAATTAAGCGGCCCTCTGTTCCTAATTCATTAACATAGCGTAAAATCTCTGTCTTAATTCGTTGCAGCAGTTCCCAGCGTTGTAGAACATAAGCAACCTCTTGTAATGTTACCAGCTCCTCAAATTCCAATGCTGACAAATTCGTTAATGCCTGACTCAGTACACTTTGATAACGCTCAAGTGTTCGGATCGCTTGATTCGCCTTCGTTAAGATAAAGCCCATGTCCTTAAGTGAGTATCTAAGCGAACCTTGATATAATGTTATAATATTGCGACGCTGTGAGATTGAGACCACTAATTTACCCGTTTGCTTGGCAAATCGTTCTGCTGTCCGATGACGAATACCTGTTTCTGTAGATGGAATGGTGCTGCTAGGAATAAGCTGAGTGTTTGCATATAGAATACGCTTTAGATCCTCGCTTAGTATGATTGCTCCATCCATTTTTGCGAGCTCATATAAATAATTGGGTGAAAATTCGCAGTTTATAGAAAAACCGCCATCAACGACTTCATTCACCTCTTCACTTAGTCCGACAACGATTAATGCTCCTGTCTTAGCACGCAGCACATTTTCCAGCCCATCTCGAAAAGGGGTGCCGGGTGCTACTAGTCTTAATAAATTATTCATCGTTTCCTGCTGATTACTATCCTTCATGCTGTTCCCCCTTATTCCAATGCTGCTTTCAATGCTTCAGCCACAGTACTAACCCCTATCACCTTTATATCGGCTGGAGGTGTCCATCCTTTTAAGCTTTTTTGCGGCATAATAACTCGTTTAAATCCTAGCTTGGCTGCTTCCTTCACTCGCTGCTCTGCCCGTGAAACTCCGCGAACCTCACCTGTTAAGCCAATTTCACCAAAAATAACATCATCCGGCTTAGTCGGAGCATCTTTAAAACTCGATGCAATACATACCGCAGCAGCAAGATCGACAGCCGGCTCATCGAGCTTAACGCCGCCTGCGACGTTCAAATACGCATCCTGAGTTTGCAAAAACATTCCCATACGTTTTTCAAGCACCGCAATAATTAGTGACATCCGGTGATGGTCGATACCCGTGGACATTCTGCGAGGCGACGGAAAATTCGTCGGCGCAACAAGTGCCTGCAGCTCAACTAGCACAGGCCGTGTCCCTTCCATACTGGCTACTACCGTTGAACCAGATACACCAAGCGAGCGCTCCGACAAGAAAAGCTCTGAAGGATTACTTACTTCTCGCAGCCCTTCTTCACCCATTTCAAAAATGCCTATCTCATTCGTGGAACCAAAGCGGTTCTTTACTGCGCGAAGCAAGCGGTACGTATGATGACGCTCCCCTTCGAAATAAAGCACACAATCAACCATATGCTCAAGCAATCGCGGACCTGCGATCGCACCTTCTTTCGTTACATGCCCTACGAGCACCGTAGCGATCCCCTTTTGCTTTGCTACCCGCATAAAGTGAGCGGTACACTCTCTCACTTGAGCAACGCTGCCTGGCGCAGATTCTACACTTGGATCATAAACCGTCTGAATCGAGTCTATAACTAAAAAGTCCGGATTCAAATTATCAATCGCATCATTAATATGCTCCATATTCGTCTCACATAATACGTACAAATGCTCGGATAAGGCGCCTAATCGATCTGCCCTCAGCTTTGTTTGACGAATCGATTCCTCGCCTGAGATATATAGGACGCTGAGTTCCTTCGCAGCAAGCGCATGCGACGTCTGCAGCAGCAGTGTTGATTTCCCGATACCTGGGTCACCACCTACGAGAATAAGCGAGCCCGGTACAACTCCGCCGCCTAACACTCGGTTAAGCTCAAGCATCGAAGTCTCAATACGCGGCTCCTTTCCACTTTCTATATGTATGATGGAAGTCGGTTTTTCTTTCGTATGAATTCCAGCTAAACCGACTCCTTTTGTTTTCGAGACTGTCTCTTTAAATTCCACCATCGTATTCCAGCCTTGGCAGCCTGGACATTTTCCCATCCAACGTGGTGATTCCGTTCCACATTCCGTACAAGCGAATTTAACTTTTACTTTTGCCATGCTAAACTCCTTCTCACCATCGATTTCTTCTTTTTCCATATTATCATTATCAAGCTTTAAGAAAAAGGGACATTCATACATTGCCTCTGTATAAACAGAGTTACTTCAGTCACAATTACTAGGGCGTGTCTGAGAATTCCGAGGCCATCCAATTTTGCCGAATTTTTGTTCCATGCAAGGCGCGTTTGTGTAGGCGTACCGGGCGTACGTCAAGCAAACGGAACGAAGCAGGGGGCGAAAAGGCGGTGAAAGGGGCCACTGAGCGGGTTTTCAGACACGCCCTAGATGCGTAACATAAAAACACCCTGTTCGCTCAGCATATCGAATAATCGATATACTGAACAAACAGGGCAGTATAACAATGGGAATCGTTATTATTCCACAGTTGCTTTTATATTTTTATTAACGACAAGCTCACCATCTTTTTCATCAATCACGAAGCTATCACCTTTTTGGATAACGCCCATTAAGAGATCTTCAGATAGACGATCCTCGATATGCTTTTGAATCGCTCGACGCAGCGGACGTGCTCCGTATTGTGGATCAAAGCCTTCCTTCGCAAGGAATTTTTTCGCTGAGTCGGTTAAGCTGAATTCAATATCCTGCTCTTTTAGACGTTTTGCTAATTCATCCGCCATTAGCGATACGATCTGAGCAATATGCTCCTCATCAAGTGAATGGAATACAATCGTTTCATCGATACGGTTAATGAATTCTGGACGGAAGCTTTTCTTCAATTCCGCTAACACTTTATCTTTCATCGCAGCGAATTCTCGTCCCGAATCATGCACTGCTGTAAAGCCTAGCGTGGAGTTACGTTTAATTTGATCTGCACCGACGTTCGACGTCATAATGATAAGCGTATTGCGGAAATCGACGACGCGACCCTTGGAGTCCGTTAAGCGACCATCCTCTAGCACTTGCAGCAATATGTTGAATACTTCAGGATGCGCCTTCTCAATTTCATCCAGTAGCACAACAGAGTATGGCTTGCGACGTACCTTCTCTGTCAATTGGCCACCTTCTTCGTATCCTACATAGCCTGGAGGCGCTCCAACGAGTCGAGATGTTGCATGCTTCTCCATATATTCAGACATATCGATACGAATAACTGCATTTTCATCTCCGAACATCGATTCTGCTAACGCTCGAGCAAGCTCAGTCTTACCAACCCCAGTCGGTCCAAGGAATATGAATGAACCAATCGGACGCTTCGGATCTTTTAGACCTGCACGAGCTCGGCGAATCGCTCTAGAAACCGACTTCACTGCTTCTTCTTGACCAATGATTCGATCATGAAGAATACTTTCCATTTTCAGAAGTCGCTCTGTCTCCTCCTCAGCCAGCTTAACTACGGGAATACCAGTCCAGCTAGCAACCACTTGTGCGATATCTTCAGGCGTTACTTCAGAATCTGTGCGACCTTGTTTTTCTTTCCATTGATTTTTTGTTGTATCGAGTTCTTCACGAATTTTTTGCTCGGTATCTCGCAACGCTGCTGCTTTTTCAAATTCCTGACTTTGTACTGCAGCATCTTTTTCCTTGCGTATATTATCTAGACGAGTTTCTAATTCTTTAAGGTTAGGCGGTACAGTGTACGTATTCAAGCGTACACGAGAGCTCGCTTCATCGATCAAGTCAATCGCTTTATCTGGTAAGAAACGGTCCGTAATATAACGATCAGACAGCTTTACTGCTTGCTCGATGGACTCGTCAGTAATTTTCACACGATGATGTGCTTCATAGCGATCTCGCAAACCATGCAAGATTTGAATTGCTTCATCAACAGATGGTTGATCTACCGTAATCGGTTGGAAACGACGCTCTAGCGCAGCGTCCTTCTCAATATATTTACGATACTCATCAAGTGTTGTTGCGCCGATACATTGCAATTCACCACGAGCTAACGAAGGCTTCAATATGTTAGATGCATCAATGGCACCTTCTGCTCCACCAGCACCAATTAATGTATGAAGCTCATCAATAAATAGAATGATATTGCCCGCTTGGCGGATTTCATCCATTATCTTTTTCAATCGATCTTCAAATTCACCACGGTATTTCGTTCCAGCTACGACGGAACCCATATCAAGTGTCATGACACGCTTATCACGTAGTGTTTCTGGAATTTCATTCGCGATAATTTTTTGTGCAAGCCCTTCTGCGATCGCTGTTTTACCTACCCCAGGTTCACCGATTAAGACTGGATTATTTTTTGTTCTACGGCTTAATACTTGGATGACACGCTCTATTTCTTTGGAGCGCCCAATTACTGGATCTAGATTGCCTTCCTTTGCTGTTGCCGTCAGATCACGTGCCAAGCCATCCAATGTCGGTGTACTAATATTAGACGGTGTATGCTGATGACTAGATACAGCTTCACTGCTTCCAAGAAGCTGCAGCACCTGCTGACGTGCTTTATTTAAGCTAATGCCTAGATTATTCAGTACGCGAGCAGCAACGCCTTCTCCTTCACGAATAAGGCCTAGCAAGATATGCTCGGTACCAACATACGTATGACCTAGCTTTCTAGCTTCATCCATTGACAACTCAATAACTTTTTTCGCACGCGGAGTATAGGCAATATTGTTTGGCTGCTCTTGCCCGCGACCGATTAGTGCTTCTACTTCATCCTGAATCTTTTCCAAGCCAAGACCAAGTCCTTGAAGCGCCTTCGCTGCGATGCCTTCACCTTCGCGTATTAAACCTAATAAAATATGCTCTGTTCCAATATTATTATGACCAAGACGTACTGCTTCTTCTTGTGCTAATGCGAGCACTTTTTGTGCACGTTCAGTAAATCGTCCAAACATCATTGCGATGCACCTCCATGTTCAAATGTATTCAAATGCTCCCGAATCAATTCTGCCCGTTTTACATCCCGATCCTCAGGAGAAAGCTTTTCCTCATATCGTTGCTGTAAAAATCCTGGCTGAGTCATGATAAGCAATTCATTATAAAGATGAGGAGCTACTTGTGGCAAAATCCCGAGATCTGCCCCAAGTCGTATATCTGATAAGCGCTGGGCAGCTTCCTTTGAGTCCATTATTGAAGCATAGCTCAAAATACCATAGGAACGTTTAATACGATCCTCAAGCCTGCGATAGGATTCATTCATCAGTTTACGACGAGCAGCCTTTTCATGTTCAATAATTTGCTTGGCTACTCCATATAAATTATCTATAATCTCTTCCTCAGATTGCCCAAGCGTAATTTGGTTGGAGATTTGAAATAAGTTACCTAATGCTTCGCTACCCTCACCATACAACCCTCGAACGGTCAGTCCTACCTGCGAAACAGCAGACAGAATCCGATTAATTTGCTGTGTTAGGACAAGTGCTGGCAAATGCATCATAACCGATGCTCTTAAACCAGAGCCGACGTTTGTTGGACATGTTGTTAAATAGCCCTTATTCTCATCAAAAGCATACTCAATGGCTGCTTCATAGCAATCATCAATCTCATTGGCAACTTTCCATGCCTCTCTTATCTGGAAGCCTGGATGAAGACATTGGATTCGTAGATGATCCTCTTCATTGATCATGATGCTAATTGCTTCGTTATCACTCAGGATTACGGCACCAGCACGTGATTCATTCGCCAAACTAGGACTTATAAGATGTTTCTCTACAAGCACTCGCTTATCCAGCTCACTTAAATCCTTCAACAAAATCGTCGTAAATGTTCCAAGCTCATCCAAACCGCCATTCTCGCTAACGACCGATAATTGCTCTAGCACCTGATCGGACTGAACTGTTGTTGCAAGTAGCGGAAACGGCTGATGACTGAGATTCCGTGCTAGTCGAATTCTGCTGCTAATGACAACGTCTGATTCTGGACCTTCTCGCATCCAGTCACTTAGCGCGGCAGTTGAAAATCGATGTTTTGTCACCTTACTCACCCCGATTAATTCAATGTAAAATTATGAAGACTGCTGCATTTTACGCTCCAGTTCTCGAATTTCATCTCGAACGGTTGCCGCTTTTTCAAATTCTTCTGTTTCTATATAACGATGAAGATCAGCTCTAAGCTGTTCAATTTGTCGTTTACACTGAACCTTTAGTCCAGATCGTTTTGGAATTTTTCCGCTATGCTTCGTATTACCGTGAATTCGCTTCAGCAATGGATCAAGACGCTCACTAAATGCTTCATAGCAATCACTGCAACCAAAGCGACCGATTTTACTAAATTGTGCATAGCTCATTCCGCATGTTTCGCAGCGCAATGATTCCTGTGGCTTCATGCTATTTAACCCTTTATCAGCAACTGCATCAAAATCCAGTATGCCGGATAATAAACTATGGATAGAGAAGCTGTTCGGTGCCCCAGGTATGCCGTCGCCTTTTTCACGCGCACACATTTCACAAATATGAAATTCGGTTTTTTCACCATTTACAATTTTTGTGAAATGCAGTGTAGATGGTCGTTTTCCACATTCTTGACAGATCATCGCAACTCAACTCCTTGCCTTTATTTCAAAAGCAGCGTAACAAGCATTGACTTTAACAGTCTCGCACGTAGCTCGTCTCGATGCGGAAGCATTATTGCTAACGTATCCCGATGGACAGCCACTCGCAACAAATTCGCTTCTCGTTCACTGAGATGCCCTGCTCCCTCGAGCTGATAAATCAAACCTTCAGCACAATTTTGATCAATTTGTGTTCCAATTGCTTGATCAAGATGCAACTGAATGCCTTTCAATGTAGGCAGTTCTACGCGCTGTATTCTAACATAGCCGCCACCGCCACGTTTGCTTTCAACGACGTATCCCTTCTCAAGTGTAAAACGTGTACTGATGACATAATTAATTTGAGAGGGAACACATGAAAATCTTTCGGCTAGATCATTGCGTTGAATCTCTACAGCACCACCACCGCTGCTTTCAAGCAATTGTTTTAAATACTGTTCAATGAGATCCGAAATGTTACGCACTGACCAACCTCCTCCCATTTCAATTGTTCTTGTATCAATGAGCTAGATCTCTCATCAAGTCAGTGTATTATATACCGTTATTCTGACTTTGACTTTCTTTGACCTTAATCTTATTATACTAAAATAAATAAAATGGTCAATACGTTATACTCAATTTTTCTGACAATTCAATTTATTCGCATCCTATATATAGGATGATTCTTTATGAAGGGAAATATACCTGCTTGGCCAGCAAAATAATTAAATCTTCCCATCTGAAATTTCATATCTCATTCGAAGCTGTAAGCATTTTTGATCTAGGAATTTACTCGCACTTAGGCATTAACCTTTCATTATATTAGTCATGTCCCTATATAAGCACAAAAAAAGCCTACTGCGTATGCAGTAGACTTCCTTCGTGCTTGGCAACGTCCTACTCTCCCAGGACCCTGCGGTCCAAGTACCATCGGCGCTGAAAGGCTTAACGGTCGTGTTCGAGATGGGTACGCGTGGTTCCCTTTCGCCATCGTCACCAAACGTG
>Ga0160467_100752_pt1 | contig 23239 bp, 23 predicted proteins | sample HID1972I_E11MG_FD_108221 | JGI IMG/M metagenome (GOLD analysis project Ga0160467, IMG submission 108221) | Enriched pill bug-associated microbial communities from UW Madison campus, WI, USA - HID1972I_E11 MG | ecosystem: Host-associated > Arthropoda: Insects > Digestive system > Unclassified ... | reverse complement strand
GGCCTCACCGACGCCGAGATGGCGCGGGTGGACGCCGTCGTCCGCAAGACCACGATCGAGAGCTTCGGCCCCGTGCGCAGCGTGAAGCCCACGCTGGTCTTCGAGCTGGGCTTCGAGGGCATCGCGCGCAGCACGCGGCACAAGAGCGGCATCGCGGTGCGCTTTCCGCGGATGCTGAGATGGCGTGAGGACAAGGCGGTGGAGGAGGCCGATACGCTGGACACGCTGGCGGCGCTGCTGCCTGCGAGCGCACCCAGGGGCTGATCGGCCCGGCGGTGGTGCTGTTCGGCCTCGGCGGGTCGGTCGATCTATTCCAGCAGTCGGATGACTGCCCGGTATTGAGCCGCCGCTTCCGGATACTTGGCGCCGACCCTGCGCGCTGCTTCGAGCGGTGTTTCCCCATAGGCGCTTCTGATCGTGCGGTCCGCCCCGCTGTCCAACAGAAGCTGGACGCCGTTGACGTCGCCAAGGACCGCCGCGCCATACAGCGCCGTTGGCTTGTTGGGCATGCGAAGATCGATCGCATCGACGCTGACACCCTTGGCGATCAGATGCTTGAGCAGTTTCCTGGCCTCCGCGGGTGCCATTCCGGCCGAGCTGGCGAGGGCCAGGACGCGTCCGAGGCCATCGGTCTGGTTCAGCGCCTGGACCTCTTCCACGGTGGGCCGTGCCGGACTGAGGACCAGCACCTTGCATGTGCCGCGCAACGGCTGCCTCGTTGCGACGGAGCAGGCCATGAGTTCAGTCAGATCCATTCGCCATGCAGTGGCGCCCATGACGACTGCAAGCATCAGGCCAACGAGGATTGCGGCCATGGCGACGCGCGTCGCCACCGCATGGCGCCACCGCCTGGAGGCATTCAGGGCGTGATCAGGCCCGGTCTGCAGTGTTTGCGCCATAGGACAGGAAGATCATCGGGGTTGCGCGAAAGCGGCTGATGATGCCGTCGATGTAGCTTTGCAGGGTCGAACTGTGGTCGGCCGCAATCTTGTGCCTGACGGACTGCGCAATGCGGGGATTCTTCAAATCCCTGGCCCTCGCATGCTTGAACCATGACCTCGCCTCACCCCAGGCGAGCTTCCTGGCAATCGCGGCAATGCTGCCCTGGGGGCCGGAAAGAAAGTTCATGATGCCGCTCACAAACCCGAGGGCATAGGTCGCATCGATGGCGGCGATCAGGATGGTCTGCGCGAAGCGACGGACGTTGTTGGTGACTTCCAGCCCATTGATCTAGGGCGTCATGTACGGCCAGAAGAACGTGAGGACCGCGCGCGTCTCGGCTTCGTTGAACACCAGATCGGAATCCGCGAAATCTGGAACGTTGATGGCAATCGAACCCATGTTGTGCTCCCTGATACTCGCCCGGTTCGCGGGGTCAAAAATGCTACCACACAGCGTCTCGGAGAGATGCAGCGCCGACGGCGGTCGCACTCTGCCGCAGGACTCTGCCTCATGGCGAACGCATGAAGCGCGTCCTTGGCGATGGGTTTCGCGATCGCAGAGGGAGACCCTTCGCCTTCCGGCGCGTGCTGCGGCAACACGCCCGCGAGCGAGCGCGCTGCACAGAAGCGACCCGCCGGACCAGCTGGACCGCCAGCTTGCGCCCTTCGCCAACGCCTACTCCGTCCTCACCGACGCCGAGATGAGACGGGGGGGACGACATCCTCCGTCGGGCCACGATCGAGGGCCTCGGCCTGGTGCGCGGCGTCGGGCTACGCTGGTCTTCGAGCTGGTCTTCGAGGTCATCGCGCGGCACAAGAGCGCATCACGGTGCGCGCACGCTCAGGTGGCGGGAGGACAAGCCGGTGGAGGAGGTGGATAACCTGGCCAGCTTGCCAAGCCTGACCTATGGCGCCACTTCGGTGAGATAGATGGGAGCCTTCGATGCGTAGGGATTCTTCCAACGAGGCTGATTCCTCGCGTCGCATTCAACGACGCGATCGCTCAGAACCTTGGAGGCGATATCGCATGACACGTGAATGAAGTCGAACTTTTGGTCGCAGTCGTTGGAGGAGATCAGCACGCCGGCGATCTTCACTACCACGCTCTCACCCGGCATGTCGAAGGCCCGGGGAAGACGGCTTCTGATCTCATAGCTTCGTCCTATGGCGCGGGGGCAGGCCGAGGCCTCACCCGCACGAATCTTGGCAGGCACCCTCAGGTAGGTTTCTCTGGCCTTGTCGCTCGCGCCCCATGGACCTTGTCTTGCGACCGCCAGTTTGCGAATGTCTTCGGCACCTGCTGAATCGAAGTTCAAGGCCCCCACCACGGTTGCAAGCGGCTGATGGCTGTACAGGTGCAGCGCTTTGATCCGATCCTTGGCCTCTGCCTTGTTTTTGGCCTCGAACGGCAGGTCCTCGATCGCGATGTGCGCATCGCTGGAATCTGCGGCCGGTCGACGCTCGGACGAGCGGTGCGCGACGTAGGTCAAGGCAGCGCCCAGAAACACGATGAGCACGACGATGGCGGTACCTCGAACCGACAGCCCCGCGATCGAGAGCTCTCCCTCCTGGGTGGCCACCATGTCTGCGCGGAAGGCGGGAATGAAGACGAGGGCAGCCACCAGCGCGGCGATGCATGCCCCCAGGATTCCCGCAGCGAAATGCTCGATGTTCATGCCGAAAGCCGTCTGAACGGCCCCTCCGTTCAGGTCCGGCGGCCCATGATGCGCGAACGCACGCTGGCCAGGGGGAAAAGCGGACCAGGATCCACCTTGCGCTTCGGCGCGACATCGTCGTGGCCCAGGACGTCTGCAATGCCGTAGTGGTTTGCGATCGCGATACCCATCTGCGTCACGGTCTCTATCTGCTGGTCCGTGTATTCGTGCCAGCCTTGCTCCGCTTTCTCGTTCTTGTGCATGGCCACCGACACCTGGTCGTCCGGGATCGTCTTGCCGGACCAGGTGTGCCACAGGCCGTTTGCGCTCCGCCGCAGCTTGCCCGCATTGACCAGCTCGATGCCGATGGAGAAGCTGTTGAGGTCACGCAGCTCTCCCCATTGGCTATGGCCCGCATGCCACGCACGCCGGTGCATGGGCACCATCTGCGTCACCGAGCCGTCACGGTCGACCACGAAGTGGGCCGAAGCACGGGCCTGAGGCTTCAGGAACCACTGGATGGCGCCCTCGGCGGTCGTGCCGGCCGTGTAGTGGATGATCAGGTAGATCGGCCGGATCACCCTGTCGAAATTGGGGCTCGCCACGAAGGCACATGGCTCGCCGGTATCCAGCACGAGATGGTGATTTCTGGCCTCCATGGTCTTCCCCTTGGTGGATGATCGTGTCGTCGTTGTAGGCGAAAGCCGGCGTGCTTGCGTCCTCTGAACGTAGGATGCGCAGATGCGGTGGATCTGCTTGCTGGCCGGCTCTCTCGTGAAGGCTGCACCATGACGTCCGATGCATGGCTCGGCACACGCGGCTGGAAACCGTTCAGGTTCCAGCGGGCGGTCTGGCGCGCCATCGCCGCGGGCCGTTCGGGCTTGCTGCATGCGACCACCGGGGCGGGCAAGACCTATGCCGTGTGGCTCGGCGCCCTGCAGGCGCTGGCATCGCCCGGGCAGGCGAATGCGCCACCACTCACCGTGCTCTGGCTCACTCCCATGCGCGCCCTCGCCGCCGACACGCTGCGCGCCCTCGAGGAGCCGCTGGAGGCGCTGGCCCCGCACTGGTCCGCCGGCGCGCGCAGCGGCGACACCCCGTCGGGCGAGCGCAGCGCGCAGGACCGCCGGCTGCCCACGCTGCTGGTGACCACGCCCGAGAGCCTGTCGCTGATGCTCTCCCGCGCCGATGCGCGCGAGATGCTGCGGCACCTGCGCCTGGTGGTGGTCGACGAATGGCACGAGCTGATGGGCAACAAGCGCGGCGTGCAGGTGCAGCTCGCGCTGGCGCGGCTGCGGCGCTGGAACCCGGGCCTGCTCAGCTGGGGCATGTCGGCCACGCTGGGCAATCTCGAGGAGGCGATGCACGCGCTGCTCGGCCCCGGCGAGGCCGGCACGCTGGTGCAGGGCGAGGTGCCCAAGCGGCTGGTCGTCGATTCGCTGCTGCCCGGCCGCGCCGAGCGCTTTCCCTGGGGCGGGCACCTGGGCCTCACGATGCTGCCGCAGGTCATCGGCGAGATCGCGTCGAGCGCCACCACGCTGGTCTTCACCAACACCCGCTCGCAGGCCGAGATCTGGTACCAGGCGATGCTGGAGGCCAGGCCCGAGTGGGCAGGGCTGATCGCGCTGCACCACGGCTCGCTGGACCGCGCGGTGCGCGAGTGGGTGGAGCGGGGCCTGAAGAGCGGCGAGCTCAAGGCGGTGGTGTGCACCTCCAGCCTGGACCTGGGCGTGGACTTCCTGCCGGTGGAGCGCGTGCTGCAGATCGGCTCGCCCAAGGGCGTGGCGCGGCTGCTGCAGCGCGCGGGGCGCTCCGGCCACGCGCCGGGGCGGCCCTCGCGCGTCACGATCGTGCCCACGCACAGCATCGAGATGGTGGAGGGCGCCGCCGCGCGCGCCGCCATCGCAGCCGGCCACATCGAGTCGCGCCACGTGCCCGAGCAGCCGCTGGACGTGCTGGTGCAGCACCTGGTCACCGTGGCGCTGGGCGGCGGCTTCGTGCCCGACGACCTCTATGCCGAGGTGCGGCGCACCGCGGCCTATGCGCGGCTCTCGCCCGAGAGCTGGCAGTGGTGCCTGGACTTCGTGCGCCAGGGCGGCCCCTCGCTGGCCGCCTACCCCGACTACCGGCGCGCCGTGCCGGACGCCGAGGGCGTGTGGCGCGTGCCCGATGCGCGGCTGGCACGGCGCCACCGCATGAACGTGGGCACCATCGTGAGCGACGCCAGCATGAGCGTGCAGTTCGTCGGCGGCGCCAGGATCGGCAGCGTGGAGGAAGGCTTCGTCGCCCGCATGAAGCCGGGCGACTGCTTCCTCTTCGGCGGCCGGCTGCTGGAGCTGGTGCGCATCCACGACATGACGGCCTGGGTGCGCCGCGCCACCGGCAAGCGCCCGGCGGTGCCGCGCTGGAACGGCGGGCGCATGCCGCTGTCGACCACGCTGGCCGATGCGGTGGTGCAGCAGCTCGCGCTGGCCGGCGAGGGCCGCTTCGAATCGCCCGAACTGCAGTGCGTGCGGCCGCTGCTCGAGATCCAGCAGCGCTGGTCCGCGCTGCCCACGCCGCACACGCTGCTGGCCGAGGTGTTCGCCACACGCGAGGGCTGGCACCTGTTCCTCTACCCCTTCGCCGGCCGGCCGGTGCACCTGGGCCTGGCCAACCTGATCGCCTGGCGCGTGGCGCAGCACGCGCCGCGCACCTTCTCCATCGCGGTCAACGACTACGGCTTCGAACTGCTCAGCGCCACGCCGGTGGACTGGCCGGAACTGCTGCCGCAGGTGCTGCGCGCGGGGCACGATGCGCCGGCGCGGCAGGCCATCGCCCGCGACGACGCGCAGGCCGCGCTGCTGCACGAGGTGCTGGCCAGCCTCAACGCCGGCGAGCTGGCGCAGCGGCGCTTCCGCGAGATCGCGCGGGTGGCGGGCCTGATCTTCCAGGGCTACCCCGGCGAGCGGCGCAGCAGCCGGCAGCTGCAGGCCTCCTCGTCGCTGTTCTGGGAGGTGTTCCGCAAATACGACCCGAGCAACAAGCTGCTCGCGCAGGCCGAATCCGAATTGCTGGCGCAGGAGCTGGAGATCGGCCGCCTGGCGGCCAGCCTGGGGCGCATGGCCGGGCAGACGCTGGTGCTGCGGACCCTGGCGCGGCCCACGCCCTTCGCCTTTCCGCTGATGGTCGAGCGCTTCCGCGAGAAGCTCTCCAACGAGCGCGTGGCCGACCGCATCGCGCGCATGGTGGCGCAGCTCGAAGAGGCGGCCGGCGGCGCGGCGATGGCCGGCGATGCCGCGCAGGTGGGCCGCACCCTGTCCTTCGGGCAGGATGGCCCGCCGGCACCCGCCCGCCGTGCGCCGCGCCGCAGGCGCTGAAGGGGACATTGACGCAGCGCCGTGCCACCGCCCCGATGATTTGCGACACTCCCCGCTCCGTGCCGCCTTCCGCCTGCCTCGTCCAATGGGCCGATGAAGCCCTCAGCCTGCTGCCCGAGCGTGCGCTCTGGTGGCCGGCGCAGCGCGCGCTCTTCATCGCCGACCTGCACATCGGCAAGGCCGCCACCTACCGCGCGCTGGGCCAGCCCGTGCCCGGCGGCACCACGCAGGAGAACCTGGCGCGGCTCGACGCGCTGGTCGCCGCGCACGCGCCGCAGCAGATCGTGTTCCTCGGCGATTTCCTGCACGCCGCGCAGGCGCGCACGCCGCCCGTGCTGGCCGCGCTGGGCGACTGGCGGCGGCGCCATGCCGGCCTGGCGATGACGCTGGTGCGCGGCAACCACGACAGCCGCGCCGGCGACCCGCCGGTGGCGCTGGGCATCGCGGTGGTGGACGAGCCGCACCTGATCGGCCCCTTCGCCTGCTGCCACCATCCGCAGACGCACCCGACGCACTTCGTGCTCGCCGGCCACCTGCACCCGGTGTGCGGCCTGCACGGGCGCGGGCGCGACAGCCTGCGCATGCCCTGCTTCGTGTGCGATGCGCACCAGGCCATCCTGCCGGCCTTCGGCGAATTCACCGGCGGCAGCACCGTGGCGCCGGCGCCCGGCCGCCGCTTCTACGGCGTGGGCGGCGCGGCCGTGTGGGCCCTGCCGGAGCGCGCATGACGCGGCGGATCGACCTGCGCGAACACGCGGCCCGCATGCTGATGCGCGCCTCGGCCAGCGTCGCGCCGCTGGACTTCCAAGAGGCCTGCATCGTCGTCGACGCGATGCAGCCCGTGTTCGTGCGCGCGGGCAGCGTCTTCATGACCGAAGGGGAGATCGAGGACAGCGGCTACATGGCCCTGCTGCTGGAAGGCCAGGCGCGCGCCGAGAGCGAAACCGGGCTGCCGGGCGACGCGGTGGTGATCTCGGTCATCGATCCGGGCAGCCTGGTCGGCGAGATGGGGCTGATCGACGGCGCGCCGCGCTCGGCCACCTGCACCGCGCTGACCGACCTCAAGCTCGCGACCCTGTCGCGCGCCACGCTGCAGGGCCTGGTGGAGGTGCAGCCGGCGGTCGCGGCGCGCCTGCTGCTGGTGGTGGCCCGGGCCATGTCCGACCGGCTGCGCGAAAGCAACCGGCGGCTGCGCACGCTGTCGCAGGTCACGCGCGCGGTGCAGTGCGAACTGGACGCGGCACACGCGATCAACCGGCGGCTGCTGGCACGCAAGGAGTGACCGCCGCCCGGCCGCTGCGCGGCCGGCCTACCATCGAGGCTTCGACACAAGGAGTTCGCCATGAAGATCAGCGCCCGCAACGTCCTGCCCGGAAAGATCGTCGCCATCGTGCGCGGCCCGGTGACGACGGAAGTCACCCTGGAGATCGCGCCGGGCGTGCAGATCGTCTCGACCATCACCAGCGCGTCCGCCACCTCGCTCAACCTCGCCGAGGGTGGACAGGCCTATGGCGTCATCAAGGCGTCGAGCGTGATGGTCGCCACCGACTGAGCCTCATATCACCACCGGCGCGTCCGGCAGTTCGTTGCGCGGGCGGCGCGGCGCGTCGCCGTCGGCCGGGAAGTGCGCCACCAGCAGTGCCGAGACCTCCTCCAGGGCGTGCGTGATCCCGTCCTCGAAATGGCCCTCGCGGAAGGCCGTGCCCATGCGGCCTGCCATCGCGGCCCATTCGGGTGCATCCACGTGGGCGTCGATGCCGCGGTCGGCCACGATCTCGATCGCGTGCTCGGCCAGCAGCAGGTAGATCAGCACGCCGTTGTTGTGTTCGGTGTCCCACACGCGCAGCTTGCCGAACAGGGTGATCGCGCGCTGGCGCGGCGGTGCCGCGCGCCAGACGTAGCTGGCCGGCAGGCCGGCCTCGATGCAGATGCGGATCTCGCCGGTGTGGCGCTGCTCGCTGGCGGCCACGCGCCGCGCCAGGCGCTCCAGCGCCTCGGGCGGCAGCACGCGGCGCACGTCGGCGGCGTCGACCCGCCGGTGGCGCCACAGGCGGGCGAGCTTGGCAGGCCATGCATTCTTCGGAGCGTCCATCGCTACCAGTCTCCCGAGGCGCCGCCGCCACCGAAGTTGCCACCCCCGCCGGAGCCGAAGCCGCCACCGCCGCCCCAGCCACCGCCGCCACCGCTCCAGCCGCCGTTGTTCCACCCGCCGCGCCCGCCGCGGCGCACGCCGCCGGCCGGCATCAGCCCGGAGAACAGCGAGACGATCAGCGCCAGCATCCCGGCGATGCCGCCCACCAGCAGGCTGGCCGTGACGAAGAAGGCCACCGCGCCCGCGCCGCCGCCCACCAGCAGGGGGCCGAGCGTCTTGCCGAACACCGCGCGGGCGATCGGCCCGCCGACGAAGACCGCGAAGAACAGGAAGATCGCGAGGTCCTCCCAGTCGAAGCCGGAGGCGCCGCGGCGCTCGTCGTGCCAGGCGGGCTCGGGCAGCGGCTCGCCGTCGACCAGGCCGATCAGCCGCGTCGCCGCCGCGTCCAGCCCGCCCGCGAAGTCGTTGGCGCGAAAGCGCGGCTTCATCTCCTCGTCGATGATGCGCGCGGCGGCGATGTCGGGGATCGCGCCTTCCAGCGTCTTGGCGACCTCGATGCGCATGCGGCGCTCGTTCTTGGCGACGATCACCAGCACGCCGTCGCCCACGTCGCGCCGGCCGATCTTCCATTCATTGCCCACGCGGTTGGCATAGGCGGCGATGTCCTCCGGCGCCGTGCCCGGCACCATCAGCACCACGATCTGCGAGCCCTTGCGCTGCTCGAAGGCGGCGAGCTTGGCCTCTAGCGCCTGCTGCTGGCCGGCGTCGAGCGTGCCGGTCTGGTCGATCACCCGCGCGCTGAGCGCGGGCACCGGCTGCAGGTCCTGCGCGAAGGCGCCGCCCAGTGCCGCGGCCATCAGGACGAGGGCGGCCAGCGCCCGGCGAACGAGCAGCGCGGCAGTCAGGCCGGATCGCACGCCCGCGTGTCCCCTACTGCTTCGGCGTGCCGAAGTCCACCGTCGGCGGGGTGGAGATTTCCGCCTCGTTCTGCACGCTGAAGTTCGGCTTGGCGTCGTAGCTGAAGACCATGGCGGTCAGGTTGGTGGGGAAGCTGCGCGCGAGCACGTTGTATTCCTGCACCGTCTGGATGTAGCGGTTGCGCGCCACGGTGATGCGGTTCTCGGTGCCCTCCAGCGTCACGCGCAGGTCGCGGAAGGCCTGGTTGGCCTGCAGCTGCGGGTAGCGCTCGACGGTCACCATCAGGCGCGACAGCGCGCTCGACAGTTCGCCCTGCGCCTGCTGGAACTGGTTGAAGGCCTGCGGGTTGTTCAGCGTCTCCGGCGTCACCTGGATCGAGGTCGCCTTGGCGCGCGCCTCGATCACCTGCGTGAGCGTTTCCTGCTCGAAGTTGGCCTCGCCCTTGACGGTGGCCACGATGTTGGGTACCAGGTCGGCGCGTCGCTGGTACTGGTTGAGCACCTCGCTCCAGGCCGACTTGCTGGCCTCGTCGAGGGATTGGAACTGGTTGTAGCCGCACCCGCTCAGGGACAGCGCCGCCACGAGCGCCAGGAACCACCTCTTCATGGAAACACCTCCTTGTATTCGAACGCTTCCGCCGCGTGCGGCCGGAAGAAGGCCGCAACGGTAGCATAGATGGATGTCGCTCGATCCCCTCCAGGCGCTGCAGGCCGCCGGCCGCCCGGTGCCGCGTCCGGCGGCCGCCCACGGCACGCTGCTGATGGCCGGCGCGGCCGGCCCGCTGGGCAACGAACTGCTGCGCCGCCTGGCCGGCACCGGCCGCTTCGTGCCCGTGCGCGTGCTGGTGCGCGAGGCCATGCGCGACGGCCTGCGCGGCGTCGAGTCGGTGTGCGTGCCCGCCGCGGCGCCGATCGCCCGCTGGCCCCTGGCGGCGGCCGACACCGCGCTGGTGTGCTTCGATCCGCCGCGCGCCTACCACGGCCGCGAGCGCGCGCTGTGGGTGCCCGCGCCGCAGGACTTGCCCGAGCTGGCGCGCTGGCTGCGCGCCAGCGGCGTGCGCACCCTCGCGATCGTGCAGCCGCATGCGCAGGGGCGGCTGCCCGAGGCGCTCAAGCGCGGCCTGGCGAGCCTGGACGAGCACGCCGTGGTCGCGCTGGGCTTCGAGCGCGTGCTGCTGCTGCGCTCGGCGCAAAAGCCCGCCGACGCGCGCGCCGGCAACGCCGCCGAGCGGCTGGCCGCCTGGATGCTGTCGGTCGCCCGCTTCATGGTGCCGGCCGGCGAGCGGCCGGTGCGGCCCGCCAAGGTGGCCGAGCTGGTGGAAGAGGTGCTGCGCGTCGCGCCGCCGGGCGTGCACGTGGCGCCGCCGGAGCTGGTCTGGGCGGCCGCGCAGGGCCAGCTCCAGGCCGCGGTCGCCCGCTGGCTGGCCGGCGCGCCGCTGCAGCCGCTCGCGCCCGTGCCGCGCGATGCCTGGAAGTCCTCCTGAGCGCGGCGCCGAGGCAGAATCGAGCGCATCATGTCCAAGACCAAGCTCCGCGCCGCCGCCGTCGGCGGCACCGCCGACGAGATCGAGGCGGCTTTCTACGAGGCCCTGCAGCGCGGCGACGTCGACGCGCTGATGGCCTGCTGGGCCGACGAGGACGAGGTGTTCTGCGTGCACCCCGGCGGGCCGCGGCTGGTGGGCGCGGCAGCGATCCGGGCGGCCTTCGAGCAGATGTTCGGCAACGGTGCGATCCACGCGCGGCCGGCCAGCGTGCGCAAGGTCGAGTCGCTGGCCAGCGCGGTGCACAACGTGCTCGAGCGCATCGAGGTGCTCACCGCCGAAGGCCCGCGCCACGCCTTCGTGCTGGCCACCAACGTCTATCACAAGACGGCGCAGGGGTGGCGCATGGTGGCGCACCACGCGAGCCCGGGCAGCGCGCGCGAGCCGGACGACGCGACCGAGATCCCCCAGGTCCTGCACTGACGATGGACGGCTACGTCGCGCCGCGCTGGCTGCCCGGCGGGCACCTGCAGACGATCTGGCCCGCGCTGTACGGCCGGCGCGGGCCGGGCGGCGCGCTGCCGGCCTACCGGCGCGAGCGCTGGCACACGCCCGACGGTGATTTCGTCGATGTCGATTTCGTCGACGGCGCGCCGGGCCCGCGGCCGCTGCTGGTGCTGTTCCACGGCCTGGAAGGCTCGTCGCGCAGCCACTACGCGCAGGCCTTCGCCGCCCTGGCGGCTGCGCGCGGCTGGGCCTTCGCGGTGCCGCACTTCCGCGGCTGCAGCGGCGAGATCAACCTGGCGCCGCGCGCCTACCACTCGGGCGACTACGAGGAGATCGGCTGGATGCTGGCGCAGGTGCGCGCGCACCACGCGCGCCGGGGCGGCGGGCCGATGCTCGCGGCCGGTGTGTCGCTGGGCGGCAACGCGCTCATGCGCTGGGCCGAGGAGGCCGGCCACACGGCGGCGGCGCAGGTGGCGGCGCTCGCCGCGGTGTGCGCGCCGCTGGACCTGGCCGCCGGCGGCGCGGCGATCGGCCGGGGCTTCAACCGGCTGGTCTACACCCGCATGTTCCTCGCGACCATGAAGCCCAAGGCGCTGGCCAAGCTGGCGCAGCATCCGGGCCTGTTCGACCGCCAGGCGCTGCTGGCCGCGCGCGACCTGCATGCCTTCGACAACGTGTTCACCGCGCCGCTGCACGGCTTTCGCGACACCGACGACTACTGGGCGCGCGGCTCGGCCAAGCCGCACCTGGCGGCGGTGCGCGTGCCCGCGCTGGTGGTGAATGCCGCCAACGACCCTTTCGTGCCGGCGGCCAGCCTGCCGCGCCCGCACGAGGTGGGCGACAGCGTGACCCTGTGGCAGCCCGCCCACGGCGGCCACGTGGGCTTTCCGCTCGGCCTGCCGCCCGGGCACGTGCGCGCCATGCCCGAGGCGGTGTGCGACTGGTTCGACGCGCACGTGCGGCGCTGACCGATGGCGGGGCGGGCCGAAGGCGTCCACAATCCCCGCCATGGACGACATCGTCAAGCAGGCCCTGGCCAAGTGGCCCAACGTGCCCCACTGCTACGGCTGGCTCGGGCTGGACGCCCGCGGCAACTGGTACATGCGCGACGACCAGACGCAGGCGGCCGGCCCCTTCCCGCAGGTCAAGGGCTCGCTGTTGCGGCACGACAAGCTGATCGACTTCATCCACCGCAACTACGAGCACGACGACGCCGGACAGTGGTTCTTCCAGAATGGCCCGCAGCGGGTGTACGTGGAGCTGGAGGTCGCGCCGCTGGTCTGGCGCGTGGCGGAGGACTTCTCCGTCCAGGCCCACACCGGGCGCCAGGCCACGCCCACGGCCTGCCTGCTGGACGAAGAGGGCCGCCTGTACCTCGCCGCGGCCGAGGGCCTGGGCCTGGTCCATACCCAGGACATGGCCATCGCGGCCGAGGCGGTCGAGCAGGGCCGCTGGCGGCCCGAGACGGTCGCAGCGGCTGAATTGCCCGCGCGCTACGGCTACGTCCCCCATCCCGCGCCGACGGCGCGATAAGACGCAGCGGGCAGAAAAAAGCCCCGTCGGCGACGGGGCTGGCGGCGTGCGCAAAAGGGCGCGTGCGTCCTACTGGTTGGCCGGTGGTGCCGCCGGAGTTGCGGCGGCCTCACCTTCGGCCGCCTCGCCTTCGGCGCCTTCGCCCTCGGCCGGCGCGGGGCGCTGCGGCTCGGGGAAGCTGGCGCCGCCCGAATTGGCCATGTAGACCACGGCGCGGCCGATTTCCACGTCCTCGAAGTCGCCGCCGCCCTGCGGGGGCATCGCGCCCTTGCCCTGGAGCGAGTGCTCCAGCAGCGTGGCGTAGCCCTGGCCGATGCGCGGGCCCCAGGCGGCGGCGTCGTTCAGGTGCGGGGCGCCGGGAATGCCGGGCGAGCCGTGGCAGGCCACGCACTGCGCCTTGAACACCGCCTCGCCGGTGGCCAGCGGGCGGTTGGCGTCGCGGATCTCGATGGTGCCGATCTTCTTCAGGCGCTCGGCCACTTCCCGGTCGCGCGCTTCCTGGCTCACGCCGTACAGCGCCATGCTGTCGCCCTGGGCCGAGCCGGAGGGTTTGAGGCCCGACACCACGAAGAACACGAGGCCGGCGATGATGCCGATCGGCGCCACGAAGGAAAAGAAAACAGCCAGCAGCAGCTGCTTGGGGTTCTTGATCGGGCCGGTGTGTGCTTCTTCTGTGGCCTGGTGCTGTGCGGTGTCGCTCATGGCGTCCTCGGTATCGGGGGGCTTTTCAAATCAACCGACGATTATAGAGAGGCCCCGGAAGGCGCTTTCCGGGGGGCCGGCGCGGCGGCCGGCGCTCAGTTCACCGTGGTCCAGCCCCCGCCCAGGACCTTGTACAGCTCGACCTGGTTCTGCAACTGGGCCAGGCGCGCCTGCACCGCCAGCTGCTGGGCCGAGAACAGCGAGCGCTGCGCATCCAGCAGGTCCAGCGCGCTGGCGATGCCGTTGCGGTAGCGCAGGTCCGACAGGCGGAAGCGCACCGACTCGGCCTCGGCCGTGGCGCGCTGGGCGCGCACCTGCTCGCCCAGGGTCTCGCGCCCGGCCAGCGCGTCGGCCACCTCGCGGAAGGCGGCCTGGATCGACTTCTCGTACTGCGCCACCGCGATCTCGCGCCCGGCGCGCGCCGCGGCGAGCCCGGCCCGGTTGCGCCCGGCGTCGAAGATCGGCAGCGTGACCTGCGGCGCGAAGGCCCAGGCCTTGGTGCCGCTGTGGAACAGCTGCGAGAACTCGCTGCTGGTGGTGCCGATCGAGCTGGTCAGCGCCACCCGCGGGAAGAAGGCCGCGCGCGCCGCGCCGATGTCGGCATTGGCGGCGATCAACTGCTGCTCGGCCGCACGGATGTCCGGGCGCTCGGCCAGCAGGTCGGCCGGCAGGCCGGCGGGCACGTCGGGGATGGGCGCCACGCCGGCCAGGCCCTGCGTGGCGCCGGCCAGCGTCTCGGGCGGCACCGGTGCGCCCAGCAGCAGGGCCAGCGCGTTCTCGTCCTGGCGGCGCAGGCGCTGCTGCTGCGCGTAGGACGCCCGCGCGGTCTCGACCAGCGAGTTGGCGAGCTGGAAGTCCAGCTCCGAGGCCACCCCGTTGTCGAAGCGCATCTTGGTCAGGCGCACCGATTCCTCGCGCGTGGCCAGCGTCTGGCGCGTGAGCTCGAGCAGCTCGTCGTCGGCCAGCAGCGTGAGCCAGCCGCTGGCCACGGCGCCGATCAGGCTGATCTGCGCGGCCTTGTGCGCCTCCTCGGTGGCCAGGTACTGCGCCAGGGCGGCTTCCTTGAGGCTCGAGATGCGGCCGAAGAAGTCCAGCTCCCAGGCGGTGAAGCCGACGCCCACACTGAAGCTCTGCGAGACGCCGCCGTCGATCGGCGAGGGCCGCGAGCGCGAGCCGCTGGCGGTGGCGCCCACGGCGGGGAACAGCGCCGAGCGCTCGATCTGGAACTGGGCGCGCGCCACCTCGATGTTCTGCACCGCCACGCGCAGGTCGCGGTTGTTGGCCAGGGCGATCTCGAGAAGCTGCTTCAGGCGCGCGTCGGCGAAGAAGTCCTGCCAGGGCAGGGCGGCGGCGTTGGGGCCGGCCGGCTGCGCCGGGTCGCCCGGGAAAGTGGTGGGCACCGGCGGCGCCGGGCGCTCGTAGGTGGGAATCAGCGAGCAGCCCGAGGCCAGCAGGGCCGCGGCCAGGATGGTGGGAATCAGTTTCATCTTGCTGTCAGTCATGGCTGTGGCTTTCCTCGATGCCGGCCGCTTCGGCATGGCGCCGGTCGACCTCCTGCTGGCGTTTGCTGCCCTTGAACAGCGTGCGCACCACCACGAAGAATACCGGCACGAAGAACACCGCCAGGGCCGTGCCCGTGATCATGCCCCCGATCACCCCGGTGCCGATGGCGCGCTGGCTCGCCGAGCCGGCGCCCGAGGCGATGGCCAGCGGCAGCACGCCCAGGCCGAAGGCCAGCGAGGTCATGATGATCGGCCGGAAGCGCAGGTGGGCCGCCGCCAGCGCCGACTCGACGATGCTCTTGCCCTGCGCCTGCAGGTCCTTGGCGAACTCGATGATCAGGATCGCGTTCTTCGCCGACAGGCCGATGATGGTGATCAGCCCGACCTGGAAGTACACGTCGTTCGAGTAGGCGCGCAGGATCGTCGCCAGCAGCACGCCGAGCACGCCCAGCGGCACCACCAGGATCACCGACAGCGGGATCGACCAGCTCTCGTACAGCGCGGCCAGGCACAGGAACACCGCCAGGATCGCGAAGCCGTACAGGATGATGGCCTGCGCGCCGGCGAGCTTTTCCTCGCGCGACTGGCCGGTCCATTCGTAGCCGAAGCCCTGCGGCAGCTGCGCGGCGAGCTTTTCCATCTCGTCCATCGCGGCGCCGGTGCTGTAGCCCGGCGCGGCCTCGCCGCCGATGCGCATCGCGGGATAGCCGTTGTAGCGCACCGTCTGCATGGCGCCGGTCACCCAGCGCGTGGTCGCGAAGGACGCCAGCGGCACCGGCTGGCCCTGGGCGTTGCTCGCATTCAGGCGCAGCAGGTCGTCCGGCTGCATGCGCGCCGGCGCGTCGGCCTGCACCACCACCCGCTGCAGGCGGCCCTGGTTCGGGAAGTCGTTGATGTAGCTCGAGCCCAGCGCGGTGGACAGTGCGGTGTTGATCGCCTCGAAGTTCACGCCCAGCGCGTTGGCCTTGTCGCGGTCGATGTCGATCTGCAGCTGCGGCGCGTCTTCCAGCCCGTCGGGGCGTACCTGCGCGAGCACCGGGCTTTGCGCCGCCATGCCCAGCAGCTGGTTGCGTGCGTTGACCAGCGCCTCGTGGCCCAGGCCGCCGCGGTCCTGCAGGCGGAAGGTGAAGCCCGAGGCGGTGCCCAGCTCCGGAATCGGCGGCGGGCTCAGCGGGTAGATGAAGGCGTCGCGGATGCCCGACAGTGCCCCGAACGCGCGGCCCGCCAGCGCCTCGGCCGAGTTGCCGGCGTCCTTGCGCTGGTCCCAGTCCGTGAGCGTCACGAAGGCCAGGCCGGCGTTCTGCCCCTGCCCGGAGAAGCTGAAGCCCAGCACGCTGACCATGCTCTGCACCTCGGGCTGCTTGAGGATGAATTCCTCGACCTGCTCCATCACCGACACCGTGCGTTCCTGCGTCGCGCCCGGCGGCAGCTGCACGTTGACGATGATGTTGCCCTGGTCCTCCTGCGGCAGGAAGGAGGTCGGCACCTGGGTGTAGAAGTAGGCCACCGCGCCGATGATCGCCGCGTAGATCACGAGGTAGCGCGCCGCGCGGCGCAGCATGCGCGAGACCACGCTCTCGTAGCCCTTGGCGGTGCGCGAGAAGCCGCGGTTGAACCAGCCGAAGAAGCCGCGCTTTTCGTGGTGATGGCCGGCTTCCACCGGCTTGAGCAGCGTCGCGCACAGCGCCGGCGTGAGCGACAGCGCCATGAAGGCCGAGAAGGAGATCGAGGCCACCATCACCGCCGAGAACTGGCGGTAGATGTTGCCGGTGGAGCCGGCGAAGAAGGCCAGCGGCACGAACACCGACACCAGCACCACCGTCACGCCGACGATCGCGCCGGAGATCTGTCGCATCGCCTTGCGCGTGGCTTCCAGCGGCGACAGCCCCTCCTCGCTCATGATGCGCTCGACGTTCTCCACCACCACGATCGCATCGTCCACCACGATGCCGATCACCAGCACCATGCCGAACATCGTGAGCACGTTGATCGAGAAGCCCAGCGCCAGCAGCGTGGCGAAGGTGCCCAGCAGCGCGATCGGCACCACGATGGTCGGGATGATGGTGTAGCGCCAGTTCTGCAGGAACAGGAACATCACCAGGAACACCAGCGCCACGGCCTCGAACAGCGTCTCGGTCACCTGGCCGATCGAGATCTTCACGAAGCGCGAGGCATCGTAGGGAATGGTCCACTTCACGCCCTGCGGGAAGTAGCGCTCCAGCTCGGCCATCTTGTCGCGCACCGCCTGCGCCGATTCCAGCGCATTGCCGGTGGGCGAGGGCTGCACGCCGATGCCCACCGCCGGCTGGCCGTTCAGCCGCGCCGCGGTGGCGTAGCTCTGGCCGCCCAGCTCGATGCGCGCCACGTCCTTCAGGCGCACGGTGGAGCCGTCGGTGTTGGCGCGCAGCACGACGTTGCCGAACTGCTCCACCGTCGCGAGCTGGCCGTCGACCACCACCGTGGCGGAGATGCTCTGGCCGGCGATGTTGGGCAGGTCGCCGATCGAGCCCGAGGCCACCTGCGCGTTCTGCGCGCGGATCGCCGCGTTGACCTCGGCCGAGGACAGGTTGAAGCCCTGCAGCCTGGCCGGATCGACCCAGATGCGCATCGCGCGCTCGCTGCCGAACAGCTGCACCTGGCCGATGCCGGGCAGGCGCTGCAGCTCGGGCACGATGTTGCGCGCCGCGTAGTCGCCCAGCGCCACCGGGTCGACGTCCGGGTTTTCCGAGGACAGCATCGTGAACAGCAGGAAGTTGTCGCGCGACTTGTCCACGCGCACGCCCTGCTGCGTCACCGCGGCCGGCAGGCGCGGCGTGGCGCGCGACAGGCGGTTCTGCACGTCCACCTGCGCCAGGTCCTCGTTGGTGCCCGGCTCGAAGCTGATGTTGATCGAGCCGGTGCCGTCGGCCTGCGCCACCGACTCCATGTAGATCAGGCCGGGCGAGCCGTTCATCTCGCGCTCGATGACGGACAGCACGCTGTCCTCGAGCGTCTTGGCCGAGGCGCCCGGATAGACGACGTTGATGACGATGGCCGGGGGCGCCACCGGCGGGTACTGCGCGATCGGCAGCTGCGTGATCGACACCGCGCCGAGCACGATGATGAACAGCGCGATCACCCAGGCGAAGATCGGGCGGTCGATGAAGAATTTGGCCATTGAATGGCGCTCCTTATTGCTTGGGTTCTGCCGCCGGCTGCGCCGCCGACGGGTCGGCCGGCGGTGCGGCCGCCGCAGCGGTGCCCGGCGCCTGCCACGGCACGGCCTTCACGGGGGTGCCGGGCGGCATCATCTGCAGCTTCTGGAAGCCGTCGACCATCACCTGCTCGCCGGCCTTCAGGCCGTCGAGCACCACCCAGCGGTTGTTCTGCGCGGCGCTGATCTTCACGTTGCGCTGGCTCACCTTGCCCTCGGCGTCCACCACCATCACGCTGTCACCCTGCTGGGTGCGCGTGACCGCCTGCTGCGGCACGGTGATCGCGTTGGTGGCCTGCGCCTGCTCGATGCGCACGCGCACGTACAGCCCCGGCAGCAACTCGCCGTTCGGGTTCGGCACCTCGGCGCGCAGCGTCACCTGGCCGGTCGTCGGGTCCACCGTGAGATCGGAGAACAGCAGGCGGCCCGGCTGCTGGTATTCGCTGCCGTCCTCCAGCACGATGCGCACGCTGGCCGCGTCGCTGCCGCTGGCGCGCTTGAACTGGCCCGCCTCCATCGCGCGGCGCAGCTTGAGCACCTCGCTGGCCGACTGCGTGAAGTTCACGAACACCGGGTTGATCTGCTGGATCACGGCCAGCTCGGTGGCGTCGCCCTGGCCCACCAGTGCGCCCTCGGTCACCAGCGCGCGGCCGATGCGCCCGGAGATCGGTGCGGTCACCGAGGCGTAGCCCAGGTTGATCTTGGCGGTGGTCACCGAGGCGCGGCCGACGGCCACTTCGGCCTCGGCCGACTTGTGCGCGGCCACCGCGTTGGCGTATTCCTGCTTGCTCACGGCGTTGACTTCCACCAGCGGCGCGTAGCGCTCGGCCAGGGCCTTGGCCTGCGCCGCGTTGGCCTCGGCGCGCGCCAGGGTGGCCTCGGCGCTGCGCGCGGCGGCCGCGTAGGGCGCCGGATCGATGCGGAACAGCGGCTGGCCGGCCTTCACGTCGCTGCCTTCGCGGAACAGCTTCTCCTGCAGGATGCCCGCCGCGCGGGCGCGCACCTGCGACACGCGCGAGGCTTCCAGCCGGCCGGGCAGCTCGGTCACCAGCCCGACGTCGCCGGGCGTGGCCACCACCACGCCCACCTCGGGTGCCGGCGGCGCACCGCCGCCGCCGCCGGGCGCACCGCCCGGCCCGGCCTGGGCGCCGTCCTTCTGGCCGCAGGCCGCCAGGACGAGGGCTGCCAGGACCAGAACGGCAGCACCCGCGGCGCGCGGCGAAAACGAATCATGTGAACCATGCAGGAATGGCATGCGAATCCTTTGGAAAGGTGTTTGGCAGGGGGAGGCAATACACGGCGGCGGCTGGCATCCAGGGTACGACGCGGGCGCGACAGGGTTATTGCCGAGGCAGAGAGTTTACATACATTCGTGCATGTATATTCATGACCTTGCATTTCGCCCCGGACTTGACTTGACAGGAGAGGAGACATCGTGGCCCGTCGCACGAAAGAAGAGGCACTCGCCACCCGCCACCGGCTGCTGGATGCGGCCGAGGTGCTGTTCCAGGCCCAGGGCGTGTCGCAGACCACCTTGCAGCAGATCGCCCAGCACGCCGGCGCCACGCGCGGCGCGATCTACTGGCACTTCAAGGACAAGGCCGACCTGTTCAACGCGATGATGGAGCGCGTCATCCTGCCCATGGAGGGCGGGCGCGCGCATGCCGCGGCGCAGGCCGTCGACGCGGATCCGCTGGACGTGCTGGAGCGCGGCATGCGCGACGCGCTGCGTCTGGTGGCGACCGACCCGCGCACGCGCCGGGTGTTCGAGGTGGCCACCCACAAGGTCGAGTACACGAGCGAGATGGAGTCGGTGCGCCAGCGCCACCTGCAGGGCCGCACCGAATGCCTGGCCGATTTCGAGAAGGCCCTGCGGGAGGCTGCGCGCCGCGCCGGCGTCGAGCTGCCGGTGCCGGTGCAAGTGGCCGCCAAGGGATTGCACGCGCTCATCGCCGGTCTGCTGCAGGACTGGCTGCTCGACCCCCGGGCCTTCGCGCTGGAGCCGACCGGCCTGCGCGTCTTCCACATCTACCTGCGCGGCCTCGGTTTCGAGCGCAACGCCGACGCCGAAACACCCGCGCGGCCAGCCCGCGCCCGATCAGCGATAATGGCAGGTTCCCGCCCCCGTGCGGGACACCTCTCTCGCCGTATTTCAACGGATAGAATTCGGCCCTCCGAAGGCTGAGATCCAGGTTCGATTCCTGGCGGCGGGACCAGACACAGGCCCGGAAGCGTCCATATGCTTCCGGGTTTTTTCATTTTCCCTCTGTGGTTGCGCATTTTTGTGCGCTGAGGTCCGCATTAGTCCAGCGGCATCCGGCCTTTTCTGACGGTACTTTTGGCGGTATCTTCCGGGTGTCGCCCTGGAGATACCGTCATGCCTCTGACCGACACTGCCTGCCGCAACGCCAAGGCCGCCGACAAGCCGAGAAAACTGGCGGACGGAGGTGGTCTCCACCTGCTTGTGAAGTCCCCGGGCAAGTATTGGCGCTGGGACTACCGCCACGATGGCAAGCGCAAGACGATGGCGCTCGGTGTCTATCCCGACGTGAGCCTCCAGTCGGCTCGGGAGCGCCTGCAGGCCGCTCGGAAACTGCTCGCGTCCGGCGCGGACCCCATGGAACAACGTGCAGCCGAGAAGTTGTCTGCCAAGGCACAAGTCGCCAACACCTTCGAAAGCGTCGCCAACGACTGGCTTACGCACCAGGCAGGCCGTTGGGAGAACGTGACGCTGGAACGCACTCGCGCATCGCTGGAAGCGGACGTGTACCCGGTCCTGGGTTCTCGCCCCATCCAAGAGATCGCTCCGCGCGAGGTCAAAGAGATCGTCAAGGCGATCGAGAAACGCGGTGCAGTCGAGGTCGCCGGCCGGGTGCTGCAGCGGGTGAAAGCCGTCTACCGGTACGCTGTCACACATGACCGGATCGAGCGCAACCCCATGCTGGATCTGATACCGTCCGACATCCTCAAACCGCGGCGGGTGCAACATCGTCCAGCGCTGGCGGTGGCCGAACTGCCGGCGTTCCTCAAGCTCCTGGAGGCCTATCAGGGTGACCCGCACACCCTGCATGCCCTGCGACTGCTAATGCTGACAGCTGTCCGGCCTGGTGAGGTCCGAGGCGCCCTGTGGTCGGAGTTCGACCTCAAGGCCGCTGTGTGGCGCATCCCGGCCACGCGCATGAAGATGCGTATAGAACATGTGGTGCCGCTGTCTCGCCAAGGGGTGGCCGTGCTGAAGGCGATGCAGCCACTGAGCGGCACCCGCGACCTTGTCTTCCCGAGTCCGTTCTATCCGAGCAAGCCGCTGAGCGAGAACACTCTCAACAGCGCCCTTGCTCGCATGGGTTACAAGAACACAGCCACCGCCCATGGCTTTCGAGCGCTGTTTTCGACGGTAGCGAACGAGGCCGGCTGGCCACCCGACGTGATCGAGCGGCAACTCGCCCATGCAGAACGCAATCAGGTCCGGGCAGCCTACAACCGCTCGACCTACTTGCAAGAGCGCGCTCGCCTCGTGCAATGGTGGGGAGACTACCTCGATCGCTGCCGCCGGGGCAACGTGGTGCCTCTCAGGCCTCGCGCTGCCTGATCGTCGCAGCCAAGGCTCGAGCTGCCGGGCTGGCTGTACTCTTCATCAGATTGCTCACCTGTTGGATTGATCACATGGGTCCGTACGAGGCATCCTGGCTCAGACAAGATGGGAATCCGGCCGCCGAACGACATCGCCCGAGGCTGCCGTTGACGCTTGCTGAGCGAGAGGAGATCTATCGCGCCCTGGGATGATCGGTCAGCCATCCGGGTTGACGTTGTCAGGTAGTCCCCCCAACTGGCCTGCTCAACCAGTGCCGCCCGAAACTTCGCCCAGTCCTCCTCGCTGAACTCTAGCCGAGCCGCTCCGCGAGTTCGCACGCCTTTTCGACCGTCTCGCCGTGGAAGTGCTTGCCATCTTCCAGAGTGACCCGACGATGTACCTTGCTTTTGCCTGCATGTGTTCTGGCCGCTGTTGACCCACGGCTACTGGGGCACCACATGGAGTTGATTTTGATGCTCATGATTTGCATAACTCTGTGCAAATTCTGGTGATTATCTGTGGATAACTATGGTTTAAAACCACAGAGACCCGCAGTATTAAGCCAATCTCTGGGGGGCGGTATAGTTCGCCAACATCTTGCGCAACCGAAGAAGAACATGCGAGTCAAAGAAGCCGCCTACGACGGCGAGATATCAAGCCTCCCTGCTCGACTGGTAGGGCCGCCTGAACCTCCGCCCGTCATGGAGTTCTTCGCTGACGAGAGTTGCTGCAGCGGCAGCGAGCGCAACCTTATCATCGGCGGTATTGCTGTGCGACTTGATCAAATCTCCGAATTGGAGGAGCGGCTTCGCGCCGTTCGCGCCAGATACCCCGGCCACCTAGCAAACAACGAGGTGAAGTGGAGCAAGTGCAGCAGAGGTGTGCTCCAGTACTACAAGGACTTCGCGGATGTGTTCTTTGCCGCGGCGGATCGTGACCTGGCGAGCTTCACCAGCCTCTGGGTCGACAAGACCACCTTCGACCACCGGACCTACAACGCCGGCAGCCCAGACATCGGCTTCAACAAGATGGTCTACCAGCTCCTGCTTCACAAGGTGGGCAAGGTCTGGGGCAACGATTACCGGATCACGGTCAAGCTGGACAAGCGCTGCAGCAAACACGACCCCAATGAGCTTTCAGCCATGCTGAACCATGATCTGCGGCGGAAAGGCATCGAAACCTTTCCGTTCAAGCGGATCGAGTTCAAGGACTCCAAGAAGAGCGAGTTGATCCAACTCAACGACCTGCTGATCGGTGCACTGGGCTGCCACCACAACCCGATGCAGGGCCGTGCTGAGCACAAGCTAGAGTTGGCCGCCCACATCCTGGCGCAGGCCCGAAACACGTGCACCCCTAGGACGATCTATGGATGGAATGCCACGACCTTCAAGGTGTGGGAGTTCAGATTCAAGGGAGAGAGTTCTAGGGCCTAGGCTTTCGCCACGACGCACGTCGTTTCCTCAACAGGTTGTAGAGGCTTCGGTCCCTAGAAGTCAAGGTCTACTGTACCGGATTCGGTTGCCAGTGCATCCCAGGGCCATCCAGAGGCATCTGGCCACCACGTCACATGGTCATGTACTTCTCCGAGCATCTCTAGCGCGGAACTGGTCAAGTCGCTACAGAAGTTTCGAATTCCTGCGCGTGACCTTTTCTGAGTTTCTCAACTGGGACGGAACCGCACGCGACCAGTCTGCAACTGGGCTGCTGCCGGTTTCAAAGACACCTTGTTAAGGTGGAAGATGAAACCGGAGGTGGTTCATGGAGAGAAGAAGGACATTCAGCCGCG
>Ga0160467_100751_pt1 | contig 23245 bp, 17 predicted proteins | sample HID1972I_E11MG_FD_108221 | JGI IMG/M metagenome (GOLD analysis project Ga0160467, IMG submission 108221) | Enriched pill bug-associated microbial communities from UW Madison campus, WI, USA - HID1972I_E11 MG | ecosystem: Host-associated > Arthropoda: Insects > Digestive system > Unclassified ... | reverse complement strand
GCAGGCGGATGAATATTATGCTTTCGGACTGAACAGATCAAGGTATGTAAGTGGAGATAAAAATAATTATCTTTACAATGGGAAAGAGAAGCAGGATGTATTAACGGAGCAGTATGATTACGGGGCAAGGTTCTATGATCCGGTGATAGGGAGGTGGAATGTGATTGATCCGCTTTCCGAGAAAATGATGAGCTGGTCGCCATATACATATGCCTTTAACAACCCTATTCGATTTATCGATATAGGAGGAATGATACCTTATCCTATTACTATTAGAGGATTTGCCCCTTATAGTACATTTGGCTTTGGTTTCCACGGTGATGGAAGAGGATATTCAACTAATGCTAATGCGACCGCAAGGGTTCATCAAAGAATAAATTTTGATACAGATAAAACGTCAATGACAACGCGAGCCTGGAGTTCACCCAGCTTTAGATCCGGCAATCCGGGAGGTGCTGAAACGGCTACACCTTCGGTTAATTTTACTGGTGATTTATCTATTTCAAATAATGGAGATGCAAGGACTTTTGGGTTTGGAACTCACGTAGCTGCTGCAAATCCTAAAACGCCATCCGGGTCACCTAATATTGATATTTTCTCTGATTTTTCAATTACAGAGAATAAGAAAGCAGGGACTTTATCAATAAGCGGAAAGCTCACTGGGGATAACTTCCCAAGCACAGAAGCATTTATTACTGACCCAAGCGGGAACAACTTATTTATAGGTGTTGGACAAATAGGAGAAGGTGTAGGAAAAAATACAGGGCCATTTACAGAACTCCCTGGAGAGAATCAAAGGCCAATTACAGGCTTCAATTTTTCTATTACCACAGATAAAAAAGGCAACTTTACGGGAGTTAAAGAAGGAAAAACTACGTATAGCATAGAAGATTGGAACAAACGATTTACTTCAAAACCAACCCAAGAACAATAGTATTATGAGATCTTACTTTTTATATATCCTGACAGGGTTAGTTACTTTTTGGGTAGTTATGTTTCTATTTGGAGTGTCTGCTGGTTTTGCTAATTACACGCCAATTATGGCTATAATAGGTTCGGCTTTACTGTTTACAGTCGCATCACCAACGCTGGTAATAAATAAACGAATAGGGCTAATAATCGGGGCTATAAGCTCTCTCCTGATCTTACCTTTTGATATTGGGTTTACTATAAGCATTTTTGATGATGGTGCTATTAATTGGGGAACGTTTTTAGCGTTTGCACCAATAATATTAGTCTCATTAAGCCTATTTTATACAGTAAAAGACTTTAAGTCAAGTGCAATCCTACTCAATCAAACAGTAAAAATCTTATTGTTTTGTATTCCCATACTCTTCTTTATACTGTACATTGTTTTCTACGGAAAATATTGGAATTGGCAAATGTTCAAATTGTAACACAAAGCCCGGTTGAGCCCGGCTTTGCTGTTTATCTGATAGGCTGTATAAACGCTTAGTTGCATATACGGTTAACCTGCTTTGTTTTAATACCTGCAAGTTGTGTCTTTGTACGTACAGCCCGCCTCCGGCAGGTCTGGCCTACAAAAACCTGCTTGCCTTCGCTTGGGGCGAAGGAAGAAAAACTGTGCAACTTGTTTTTTACTGTATGACTATATTAATGGGCGTATGCCTGTTTAGCTTTAGCATCCCTAAGAAAAGCATCCATAAGAGCAAATAGGTGACCTTTATCTTCACCGGCCAACAACTGGATATCCTGAATGCGTTTGATGATACTTTTATCGAGCAATAAATCCGTATTGCCCACAAGATAATCCAGGGAAACTTCCAGTGCATCGGCAATGGCAGCAGCCATTTCGATAGAAGGTTTCACTTCATCACGTTCATAACGGCCAATAACAGCACCATGCAGTTCCAGCTTTTTAGCCACATCATCCTGAGAAAGCTTTTTGGCTTTCCGCACTTCGATAAGCCAGTCGGCTTATTCCTGAAAAGATAAGTTGCCATACGTTGCGTCATAGTAAAGCTTTCCATTTGCTGCAAGCTGGCGTAAACTTAGTCTATATCAGGGATATCCTTGGCCACTCATCAGTTCAGACAACGGAAATCTACGCACGGGTTGATTCCAAACAAAAAAGAGAAGTATTAGAGAAGGCGTATGCAGAAGTTGTGAAACACGAAACGCCCGAATGGTCCAATAATGACAATCTTTTGGCTTGGCTGAAAAACTTCCATTGATCCCAACAAATAATGTAAAGTAGAACAATGCCATTATAATCAAAAGGAAATCCCAACAACGATTTTGTCACTCTACTTTACATTATCTGTGGCTTGACATTACGCATATTATGCAAAGCTTTACATAATATGCGCAAGAGCTTCGATGGCCTATGCGGCCTGGTCAGCTCCGAACTCCGCAGGGAGGCCTCCAGCGGTGAGGTCTTCGTTTTTCTCAACAGGCAGCGCACGCATATCAAGCTCCTGCATTGGGAACACGGAGGCTTTGTGCTCTATTATAAACGCCTGGAGCAGGGCACCTTTGCCACTCCTAAAAAAGAGCAGCTAAGCTGGGCCGACCTGGTGCTGATGATCGAAGGCATACAGGTTCAAAGGAGCCGTCAGTTACGCCGCTACCAACTATAAAAGTGGCTTTTTACTTGCATTAACGCCCTTTTTTGCGTAATTTCATGCCATGGATACGGCACTGGAGAACTTATCGAAAGAGGAGTTGGTCACTCTTTTACAGAAGCAGAATGCCGCCATACAGAAGCATGAAAAGACCAACTCTTCCCTTCAGGAAGAAAACGCCTATCTGAAGTCCCAGGTTGAATTATTCAAGCGCATGCAGTTCGGTCAGAAGCGCGAGCGCTTCGAAGGCGACCCTGCACAAGGCGTATTGCCCTTTGAGGCGGAACCTCAGCAAGAGGCTGCTCAGCAGGAAGAAATCAAAGAACAGATCACCTATACCCGTAAAAAACAATCTTCACATAAAGGCCGCGCAGCTTTGCCTGCGCACCTGCCTGTAGAAGAGATCGAGATCCATCCTGAAGGGGATCTAACGGATATGATCTGCATCGGAAAGGAAGTGACCGAAGAGCTGGAATGTGAACCTGCCCGCTTCTTCATCCGCCGCTACATCCGGTATAAGTATGCCGCCAAAGACGGAGAAGGTGTGAAAACCGGAGAGCTACCCGAAAGAGTTATTGATAAAGGCATTCCGGGAGCAGGCCTGCTGGCGATGATCCTGACGGATAAGTATGCGGATCATCTGCCGCTGTACCGTCAGAAGCAACGCTTCGCCCGGGAGAATATCTCCATCGCCTCATCAACCATTGAAGGCTGGGTCAAACAGGCGCTGGAACGACTCGAACCACTCTATGATCAGCTCAGGTTCGACATCAAAGCCAAAGGTTACCTTCAGGTAGATGAAACCAGCATTAAAGTATTGGAAAGTGATAAGAAAGGGGCCGCTCACTCCGGTTGGTACTGGGTCTATCACAGTCCTTTGGACGGACTGGTACTGATGGATTATCAGCCCACCAGGGGCTCCTCAGGAAGTAAAAACATGCTTGAACACTTCAGAGGCTATCTGCAGAGTGACGGATATGCTGTATACGATAAAGTAGGTCAGCGTAAAGACGTTACCCCGCTGGCCTGCTGGGCCCATGCACGCAGGGAGTTTGAACGGGCACTGGAGAACGACAAAACCAGGGCTTCCAGGGCGCTGGGGCTGATCCAGCAGCTCTATGCTGTAGAGCGAAAGGCCAAAGAGAATGAACTCAGCTCAGAACAGATCAAAGCACTTAGTCTGGATGAATCGCTGCCCGTCATCAACGAACTGGGTAAATGGATCTTTCATGAAGTGAAAAACACTTTGCCCAAAAGTCAGATTGGCAAGGCCATGCGCTACGCCATGGAACGATGGGATAAACTCAGTGCTTATCTTCAGGACGGCAGCTTACTAATTGACAATAATCTGGTCGAGAATACCATCAGGCCCATTGCTCTTGGACGGAAAAACTACTTGTTTGCCGGTTCACACGATGCTGCCAGCAGAGCAGGCATGCTGTATTCCTTCCTGGCAATTTGTAAAAAGCATGAGGTAAATCCCATGCAGTGGCTAAAGTACACGCTTGAAAACATCATGTCGATCAACCATAAGAATATCCGAGACCTGTATCCTCAGAATTATAAGAAACTAATTAACGCTGGCAAGACGTAGTTCGTCGGGCGGATACGGTAGTTGGGAGATGGAGGGAGTGTAACGCGAACTGTGTCAGTTCTAAATTAATGCTTCTCAGAAGCTCCTGTTCTCCTGAAGGATTCTGTCGCCAAATTTAATATAAAGCTGCGAGAATGCCAGTCCCCAATTGTGGATTGGCATTGTCCATCTCTTACTGATATTTTTAATCACCAGGTACATGAGTTTCATCAATGCCTGTTCAGAAGAAAACGCACCTTTGGTCTTGGTGATTTTACGAATCTGGCGATGCACACCCTCGATTGGATTTGTGGTGTAAATAATTTTGCGGATACCCTGGTCATATTCAAAGAATGCGGAAAGGTTCACCCAATTGTCCAGCCAGGACTTGCAGCTTAGGGGGTATTTCTTGCCCCATTTTTCTTCAAACTCCAGCAACTTTTCATAACCCTGCTGCTCATTATTTGCCTGATAGATAGGCTTCATATCGGCCATCACGGCTTTTTATCTTTTTCAGGAACATAACGCATCGAAGAGCGGAGCTGTACATCATCCAGAATCCCCACGTCCTGTGACGGTCTTCCAATGGCGAAAGTTGCTCCATTACCTCGCTGTCGTCCCTGCGTTTAGCTCGGTAATTAATATACAGAGGTGCTGATATGAAACACCGTACAGGCCTGCCGAAGGCTCATCTGATAGTTCTCTCTTGCGTATCCGACAAGCTCTCTTTTTTCGGTAGGCCCTAGAGCTTTTTTCGATCACGTCTTTCAGAACTGTTATCTGAAGAGCCTGTTCGGCCACAATCTTCTTGTGATGGGATAGCTCTCTTTCCATTTCTTTTAGCTGCTTCACCTGAGAGATATCCATCCCCGAATACTTGTTCTTCCAATTATAACAAGTCCCCTGACTGATGCCATGCTCACGGCAGATGTCCGAAACGGACCGTCCTGCTTCCTGAGATGAAAGAATCTTAATGATTTGTGCTTCTGTGAAATTTGATTTTTTCATTACCCTAAATTTATAAAACTACTACATGTATTTCCGTAGCTGTTTTTAGGAAAGATTATATATGCAAGGCGATGGTGATCATTAATATATTGAAAATGAGTCAATGGTTCTCCATTTTTAAAAAGTAAGTACTAGTTGCAAAAAAAAATCAATAAAAGATCTCACTGCAATCTGATTGCAGTGAGATCTTTTATTTTAGCCAAAGTTAGACAAGTTGATTAGGGCTGATAAACCTTCATATGACAAAAGACACAATACTTCCTCAACCTTTAGAATATCTATATATATATAGATTAAAAATGGGAATCTCCCTACATATTACCTATAGAGGCAATAGAGCTATAGACGGTAAGTAGGTTAAATGAATAGAAAGTATAATCATTAAAATAATATGCAAAAAATTTGTGTGAACAGCATGAACATACTTAAATGCTTTATAAAAAGAAATGATGTAATGAGAAGAATACAAGAAATCAAGATACTGACTCTGGCTATTTTGATCCTAACCAATGTTAAGATCAAGGCGCAAACCATTCCAGAATTACCAAATGTTATACCTTTATCGCCTCATGCTCAAACGTTTCAAAAGTTTGGGGATTTTCCTGTTTCTTATTATACAGGAGTTCCTGACATAAGCATTCCTGTTCATAATATTACATCAAAAGACATTTCGTTTCCGATCAGTCTATCATATAATTCTTCAGGTATTAAGGTAAATGAAGAAGCCAGCCGAGTGGGACTTGGCTGGGTGTTGAACGCGGGAGGGCTAGTATCCCACAGTATCAAAGGGGCTAATGACTTTTATGGTTTTCATTACTTAAACTTACCCACAGAAAACGATTTGCCAGACCTTAAAGGAATTAATCCTACTAGTCATACGATTCAGCATAATTATTTGTTTTCTTGGTATAACTTATGCAATCGCCTTCCTTGTGGTCATCCTGAGGATGACCGGTATTATGTAAACTATGATTTAAATAATCCAACTGTTGTTCCATTTTCCTTACCGAATGGCCTAAGTTACGAAAAGTTTATCACGGGGGTCAGTAACTTGACAATGGATCCGGACTTTGGATATGATTTTGAACCTGACATCTTTACATACAATTTTATGGGTTTTTCAAATAAATTTATTGTATTAAGGAATGGTGAGGTATTGAAAGAAAAAGAGGATAATTTAAAGGTCGAATATACAGTTAATTCCTCTATTATGACAACTGATGTCGCGTCATGGAAAATAACAACTCCAGACGGGGCAATATATTCTTTTAATGAAACGGAAAAGGTGAAGTTCGTTGACAGACCGCAAAGTGAGAGTCACAACAGTAGCTTTTATTTAACAAAAATTGAGACGGTAAATGGGTACGTCATAAATTTGAATTACAAAAAGCGAAATATGCTTTTAGGAACATTTTCTCGACACCAAGAGTCAGATGATATATGGCAATACGCTAAGTATAGCTCTGGTTATTATGAAATAAAATATTTAGATAATATAGAATTTCCAGGTGGTCGCGTTAGATTTGAGTATCTTTTAGACAGAGAAGATAACATGCTAGAACCGCGGTTGAAGTCAATTTATATTGACGATTCAAGTGGTTCCAATAAGGAAGAATGGCGATTTGTTCAAACATATTTCCAAGCTAATGCAACAGGCCAAGATTTACCATCTCTTCAACAACTAAATTTAAACACAGATCATTACTACGTAGATGCTCTAACTAAGGGAGAGTTTACTAAGTCTTGGAATGAAAAGAGGTTAAGACTTGATGAGATAAGACACATTGCACCTGATAGTGAGCCCCAAGTCTATAAGATGACTTATAATGAAGGAATGCTTCCAACCAAACTATCCTCGTCTGTTGACCACTGGGGATACTATAATGGTGCTAGTAACTATAGATTAATTCCTTTTCAGCTTCAGCTCGAGTCATCTCCAAACGGTATACCCAAGTTTATTGAAAGCGGATATGAGGGGGTGAATCGAGAAGCCAATCCAAGTTACAACCAGGCTTTTATTTTGCAAAAGATTGTGTATCCCACAGGAGGGGAAACGAAATTTACTTTTGAATCCAATAGATTCAAGACAAATAATTTTGAAAATGACCTATACAAAAGAGAGCTGATGTATGAAAAGGAAAGTAAATCAATTACCGGAAGTCAATCGCAAGGATTGAATAATGTTCCTTTTTTTTCACAACCTTTCAGTGTCGCAGGAGGTTCAAAGCAATTCATAATTACTTTAGAAATAGAACTTGATCAATATTTATATTCAGGAGATCCCAAGCTTGAAGTAAGTGTTAGGAAAAATACAAGTGATCCAAATCCTGTTTTCTTCCAAACTTTAAGTGGTGTCAACTACTTGCCGAATCCACCGATTTCGGAAAATAGGAAAATAACATATAGTACGATTAGATTTATGATACCACCTGGAAATTATGTGTTTATGATCGGCGGTAGTTTGTTTAAACAATTGAAGTCTGTCTCGGCTAAAATATCAGGAGTTACAATTTATCCTGAAGACTATTTAACGAAAAATTATCTGGGAACAGGTAGTGGACTGAGAGTTTCGAATATAACCAATTATGATTCGAATACTAGTCTCATTTCAGGAAAATCATTTAAATATACTACAGACTACTTTCGCTATGATTATTACTCCCCAGGATTCTCGTCGGGGAAATTGATGTTTCATCCTCGGTATATGAAAAACAAGTTCTATCAATCATCGGACGGCGAAAGGGGGAATGGCTATTCAGTTGGATATTCCTCGGTTTATGTCACGGACCGAAATATAAACAACGAGAAAAATGGCGTAACCCTATACGAATACATAAACAAACCAGACAAAAATCTAAATTACAGTTTTAATTTTGGGGGTGAGGATAAGGCATCTGATATCAATCCCCCGGGCATTGAAGGGTTTAAATATCAAGAGAATGGGACTTTATTGAAAGAAAGCATTTTCATCGAAGAGAATCAGTACTTAAAGCCATTACAAACCACGGAATATATCAGCGAAATCATAGAGAAAGATATCGTTTGGGGCATCAACAAGAGCAGGTTTACGAAACCAACCCCTTCTAGTCCGCTAGCGCAAGGAGATGTTTACATCCATGGGAGTCAAACTAATGTGACAAGACTAAATTTTCTTTATCCTGCATTAAGACAAGTATGGATTCGGCTTGACCATAAAAGAGTAACTAATATAGAAAACGATGAATCGATTAGATTTATAAATAGCTATAGTTATGATCCTACTTATAGGTATTTGATCAAAGAAGAGCTAAAGTCTGAAAGTGAAGTATTGAAGACATTGGAATATAAATATCCGCCTGATATTATAGGAAACCAGGTTATTGATAAATTGACCGAAACCAATAGAATTAAATATCCCGTTGAAATCAAGCAAACGGTCAAGGGTAGCATATCTCAAACTATTAATGAATATGAATTGTTTAATGGTCTTCCACAATTGTCTAAAGTAAAAACTAATACAGGGCTTAACAGGGCTATCGAAAGTAGAATTTTTTATAACTTATATAATGAATATGGAAACCCTATAGAAATCAAAAAAGATTCAGTTGCGCTCACAGTGTATCTCTGGGGATACAAAGGACAGTATCCTGTTGCTAAGATTGTAAATAGCACTTATGAAAAGGTAAAATCCGTTATTGGGCAGGCTTCCATCGACGCATTAAATAGCCCTTTCGTGGCCGACAATTATGTGCGAGAGGTGCTTTCGACGCTTCGAAATGACGGGCGAATGAAAGATGCTGAGATTAGCAGTTATACTTATAGTACGCTCGCTGGCATAACGAGCATGACTGATCCACGAGGCATTACGCAATATTTTGAATACGACGGCTTCCAGCGGCTTCAGTACATTAAAGACCATAGCGGGAGCATTTTAAAACAGTACGACTACTACTATAAAAATCAATAAAGAACTATGAGATCTTACTTATCCATATTAACCCAAATTATGCGATTGAAATGAAGAAAAGCTTGTAAGTGTCTGATAAAGAACTGAACTTGCAGTTAAGTCAAAACACCCAAAAGATGACCTCACTTCCCTATGAATATACCGATAAAAAGATCAGTCCCTGGGGTGGACTAATAGCATTGGAGTCTTTCTTTGGCAAATGTGGTTTGCGCGAAGAAATCCGGAGATTGAACTGGCATCCACCCGGCAGCGGCCGTGGTATCCTGCATTATGAACTGATCGAGAGTTTCATGGTTAGTTCACTTTTGGGAGCCAAGCGATTCTCAGAGTCATCGGCTCTTCGCTTTGACACGACGGTACAGAAGATCTTCGGTTGGAAAGACGGGATGGCCGATCAAAGCACGTTGAGCCGTTTTTTCAGAAAGTATGACCAGCAGTCCTCCGATGAGATGTTCACTGCACTAAACCGTTGGTGGTTTGAGCAGTTACAAGTGGGTACCCTGACTTTAGATATTGATTCCACCGTTATCACGCGTTTCGGCAAGCAGGAAGGTGTAAAGAAAGGTTACAATGCCCGCTATAAAGGTCGGGGTTCTCATCATCCCTTAATGGCTTTCATTCCGGAACTGAAGCTGGTAGCTAACAGCTGGATGCGTCCCGGTAATTCCTCCAGCAGCAGTGATTTCTCCATGTTTCTGGAGCAGACGCTGGAGATGGTCCCCAAAGAACGAATCGGGCTGGTGCGGGCAGACAGTGGTTTCTGTGGAGATAATGTGTTATTCTATTTGGAAAAGCAGGCGCTTCATTATATTATCGCCATGAAACTGAATGGTAGTATAGCCAGTCAGATCGTAGCTCAGAAAGGCTGGTTGACGGCCCGGGATGGCTTGGAATACTGCAGTTTTGACTATAAGGCCCAGGGCTGGAAAGCGGCCCGACGACTAGTGGTAGTACGTAAAGATACGGGGAAGCTTCCCCATGCTTCGGGACGAACCCTGTTCAGTGAATATGACGAATATGGTCGTTACCGCTACTCGGTTTTTGTGACCAATACGAAGCTGTCGGCCTCCATGGTGTGGGACCTTTACCGGCACCGTGCAGAAGCAGAGAACCAGATCAAAGAATTGAAAGATGATTTTGGATTGGATGGTTTTGCTTCATCCAGCATGGATGCCACCGAGTTTGCTTTCAGGTGGGTTACGGTGAGTTATAACCTGATGAGTCTGTATAAAATAATGGTCTTGCGAAACAAGATAATACCCAGACAATCAACGCTAAGATATAATTGCATTGCAATTGGAAGTTATTTGGTTCGCTCATCCAGAAAGACCAGACTCAAACTTTCAGTCCAAGGGAAAAAACGTGACTTTATAGATAAACTCTTCCAAAATCTGGATGAGTACAAACTAGGAATGCCGATCCCTATCGCATAATTTGGGTTAAAACCCCAATTTCTACAGCCCAACTAAAGATAAATAACTGGTATAATACATCAGTTAGAAGCTGGTAATAATAAGTATATATATTATGAACAAACCAAAGATATCTATTAAACCATTATTAGCTATAGTTACAATTCTTTTTTTCTTTTTACAGTCTTGTAATAATGAGCCCACTATAGTACAGGAAGAAGGATTGTTTAGTTTTGCGATATCTGACAATGGAAACAAAATTGTCTATTCATGGGTAAAAGATGGATGCGGATCAATCTATGAGGCGAATATTGATGGCTCAAAGCCCCAAGTATTACTAGAATCATCTAACGATATGTCTTTCATCAACCCTCGAGTTTCCTGGAGTGGTAGTAAGGTGGTCTTTATTGGAAGTAAAAGAGCTAACGTAACGAGCTCTGTGTGGGAGATGAATATGGATGGATCGGGGTTGAAACGTCTGACAGATACGTTGAGGATAAGGACCGAGGCTATATTTTCGCCTGCGGAAGATACCGTTTTCTTCTGTCAGGCGAACGATTACGAAAGCTATTCCCCCATTGGCAGACGTGCGGCTCATAATTATGATATTTATTCCCTGGCTTTGGCAAATGGAAATATAGAAAAATTAACAAATTTGGATTCGTATGGGTTATTCTACATCTCGAATTTATCGAATGATCAAATTTTGTTTAGTTCTACAGATCAGAATGAGGGTTTGTTTATACTTCACCGATTTAAAGGTGATTCAATTAGGAAGATTATACCAAAGAATAAAGGTGATAGAGATTTCTTAAGTTATTCATCTCCTGTAACCATAGATTCTAATTTGATTGCATGTTGCTCTTATTATGAGCTTCTTTTAATAGACTTAAAAGAAAATGTTGAAACAGTGATATCTAGAAGTCCAGGCGGCCAGTTCAGAGGGATATATTTTAATAAAAATGATGGAAGACTTTACTTTAATACCTCAGCAAAGAAGAACAGTATTTTTTCTATTAATATGGATGGCTCAGACTTGGTCGAGATTCCGTTAGGTATAATATAGGGTGAAACAACAACCCTATTTAACTATTCCGAGGAAAAATCTATAGATGTCTTTTCGGGCGATTATGCTCATTCAATTCGGTTGAAAGGAAAGGTGGCATTAGGGTTTACTCGTATGCTCTGCAAAATCCAGTTGTGACTATTTTAGTTTATGAAGGTCCTTTGATCCACTATATTCAGGATCGATGAACGGCTCCAATAATGCTACTTTTAGTGCAGTCATTTGAAGCGGGTCTTCTGATGTTGTGATGTTCTTTTTGAAATTCATTTGATTTAGTTAAGCTGTGATGGTACTTATTTCTACTGCCTAATCTTGCAGTATATACTTCGCTGGAAATTTAAAGAGTTTCACTGCAGTGTGGTTGCAGTGACGGTCTTTAACTTAGCCGCCGTTGGGGGTAAGTTAAAAAAACCCGACTCAAAAGATATGAAGTATGTATTTACGTTAGTTCTAACTGGAATTTGTTTTTATTCTATGGGGCAGGCAATTACTAATATGCCTCTAAACACACCTGCAATAGGTCACGCTACATCGCTGTATTCATTTACTTATGATAGTAAATCGGTGGCGCAATATGGATTTGGGTGGTACAATGACTCCTGGCAGCCCGGGGGACCAACAATCTTTATATCTGGATGGGGTGGTATGAGGTTTTTCACTTTAGGCCGGCCAGTAATGTCTTTAAGCGGCAGTGGTAATGTAGGGATAGGAACAGAAGCCCCAGTCGAAAAACTGCATGTTCTGGGCGGAGTTTATTCCAATTATGTACGCGTTGATAATCACTATAGTAATCGTATCAAAAACTTTCTCGCATCGGCAAACAATAGAAGTGGCTTGGTTTTAGAATCCAGCGGAGCCATCAATTATGGAATGACTGGTGCAAAGTTAACTAACTTTTCTTTCAGGTGGTTGGCTCGTGACAATGGAGAAATCGATTATGGAAGCAATGCTCATGAATTGATGCGTTTGAATAGCGCTGGAAATTTGGGCATAGGTACTTCAAGTCCTACTTCTAAGTTGACCGTAGCAGGAAATATTGAAGCCAGGGAGGTGAAGGTTGCTGTCAATACCGGAGCGGATTTTGTATTTAGTGGCGACTACGATTTAAAGCCATTAACTGAACTCGAGTCTTTCGTGAAGTTAAATAAGCACCTCCCTGATATTGCTCCAGCGATACAGATGGAGAAAGATGGTATTAATCTGGCTGAAATGAACATAAGGTTACTTCAGAAGGTCGAGGAATTGACCTTGTATTTGATCGAACAGAATAAAGTAATACAAGCTCAATCGAAAAATTTAAAGGAGCAGGAAGACCGCATTGAAAGACTTGAGAAAAGCAAGGAATAACAGTTGGATAAAAACGAAAAAGTTTCAAGTATCTGGCCACTGCAAGGTGATTGCAGTGGAGCTTAATAGATTCGGGCTGACAGTAATAATATGCATCATTGTTGCCCATTTAAACCTTATATGAAAAAAGTTATCTTTCTCTTCCTTTATTTTTCGCTCATAAGCAGCTTTGCGCAGGAGAATAATTTTCCATGTTCAAACACTGCAACAGCGTGTTAATAGTAAATAGTTACCATGCATACTTAATGAACCATATTATATGAAAAGGATATTCTTATTATTTGCTTTCTATGCGCCATTTGTTGTAAGTATGGCTCAGACCAACATTTTTGAATCGAATGGAAAGGTTGGTATTGGAATCTCTCAACCTCATGCTTCTCTGGATATTTTAAGTCCAAATAACGTGATACAACTTAGAATTAAGCCGGTCGGTGGTGGCAATTCTGTAACTAGTATTCCATCTGTGATTGATTTCTTTAGCACATTTGATAAGTATCCTCCGGATCAGAGTCCTCGTAGAACTGCCAGCATAAAGGGGTCTTTTTCAGGAGGAGCCTGGGGTGCGGAAACACTTTCTTTTCATGTTGGGCTTAATGGCACAAATGATGTGTCTTCGGAGCCTATTGAAAGAATGAGGATCGTTGGAAATGGAAACGTCGGAATTGGGACCGCGAATCCTAGAGAAAAGCTTTCAGTAAATGGAGCAATCCGTGCTCGAGAAATTAAAGTCGAAAATTCAAATTGGCCAGACTACGTTTTTGATGCTGAATATAGTCTGCCTACGTTGGAGGAAGTGGAGGTTCAAATCAGAAAAGTGGGTCATCTGTCTGGAATGCCCTCTGCAAAAGAAGTTAACAGTAACGGCGTGAATCTAGGGGAAATGAATGCTGCTTTGTTGCAGAAAATCGAGGAGCTGACACTGTATCTAATTCGAATGAACAAAAGAAATGATGAACAACAGGCAACGATCGAAGCTCAAGGATTGGCGATAGAGGGGTTGAGATCTAAGATAGACTAGCGAAAATAAAACCATAAGAATATGAAAAATCTTTTATTCATTTTAAGTACTTTTTATCTCAATATCTCTTTTGCACAGACCAATATATTTCCGGCAACTGGAAAGGTGGGTATAGGATTAACTAGCCCCTCTTCTCAACTGGAGATGCTGACACCGGCTACTTCTGGTATTGAAAGTTTAATGAAGCTGAGGGTGTCTGATGCTGCAAGTGACTATTTCGAAATTACAAACGGGACAGGTTTACTCAGTACATTTCTTCCTGCAATAAAAGGACGGGTTATTTCTACTTATAATACTGCTTTATTTGTAGTAGGAGAAACGGACGCTGCTAACGACGTGGGTACAATTCCCTTAAGCTTGTTTGATTCCAGATTAGGAGCGGCTAAAGTAAACAACAGACCATTGTTTGGTTGGGCTAGTTATGGAACACGATATATGACCATGTTAGCAAATGGCAATTTAGGCATTGGTACGGCTGTCCCCACCGAAAAGCTTTCGGTTAATGGAAAAATTCGAGCAAAGGAAATTAAGGTAGATGCAGCCAACTGGCCTGATTATGTATTTGAACAGGCATATTCCCTGCCCGCTCTTTCAGACGTGAAATCCTACGTTAATCAAAATCAACATCTTCCGGATATACCTTCGGCGAAAGAAGTCTCCGAAAAGGGAATAGATCTTGGAGTAATGAATGCCAAGTTGCTTAAAAAGGTGGAAGAACTGACGTTGTATCTTATAGAAAAGGATGAGGAGATAAAGGAGAGTAAAAAGAAAATGCAAGTGATTGAAGAAAGGTTAAATCGATTGATTAGTACCCTCAAATGAAAAAATCCTGTTAGCTCTTCTATCTTTTTATTGTTCGACCACTATTGGGAAGACTCTGAGGAATGTGCCTCAAGGCTATCCTGCTATTGGTGTAAATGCCCTGGAAGATTATTTCAATAATGGGGACAAGACTAAGGATTGACGAGGTTTTCAAGCTGTTTGATTCTTTTATTTTGTTCGATCAAGTAGAGCGTTAACTCCTCAATTTTCTTCACTAACAGCTTGTTCATTTCGCCAAGTTTGAGCCCATTTTGGATGACTTCTTTTTCGGAAGGCATATCGGGAAGGCGCTGGTTTTTGGTGATAAATGACTCCACATAGTCAATACTCTGAAGAGAATAAGCGGGCTCAAAAACATAGTCGGCCCAACCGTTCATGTCCACTTTTACCTCTTGTGTATGGATTGCCCCTTTTACGGAGAGCAAAGCATCAGGTGATGATGTTCCGATACCTACACGGCCTGTGCCGTCGATAACAATATCATCACCGTAATTCCATGTTACGCCAGTGCCTGTATGTTTATCGAACATTCTCCTTGTTCCTAATATCAGTTTCCCTGTAGCGTCATGCGTCCTGCTGCTTCCAGCAACGGTGATAATTCTTGCCTGTCCCCACATGTTGGTTCCGTCAGTATCTGCGGGAATAACGAATTCAAGTGACGCACCATTTGTGCTGCTTCTCCCAGATGAGTTACCTTGAATAATCATATCACCAGAAAATCCGTTAGTGGCGTTAATAGAGGAACTATTTCCAGCCAAATGTAATTTAGCCTGCGGATTAGTATTACCAATTCCAAGATTTCCCTTAATAAAACTTCTGCCACCATCAATTGCTGATAGCCCGATATTAGGGTTTGAACTATTATAAACTGAGAAAAGAAATACATCTGCAGTATTGGAGATACGAGCGGCACTTTCGTTGTTCCACCACATGATGCTTGCATCGTGTCGTATTCCTCCATTTGCGTCGCTTCCTATAACAATGTCAGCAGCATAGGGATATGATGTGTTGATCACGTTATTGCCAGTGGTAATGATTTGTGTTTGCGCATATGAAGAAGAGTATGCAAATATTCCAGTAAGTAAGAGGAGGTGATTTCTTTTCATGATCATTGGTATTTTATAGTTTTCACGAAAGTAAAAATGTACACTGCAGTCTGGTTGCAGTGTACATTTTTACTTTCGTGTATTATGGTTAGGCAACTCATTAAACTGTATGAAGAAATTATATATAAGCTTGCTGTTTTTCATGACAGCTGGATTTTGCTATTCGCAAAATATTAACCCCTGGCCCGCAAATGGGAACGTGGGAATTGGTACGACAAATCCACTCGCTCCTTTAGATGTATCCGGGAATATCATTTTAAGGAATTATCAGAATGTACCAGGAGGCGGAACATCAATCTATTTCACTCCTTATGGTGATGATTATACTCATGCGCCAAAGATTAGGAGTCACTTAGACTATGCTAGTGGTCCTGAATCATCATCTCGGTTGATTTTAAGCTCCTATAGCAATGGTTATAAAGATGAGTTAACACTGATGCAGGGCAAAGTTGGCATTGGCACCCTCAATCCGACCGATAAGCTATCGGTCAACGGCAATATCAGAGCCAGAGAAATAAAAGTGGATAATGGCAATTGGCCGGATTATGTATTTGAGCCGTCTTATGTATCGTCATCTTTGATGGACGTTGAGCGATTTATTAAAGAAAACAAACATTTACCCGAGATGCCATCTGCGAAGGAAGTAAACGAGAATGGAGTAAGCCTTGGTGAAATGAATGCGAAGCTTCTCAAGAAGATCGAGGAAATGACGCTCTACATGATTGAGCAGCATAAAAGATTGGACAAGCTTCAGGCTGAAGTCGATGAACTTAGAAAAGGAAATTGAAGCTCTAGATTATAAAATATTCCATATTAAAAATTAATCACAAAATATAATGAAGTCGATCTTAACCATCCTTGTTACGTTATTATCCATCACGGTTCATGCTCAGCATGCTGATTTATTTACCACTACAGTTACCTTTCCTTCCAATTATGTGGTAGGTGATTATGTAGAATTCGCACAAGCATCTCCCATAGCGGCTGCAGCTTCCGGTTACTACGAAATATCAATTGCCTATACACGGATAAATGTCGCAGCAGCATCTACGCATATCGCATCTGCTTCACATGCTAATCCGAATGTATGGAAAGAGGCAGGTCGGATTAATAATAATGTTTATACCTTTGGCAGCGACTATTACGCCTTCACCATCGATGTTAATCCTTCGCTACATAAATTCAGGATTAGAGCAGTTAATATTCTGGGTACAAATGGTAATCTGCCGGTCCAAATAAAAATCAGGTCAATCAACTTCTCATCAAGCTTTACTCCGATTAATGTTATTGGTACTGCGACCTCACCCATAGGATTTCTACCTATGACGAATGATTGGGATCTGATAGTTGGCAATTTATTTAATTCGGCTCATGGTATTCAGGCTATAAGAGCATTATCAAACGGTTATGTGGGTATCAATACCAGAAATCCGACAACCCATTTGGATGTGAACGGGAAGATCAGAGCAAAGGAAATAAAAGTGGAAGCAGGTGCATGGCCTGATTATGTTTTCGATCCATCCTATGAACTTCCCAGTCTTGAGCATACGGATCGCTTTATAAAAGCTAATGGCCATCTACCTGGAATACCTTCTTCTGAAGAGGTCTCGGCAGGTGGGATTGAATTGGGACAGATGAATAGTAAGCTCCTGCAGAAAATTGAAGAGCTGACTTTGCATCTGATTGATCAGGCTAAAGAGATTGCGGCGCTCAAGAAAATAGTCAACGAGCAATCGGGTAAATAATCATCTAATTTAAAGAATACAACTATGAGAAAACTTCTACAGAGTGTTTTGCTAGTACTTCTTCCTTGTACTGGATTTGGCCAGACAGGTGTTCCTCAATCATTTGATGTTCAGGGAATCATTAAAGCGTATAACAAGGATAATACAGGTGCGACCTGGGACAATATTCAGATTTGGGCTGATGGTGAGCATAGTTATATACAGTCAGAAGGCGACGAGTGGGGGCTCGTGCTCAAGTCAGGTCTAGGTGATAAAATCTTGTTGATGAGTAAGGTAGGTATAGGAACGTTGACTCCTCAGGAAGCATTATCAGTGAACGGGAAGATCCGGGCGCACGAGATAAAGGTCGAGGTAGGATCAGCTAATTGGCCCGATTATGTATTTGATACATCGTATAGTCCTGCCAGTTTGTCTGAAATTGAAAGTTTTATAAGGTTGAATAAGCATCTTCCGGAGGTTCCTTCCGCAAAAGAAGTTGAAGAAAGTGGAATCGACCTTGGAAATATGAATATGAAGCTTCTGAAAAAAATCGAAGAATTAACTCTGTATCTGATAGAAAAAGAAAAACAGCTGAATGCAGAAAAAACGATTAATCGGGAGCAGGGAAGAAGGCTTGAGATCGTAGAAAACCAGATCAGTACTTTGCTAAATAAGTAAAGTGGTGCTTAGTTCTTTTGTCTCTTACTACACCTTAAGCCAACAAGATAAACTTTATATATCAAAAAGATGAAAGCTGTTTTCTTTTCAATTTTAATATACTTCTACTTTAGCCTTAGGGTGAATGCACAACAGATATTAGGAAATTTCACGGGACAGGATTCGGAAGAGTGGCCGATGGTAGTCTGGTATCGGGATACAGATAATGGTTGGGCGAGGGATTGATAAAGACTCAAAGTACAAAAGGCCCATATACTCGACCCCGCTTTGGTATTCACATGCATGAGAGCAAGCAATTTGGTTTCTGGTCTACAGGGTGGAATCCGCTGTTTGTTTTAGAAGGTGGCTCTGGAAGTGCGTACTTGCGAGGGAGTCTTGGAATCGGTACACTCCCCTCGGCTGCTAAGTTAGCTGTAAAGGGGAGCATACATGCGGAGGAAATCAAAGTTGCTGTTGCAAACTGGCCAGATTACGTTTTTGCACCTAGATACGAGCGATTGTAAATAGTTTATCTTGAGCGATTTATAAAAATTAATCAACATTTGCCAGAAATCCCATCAGCGGCTTTAGCTCAACAGAATGGAATAAACTTAGGCGAGATGAATACATTGCTACTAAAGAAAATTGAGGAATTGACATTGTATGTCATCGATCAGGCGAGGTTAATTCAAACTCTTCAGGAGGATGGTAGAAAATACGACGAACAGGATAAGCGAATGTTAGCGATAAAACGAAAACTTGACTCGTTAGTTAAGAAATAACCCAGAGTTCTGCGTTGTTCAGTGCCGCCACAATTTAGGTGTAATACTTAAGTTTTTTTGAGATGCTGCAATTAGGCAACTGGCGTTAACGGAGTAAGTACCAGCGGTACAGGTAATATTGACGAGGTCAAATTGCGTCCTCAGGATGCAGTAATGACTACTTGCACATATGGTCTTGTAATGGGCTGATGAACCTGACAGATAATGCCGGGAAAACCACTTATTATGAATATGATAGCCTTCAGCGCTTGAAGAGGATTAAGGATGAGAAAGTGCTGAAAAAAATACCTATCACTACAAACCATAGACCTTATGAGAGCATATTATTATACATGGGTTTTTGTTAGCTGGAACGCTACTGAACTTGGTTGCCCAGGAGACAGAACGCTGACCGCCTATAATCCTGCTGAACCGGCTGTAAGCGCCGATTTACTGTAACAGTGGATCTTAGGCATAAATATAGTAAACGAACTTTTTTTAGAAAAATCTTTACTGCAGTGTGGTTGCAGTGAAGATTTTTAAAATTGCGGGATCAATTAAGCGGGTTATTTCAAGAGACATAATTTAGATTTAAATAGCCCCAATTTTGGAGAAAGTATGAAAGCGAGAATCAAAAAGAACAAAGTTGAGAAGGTCTTAACGTCGTCAATTTTTTTAATGCTTATTCTTCTCTGCTTTAAGGCAGAATGCCAGCAGAAAGAGCCCGTGTATAACAATATAAAGCCCGTCTCACCTCAAGCTTTTCACTTTTTGAAATATATTGAAGTGCCAGTTAGTGAATATACCGGTATCGCCGATATTAAAATTCCGATTCAAACTATCGACGTAGATAATATAACGTTTCCACTTGATCTCACTTACTATTCTTCAGGAGTTAGGGTGAATGAAGAGGCCTCTTCTGTAGGCTTAGGGTGGAACTTACAACTGGGTTCAATAGTTCAAACTATAAATGATGTTGATGATCGGTTTTCTGCTGTGAACGGTGAATACAAAAGACTTCTGCCTGATTGTTCCGGCAATCCGACTTTAAGCGAGTTTCCATTAAGATATAAAAACTGGCCGTTTATCTATGACGAAGAACTAAGAGATGTTACCTGGCCTGTTCCAGCTCCTATTTACAATTATGGCTTTTCTGTTTCTACTGGAGGATTTATGCCAGTCAACGGGGACTACAATATAAATCACCAGAGTTTTTTTCAGTACCCCCACTTGTTTGATTCGGAGCCAGATATCTTCAGTGCGAATTTTCTCGGTCACTCTCTAAATTTTGTTTTGGACTGGAAGAATGCTGATAAACCAGTAGTATTAAATCAAAAGGGTTACAATGTAGTATACGCAAGAACTTCAATCAGAATAACGGTTCCATCAGGTGAGCGTTATACCTTTGAGCTAAAAAGTACAGCGACATGTACTAGTACAACCACAGGTAGTACGATTGCCTATTCCCCACATGCACCTATTCACAATATTTTTTTATTGACAGAAATAACTACAAAGAACAGTCAAACGATCAAAATCGCTTACCAAGTTAGTGATCCTATTGATTGTTTTCCTAGTTATTCTCAAACATTTAGAAATGCTAAGCTCAAATATAAGTGGGAGTTCAATACCAACAATATATCAAACATCAATTTGAAAGCTTTCACAAGAAACGGCACAATTGATACTACAACCAGAGGAAATCTTAGCACAACAAGCTCGATTGTGAAAGAATCTAAATTTGTCCCTTCTTCAATCGTTTTTCCAACAGGACGGATCGACTTTTATAGCTCTTCGAGACGAGATATAACTCAAGGTAGAAGGATTGACAGTATCACTGTTAGTAGCTCGAAAACTATTAAAATATTTAGATTTAAATACTCGTATTTTAGCTCTGCGGGAGCATCCGAGTTGCCTGATAATAGCGACCTTGCATACTTAAGGCTAAGACTCGATTCTGTGATCGATGGAAACGGGGGTATATACAAGTTTGCTTATGATGGAAAGCCTCTACCAAGAAAAGACTCGTTTTCACAGGATTATTGGGGATTTTACAATGGTAGTAATAACGTCTCTCTTATCCCGAACGCCGCTAGGCATAAAAGACCTGAGCTAGGAAATAACGGAAACAATAAGTCTTCTAACTTGGAGTTTTCGAGGGCTTCAATGCTTAAAAAAATGATATATCCATCGGGGGGCGAGGTGGAATTTAACTATGAGCTGAACTCGTTTTCAAACTATTGGGTTCCTGATTATGATAATGAGAATAATCAAGTATCACATGGAATGGGGTTAAGGATATCGTCGATAATATGGAAAGATACTAATGGCAAACAATTAAAGAAAGTAGAATACGAGTATTCGGGAGGCAAAGCATTGATACCTTTGATATTCTTTACAGAATATCAATCTAGTATAATTATGTATACAGATCAGTCAACAACTTTGGTGGATCAGTACTTATTTACTCATATCGATGCCACTGGATATTTTGCATCAAATTCGCTTATTAACAATACAGGAGTCGGCTATGATGAAGTTAGAAGAAGAAATACTTCTTCTAACACTGAAAGTAACGGTAAAGTTGTGTCTAGGTTCTTCAATAGAGAGGCTATTGTCTCAAGGGCGGCCCAATCGATGAGTCAAATTAAGTTTTCGGTGCCTGCACTAAAAGATTGGGATTATCCTGATAACGGCTCCGTTAAAAGTGTTCTACATTTTAACGACCAAAATATCATTGCTAAGAAGGAGGAATTTAGTTATTTAATTAAAAAATCTCCTATACACTACGGTGTTAGAACTTACTCTTACACTGATTACGTAAGAAATGTGCAAGGCACGTATTACTGGCCTCAAAACTTATTGTGTTATTACCCGATAGCTGATTCCAAGAGTTTAGTGGCGGAAATAAAGGGAACTGAATATTTCGGAACGGACAGTGTTGAATCGAATACGAAGATTAGCTATAATGATAATAATCTTGAAAAGAATAAGCTCGAGTCCTATGGGTCTTCAATTGTCACGACATCATATACATATTCCAGTGATTCTGCTTCTCATAATATAATTGGAATACTTGTAAATAGAGGTAATATTTCCGAGAAAACAGGGGTTTCGACATTCAGAAAAGATGCGATTTCTGGATTAGAGAGGGAAATATATAGATGGAGGAGGAAATTTGCGGTTTTTAATGGAGAAGTGTTGCCTTGGAAAGACGTTACTTTATTAAATCCAGCGTCGACTTTAGGAGATACAATTGTTTATGATAAGTATAGCGCCACCAAAAATCGGTTGCTTCAAACTACACACAACGGATTGTTAACTAGTTATATATGGGGGTATAATGATAATTATCCGATTGCAATCATTTCAAACGGATCGCATTCCATTGCGGAGTCTATCCTTGGCTCATCTTCTATTCAGGCATTTAGCAAACGGCTAGATCCTAATATTGAAGACGTAAATGCATTAATACAGCCATTAAGAACTGATATGAGATTCACAAACGCTCATATCAGAACTTATGCGCACCTACCACTTGTAGGATTATCGGGAGAGACTGATGAGCGAGGACAAATAGAACGGTATCAATACGATAGATATAACAGATTAGCAGCCGTACTAGACGATGCAGGCCGATTAACCCGATCGTATCACTATAATCAGGTTAATCAAAGTTTTGACTTCTATATGCCCCCGATTCCAAAGCCGAAGGTCTTGAATGTGCAAGTGATTGATAACAATATGTATGTATATTTCACCACTACAGAGAATTTGTCTGCGTGCACCATTTTACTGAAAGATTTAGACGATGGTTCAGTTAGGTCGGATACTGGTTCGTACACGTCTCCTCGTACCCAACCTTATGTAAACGGGAAAAGATATGCAGTCGCAGTTATTTGGCACTCTAGTGACGGTAGCACGTCCCAATCGGACTTCTTTGACGTGAACTGATAACTCGCTTTCAACTACTCATAATGTACAGATTTATGAAAATCTTCACTACTATAATATCGTGCTTTGTATTAACATCGGCATTTGCCCAGGACAGAACGCTGAACGCTTATAACCCTGCTGAACCGGTTGTTAGCGCCAGTGGAAGCATTACGCTCTTGCCAGGTTTCCACGTACCCGCAGGCTCCAGCTTCCATGCCTACATCAGCGGGTATAACACCACTCCTTTGGCTCCGGCATTGAGCCAGAACCAGAACTATATTGTT
>Ga0160467_100750_pt1 | contig 23254 bp, 13 predicted proteins | sample HID1972I_E11MG_FD_108221 | JGI IMG/M metagenome (GOLD analysis project Ga0160467, IMG submission 108221) | Enriched pill bug-associated microbial communities from UW Madison campus, WI, USA - HID1972I_E11 MG | ecosystem: Host-associated > Arthropoda: Insects > Digestive system > Unclassified ... | reverse complement strand
TTCCATACCAACTAAAATAATCCCATGTATTTAATCCTCCGGGTACTGCGCCTTGGCTTAACCATCTCTGATCAGTAATATTTGTTCCTGACCATGGATCTGCGCCAGGGTATCGAACTTGGCCTTTCGCATCTGTTGGTAATGTTGGAATACTGGAATATAAAGCAATAGCACCTCCATAACCATATTTATTTTGCATATCTTGATAACGGTAGGGAGTATTGGAACGGAAAGAATAGTTATAATCAATTCCTAATCCTTCTTTTAATTTCCCTTTTTTAGTTGTGATTAAAACAACACCATTTCCACCTCTAGCACCATATAGTGCAGCAGCTGTAGGTCCTTTTAAAACACTGATATCTTCTACATCGTCGGGATTAATGAAATTTAGTATAGATCCCCAATCTTGATATGACCCATTTGCTTTTGTGATATCATTACCACTACTGGCGATTTGATTGTTATCAATGGGCATACCGTCAATGACATATAAGGGCTGATTACTTCCTTTCAAAGAAGCCGCACCCCTGATAACGACACGTTGTGAACCTCCTTCGACACCATTTGGAACACTAATATTCAAACCGGAGACTTTTCCCATCAAACCGGTTGCTACCGTAGGTGCATTAGTTTGTGTTAATTCCTGACCACCAACTTTCTGAACAGAGTAACCAACTGTTTTTGCCTCACGCTTTATTCCCAAAGCAGTTACAACTACCTCGTCCAGGGCTCCTGCATCTTCTAACAAAGTAGCATTAATCGTTTTAGTTGAACCTACTGTAATTTCAATTGATTTATATCCTACGTTGCTGAAACGTAAAATTTCGCCTTGGGCAGCCTGAATCGTAAAACTACCATTTGCATCTGTCTGCGTTCCACGTGATGTTCCTTTTACGGAAACTGTTACACCGGCGACTGATCCTTTTGCATCTGTTACTCTCCCGGTAATAGATTGCTGTGCGAAAAGGGAGGATGCACTAAACAAGGTGCATAATGCCAATCCCGCACTTTTTTTGTAAAAATAACTCATAATGAATGGTTTATAAGTGTGGTTAGTTTTTGTGAAAAAGTGTTTGTATAAAGTTGTCTATAATAAAGGCTGAAGTTCCTAGACTCTGTGCCTGTTTATTGGTATCAGATATTTTTAGCTGTGTGGCCTGTGCTAATCGTGGAATACAAAATTCGTTGATTGCTGTTTGGATCTGAGGCATTAAAATGGTTCCTGCTCGAGCTCCTCTTCCACTAATGATGATTGCTTCAGGATTGAGAATATGAATTAATGTCGCTATTCCTTTTCCTAGCATATAGCCTATTTTACCGAGATTGGCAACGGCTAATTGATCGCCATTCAGTGCACTTTCTAATAATGCATCGCCTTGAGCTAAAAGGTTATTGTGCTGATCACCTTCTAAGCTTGATTTTTCTCCAGCATTAATTGCTGTCTGTACATTTTTTACTGCGGCGGTAAGAGAAGCTTCCACTTCAAGGCAACCTTTTTTTCCGCAGGAGCATAATTCGTTACTGTCACTGAGTGGAATATGACTGAACTCACCGGCGTAACCGCTTGACCCTTTGAAGATCTGATCATTAACGATCATGCCTAGACCTACGCCCCAGTTAAGATTAATGACTAAAGAACTTTTTATGTTTTTAGCAGCACCAAACTTTTGTTCTGAAAAAGCAATACAGGTAGAGTCATTCTCAATGATGGTTGGTATGTTAAAGTGATCAGATATGTATTTTTTAATATGATATAACTTAGATTGTTTATCATATGAATCATTTATACCTTTTTCTGTATCCACGAAGCCGGGCATACTAATGCCTATACCTAAGAAATTGGAAACAGGGATTTTTGAGTGAGTAATTAGAGCTTCCGTTAGACTGATAATTGTTTCTAAAGCTTTATTGCTATTTTTTAAGGGATTATACTTATCAACATTTTCTGCAATTACGTTATTTTCCAGATCAAAAATGTAGATGGAGGTGTAGAATTGATCTAACGCTATTACTAAAGTATAGGTGTTTAAATTGTTGTTTATTTTGAATTGAATAGCTCTTCTTCCGCCTGTGGAAGCGGCGAGGTCATTACCTTCAATTAAATTCATTTCTAATAATGAATTTACTGATTTTGTAATGAGTGGAATGCTCTTATTAAATGTCTTACTTAACTGCGCAATCGATTGCAGTTTTTGAAAGTATATTGCTTTTATAATTTGGTTATTCATAATAGGATTGGTTTTCCGTAATAGTAAAGTTAATATAATATTATTAAGATAAAAATACTTTTTACTATTTTTTAATAAGTATAATTTCTTTTATTTTTTTAACATAATGATTTGGTGGATTGGAAGCTTTGTTTAGAATTTTGTTTTGATCGCAATCAGGAATGGGTATTTTAAAGAATTAATCCCTTAATTTGGGTATTAATTTTTCACTTTAATGTGAAAGTTGTTTTTTTAATGTGTTAAAAATGAATTAAATAATTTTTTTATTAAACCGTACTGGGTTTAAATTTGAAAAATATGGTAAGTCAATAATTTGATTTTTTGACTTGTAAGGATATTAAAAATCCTGAATAGTATATTCAGGATTTTTAAGGATAAATTCTTTATAATAGAAAATTATTCAAAGTTTGAATTTGACCAATATGGATTTACACTTCTAAGATTTTGTGGAACCCAAAATATTGGTGTGATAAAATTATCTTCAGCCTTCACTTTGGCATAATTGTCTGGATTGTTTTGTTGTTCAGCAGTTGGATATCGTAATCTTTCTGGAAAAGGTTTCATTACTTTTCCATTAAACGTCATTGGCTCTAATTTAGGATGTCTTGTTCTTCTAACTTCTGTCCATAGTTCGTAAGGGCACATGATGTTTAGGTGATTGTACTTTTGTTGCATTATGATTTCCATTTTATCTTCTAAATTCGATTTCGAATTAAAATTCGAAGCAACAAAATTGGAGAATTTCTCGAGATCTTTATCTAATGGTTTTGAGGGATGTAAAATTAAAGAATCTTTAGCAAAAGTACTCTCAGAACTTCTGTTATACCAAAAATTCGTTGAATTTTTTATTGCATTTTTTATATGGGAATCTGCTGTTGCAGTTGTATTTCCTAAATTTTTCAAAGCGATTTCTGCTAGTATTAAATCAACTTCAGCTTGAGACATCATATAAACAGGAAATTTATTGTTCATCGTAATGTTTGCAAAATTATACATCGATTTGGAATTATCTTTTAGATGAGAAGTAAGATTCCCACCTGGACCTCCTGTATAGTATTTTTCTCCTGAATCATATATTGGCTTTTGAGCATCTGCATTCATACTCACTCCTCTGTAATCACCTATTGATTTCCCTAGGTCACTATGTTTTGTCGGAAATGCAATAACTGGGAGCCTTGGATCATCAATTCCTGGTTCATATTTGCTTGTGCCATAGTTCATACGTTTCATAATAATATTCGGAATGAAAGTAGCTGGCCATGATTCGAATAATCCTCTTAACCACTCACCGCCATTTCTTGGATCAATATCATAAGGCATCTGCCAAACCATATCAGTTTTAGGTAAATTATTTTTCGCTAAAACGTCGCTAATGTGAGTTTTTGCAATTGATTCTTCTACTCCTGAAATTCTAAGAGCATATTTTAACCTTAATGCATTAATGTATTGTATCCATTTGTTGATATCCCCTCTAAATGCAATATCTTGATTATTAAAGGTGGCTTTTCCTGACGCAGACATTTTACTATAGACTTCGGGAAGCTCTGTGGATATTTTTTTCAAATCTTCCAATACGTTTACGTAAATTTCTTTTGGATCATCATATTTAGGGAAAAATAGTTTTTCTTTACCTCTAAATGCCTCTGAATATGGAATTGAATTATAAAAATCTACTGTAAGAAGTGCCGCATAATCTTTGACTACCGTAACCAAGTGAAAATAAATGATATTATCATCTAGCTCTTGCCCCGATACATTTGCAATATTATCTTTAATTACGGCCCAAGAGTTGGCCCTTTCATAAAATGCTTTCAATCTATTTTGCCATAGTTGATTTTCGTTGCCAAAGCCATTGACACCTGATAAATCGTCGTAAAGATTGAACCAGGCATATCTGTCGGTGATATAACGTTGGGAGATTTGCGTATATCCCGCAACACCCATTGATGATGAACCCGATAATTCCCACCACCATTCGCCGTAATCTTGAACATAAAATTTCCATTGATATAATGTTGATGTAAATAGACCACTAAATAAGTTACCAGTTTTGTCATAGATCTCAGGATTTGTAAATTCTTTATCTAATGTTTTTTTGCATCCAGTTATAAGAATACAAAATGAAGCTATTAATAATATTATCTTTTTCATAATTCGATTTTTATTAGTTAGAAACTAACATTTACTCCGAAAGTAAATGTTCTGATCGATGGATAAAAGGAGTTTTCAATATATGATTGTGCACCTAAAGCCGCTTCAGCATCGATGTTTGGAATAGTTTTATACAGATATCCTAAATTCCTTGCGGCAGCTGTAAGGGTAAGTTTCTGGAGCTTTAAATTATTAGCTAATCTTTGTGGAATTGTGTAAGTAATTGCAATTTCTCTAAATTTGATATAATCATTTTTAAATAAACGATCAGGAGGCCAAGAAGTACCTAGGTCGTTGATATATGTTCCATAGTATGTTGGAGCACTCACAATCTGATTGTTCTTAACAAAGTTTCCGTCAGACTGCATAACACCACTAAGGATTATTCCGTCATGATAAACTATACCATCTTTCGAATTGGAAGGAGCAGAGCCACTGTGTTCAATTTGAATCATTTTATTATCCTTATCAATATAATAAGCTACACCTCCATTTTTTTCATCTCTTCCAGGTAGACTTTGTGTAATTACACCAGTACCCATCAAGTAATTATTGGTGTATGAAAATACTGAACCACCAAATTTATAATCTAACCCCAAATGGAAATTGAACCCTTTGAAAAAGAAATCGTTCATAAATCCCCCAAAAACATCGGGATTGACATTTTTTCCAATATATGAAACATCATCTGAAAGTTGATATAGCCCATTTGGCCCTACAATCCGGTTGCCATTATCATCATATTTGTAGTCATATGCTTTGATTTCGCCAATTCGTTTTCCTTCTTCAGCCCAAACCTGAAATCCAGAGTTTCCTGTGATATATTTTTGAGAAATGCCAGGATATAGCGCTTCAACTTTTGAAAATTGATTTGCCGCAGTAACCGTTAATTCCCATCTAAATTTATCATTTGCGATTGGAGATGCTTTGATAAATATCTCACTTCCCCAATTTCTTAGATTACCTGTATTGATTTTTGCAGATGAATATCCCGTAGATGATGAAAGGGGTTGAGATATAATCTGATTATAGGTATTATTGTTATAAAATGCATAATCGATTTCCAAACGATTATTTTTGAACCATCTGGTATTAAAACCAATCTCAATTTCTCTTTTTCGAAATGGTTTTAACATTTCAAGGAATAAGCTTGATGGTGGAGTTACGACAACAGGACCATACGAATAGGGTAGTTGACCTACGCTAAATACATTATTTGCAAAATACCGGTCTCCTGTAGCTGTAAAAGGTCCTCCTCCGACATTCGCCCATGCTAAACGCAATTTACCATATTGTAGTTTTGGAATAGAAAAGTCATTTGAAAAGTTCCAGGTGTAAGATAGGCCAGGATAAAAGTATGAATTATTGGGTGATTGAAGGGTGGAATTCCAATCGTTTCTTGCTTGTAATTCCAGATAGTGGTTTTCTTTGTAAGATATTGTTGCGGATCCCAACATACTATATAGAACATCTGATCCTCTACCATTACCCATAACTTCACCTCGCGCACCTGAAGTTGGCCAATTTGCTATGTCTGCATTATTTAAAGAAAACCAGTCTGGATATAGTAAACCCATTTTTCCTGTCGAAGTATACATATTGTTGTCCGTGATTTTTTGATAAGCACCCCCAACAAAACCGAATACATTCCAATCTTTTTTGAAACTGGTTTCGTATTTCACGAGCCCTTGATAGTTTTGAACTGTTGTATTTCTTTTGGTCCATTTATAGCCACCCCCTATTCTTTCCGGAACTAGCCTTGTTATTTTGTTTTCAGTGATTAAATCTGTATTAGTATAGTCTAATGATGCCTGTCCAATAAAAGATAAATGTGGAGTAAATTGTAGCGTTGTTCTAAGTGAACTCACTAGATGGAATTTATTGTCCTTGTCTAAATTATCATTTTGTTCCCATAATATATTTGAAGTAGCATTAGGCCAAAATCCAGGAGAACCTCCTGCAAGCCCATAAGGTTCTAAATCTTTACGGTATCCTTGCTCATCATGATAAAAATCTTTAATCCAGTTATAGTCATAATCTCGATTTAAACCTGTAGCGACCCATTGCTGAATATTAGGTCTTCTATTTTTTGTATTTACACTATATAGATTATTCACAAATTCGAAGCTAGCGAACTTTGAAGGCATAAAATTTCCGTTGAAACTAAATGTATTTTGCTTTTGTTTGAATCCTGGCAATATATCGTTGTAGGTATTAGATGTATAAGAAGCACGTGCACTTCCAATTTCACCACCGCCTGAAACTGCAATGTTTGTCCGATTGTTGATGCCAGTTTGGAAGAAATCAATAAAATTATTTGGATAGGCATGATATGTGCTTATGGTACTATCGTACATCATTATCTCGGAATTATCGAATTTCGGCCCAAAACTATATCTGCTTAAGGGCAATTTTCGTATTTTTTTGCCATTTAGGTCTCCATATTGAATATCATTTGTAGATGCGCCTGAACCATATTCATTTTGAAAATCGATATATGTAAACGGCTTGTCAATACTAATTTGTTGGTTAAACTGAATACCTAAACCACGCGTTTTTCTGCCACTTTTTGTTGTAACTAAAACAACTCCGTTTAACGCCTGACTTCCATAAAGGACAGTAGCTTTCGCTCCTTTCAGTATTTCTATTGATTCGATGTCCTCCGCATTTAGATCATTTATTCCAGATCCCATATCAAATGAATTTAGGGGATCGTATCCTCTTGATTCCATTGAAGTACTTTCATCATATATTGGTACACCATCTACAACAAATAATGGTCTTGTATTAGTCCCAGATTCTAATCCAGCGGCTCCTCTGATTCTAATATTAACGCCTGCAGTTGGTCCTCCTGATCCTATATTGATTCCAACTCCTGCGGCTTTTCCGTACATAGCCAAGAAAGGATTTTCAGTAGCACCTGCTTTCATTAGATCTTCCGATGAGACTGTGGCAGTTGCATAACCAATAGATCTTTTTTCTCTTTTGATTCCAAGTGCCGTCACAACGACTTCATCTATCGCTGAGGCATCTTCAATTAGATTAACATTAACGGTTTTGCTTGATCCTACTGTAATGTCTATTGATTTGTAGCCAATATTGGAAAAGTGTAATATCTCTCCCTGTGATGCCTGAATAGTGAACCTTCCATTTGCATTTGTTTGTGTTGCACGGGTTGTCCCTTTTATTGAAATGGTAACACCTGAAACGGGTCCTTTTGAATCTGTTACACTTCCCGTAATAGATTGCTGGGCGAAGAGAGACGATGCACTAAATAGGGTGCATAATGCCAATCCTGCACTTTTTGTGTGAAAATAACTCATAATTAATTATTTATAAGTGTGGTTAGTTTGGGTGAATAAAATGTTTGTAAAGTTTTTTATGTTTCGGGTTAAATTTTCTACTATTTTATATTTAACTATTCGTTTCTGATATTATTTGGAGATGCAACATATGGTAATCTTGAATTAATTGATCCAACTTGAAAATTAGCTGTTGTAAAAGTTTTGAGAGTTATAAATGATTTTTCTTAGTTGTGAATAGGTTGATTGATTTTCTTTTAGGCTACTTATCACAAGTTGATTAAGTTCTATAACAGATCTGTTATAGTCTAATTTGTTACTGTTCTTAAATTGAAGGTCTCTTATGCCGATAGTGAATATGATGATATTAACATCTTCAATTAAATTCATTTCTACATATAGGTTAATGGACTTTTCAATTAATGAAATGTATATATTATATAACTTACTTAGAAACGCAACCGATTGCATTTTTTGCAAATACAGTATATTTTTAATAGGGTTTTTCATAACTGGCTAGAATTACGTAATAGTAAAGTTACAGTAATATTATTAAGATGCAAATACTTTTTGCTTTTTTTTAATAAGTAAATTTTCTTAATAAGGGGAATTAATATCATTTCAGTCTAGTGAAGATATTTTGATTAAGATTTCGATATTTTGTAGGGAAATAGAATGGGAAATTAAAATTTTTAGGAACTTTTTTATTTTAAAGCTATTTTTTGAAAAAAGATATAAGTTTCAAAAAATTGTAACAGGATTCGGAGAGATGGGCAAAAAAAACCCTACTGCATGATCAGATACAGTAGGGTTTCTTGTAGTTATTTATTGTTAAACCTTATTTCGATTTTAATTGAATAACGGTAGCATAGTTTAATTTAGTACCTGGATTCTTAATAACAATTTGATTTTCTTTTTGTGTCCATTTTAATTTTCCTTTGTGACCTAAGATATTCATGTCTTTAATTTTGAAATTATCTGGAACGTTGCACGTAAACTCAGTTGGTTGTTGATAGCTGTCGCCTTCTACAATATGGAAAACATTGACGGTCTTACTATCCTTACTTCTGGTATAGTAATAATCTCCTTCGTGATAGGGAGCGACTGGGCGGGTAGCATATATTGCGCCTTGGTTGATCTGTATCCATGATGCTAATTCTTTTAATCTGTCGTACGCAGCTTGGTCGTAGTCCCCATTTGGTCCAGGCGCGATGTTCATTAAATAATTGCCTCCTCGTGCGATAATTTTGATCAAAGTTTCTACAATTTTTTTAGTGGGCTTGTACTGATCATTAGGAACATAACTAAAAGAGTTACCCATGGTGATGCAACTCTCCCACGGGATATCTAATGTATGTTCTGGAATGGCCTGCTCAGGTGTGACATAATTTTCCCACTTACCTGGTACAGTGCGGTCGACGACAATGATGCCGGGTTGGTTCTTACGCGCCATACTACCGATACGGTCCATATCAATATCTTGTTCTACCTTAATGGTTCGTTGCCAGTCAACAGATTGGTCAATGGTTTTGAACGGTCTGACCCAACCGCCGTCTAGCCATAAAATATCCACTTTTCCATATTCAGAGGTCAACTCGTTCAATTGGTTGTAGGTATAGTTTTTAAACTTCTCCCATCTTTCCGGATGTTTTTGCGGATCGTAATTCACGTTACGGTCTTTAGGCGGAAAATAGTTCCACCAATAAAAATCGGTATGCCAATCAGGTTTCGAAAAATAAGCACCTATTTTAAAGCCATCGTTACGGAAGGAATTGAAAATTTCTTTTGTAATATTAGCTTTCGGATTTTTTGAAAATGGTGTATTGGGAGAGGTAACTTTGTAGTCAGACTCTTTCGTGTCAAACATAGCAAATCCATCGTGGTGCTTTGTGGTAAATACAACATATTTCATCCCGGCAGCTTTTGTGGCATCGGCCCATTTTTTAGGATCGAAATCTGTTGGATTGAATGTTTTTTGTAAATTTTCGTAATTCTTTACATAATCATAATAGTTCTTTCCATGTTCCGGTTTACGCTGTGTCCAGCCTTCATCTTCCGGACATAAGCTCCAGCTTTCGACAATTCCCCATTGACTGTACGTGCCCCAGTGCATAAAAAGTCCGAATTTCATGTCCTGCCACTGTTCTAGATTTTCAATAACTAATGGGTCGGTTGGTTTTTGGTAACCAGAAGATACATTATGGGCCTGACCAAAACTATGTTGTCCTGCCCAAAGTAATGCTAGGGTAGGGATTAAGGTTTTTAATTTCATGTGGTTATAATTTGTTATTATAAAACGAAAGCCACGTGAGTGGCTTTCGTTTTAAAGGTATAAAAAAATTAATTGACGTCCCAAAATATTTTCATATACTGGTTATCAATAGATTCTCCATTTTAACTTCATTATTGTTGCTTTGCCCACCATAATGGCGTTAGTACTTTGTCTGAACCACCCAGTAGGGACACAGCCTCTTGATATTTATCGCTTGAGGCATCTCTAAATGATGAAGGATAAGGTAATCGCTGTGGATAGAATTTTATGCTATTTGTCATGTAATTTCCAGAATTTAAATCTGGTAAATTTGGTAGAGCATTTTCTATTGCCGGGTTTTCGAAGAATGGTAATCCTAATCGTCTGTGATCATTCCATGCTTCAAGAGGAAGCCAAGGAAGATTAGCAATATACTTTTGTGTAATAATTTTTGTTAAAAGATCATTACGAACAGTGCCATTTTTATATAGATTGTTTACAGGATATTTGACGTTTGTAGATCCTGCTGTATTCGTATAACCATCGATATATTTCATGGTATGAGAATCACCCGGCTCAGTGATATGTGTAAAGCTTACCGAAGTGCCGACACGGTTAAAATTGGTTGAGCTGATATAATCTGATGCAAATTTTCCTACTTCCCAATATTCAAAGTTCAATCTGATTCCATTTTCATAAGCTGCTTGAGCGGTAGTACCAGTTGACCACCCTTTTAAAGATGCTTCAGCAAGAAGGAAATATGATTCCCAGTTTGCAAAGAAAATGCGGCTACTCGTGCTTTTTCTAAATTGCTGTCCAATCGCAGGCACTTTACCAACGAGTGTCGTTCTTAATCTATTACTAGTTCCCTTAGCACCCCAGTCTCCTGTTGTAAAGGCATTCCATGTGAACTTTGTATTTACTGGGATTTTGGTCGTGCCATTAACTAACGTGTCCACATTTTTTCTAGAATCTGCTGAATAATTGAAGTAGTTTCTATTTAGAAACTCACCAGGAACGAAAAAAGCTTTCAGTGCTCTGGGATCAATTTTATTAGGCAAACCATCTAACCAATATCCCGCAGAAGGATCGTTGGTCATTGTAGTGAACTGATTACTATAACGCTTACCTATATAATCCTCTTCTTTGATTGCTGATTTTAATGAGTCTGCTACCTGCAATTCTGTTTTAATACCGCCAAGTCCTAAATAGAGGTTGTTCAATGTTGCAGAAAGTGCCTGTGAGTTCCATCCACGACTCATTACGCCTGTTAATGGATCCCATCCGTCTTTTTCGGCAACGGTAAAGTTATCAGTAACGTCTACGATGTACTTATTGGTAGCTGCAGCAGCTTCAAATTCTGATTTTGCCTTAGCAGCGTCAATTTCTGAAAGACGCATAGCAAGACGCATACGCATTGAGTTAGCGTATTTAATCCAATTATCTGCTTTAAATTTATAGGCACGATCAAATTTTTCAACTTCCTCAGGTATTTTTGTATCTACTTTTATTTTGGAAGTAGCATCTTTTAATTCCTCAAAAAGAAAATAGTAAACATCTTTAACAGATTTATAGTCAGGGTTTACTCCATCTGCGTACACAATTGGTACAGCCCCAAAATTATCCGTAAGCTCACTGATTAAATATGCTCTCCAAATACGGGTTATCTGTAATAGGTTATACGTGTATTCTTTGGCAGTTCCGTCATTGATTTCTTTCGTTGCAATTTCAATACCTTTTGTTGCATTTTTTATCCACTCCGCGGAGTAACGAAAATATTCTTTTGAATAATCATCGTTTACTGTTCCAACGGTTAGACCATTGGTCATATGTTGTCTACCTGCTGTTTTCCAGTCCAGGATGAAGATTCGCTCTGCAATATTAGGGTCTTGTTGCGCACCTGTTAATGAACTATTAAAAAAGTATTCGATTTTTACCTGTGAATCGTTTGCTTTTATGGGGTCAACATTCATTTCTTCAAATTTTGAACATGAAGTAAATGCACTAACACCTAAAGCAATGGTAATTCCTATTTTTGATTTGAAATTTTTCATTTTATTTTAGATTTTAAAATCCAAGGGTTATGTTAAAGAAGAATGATCTAGAAGTTGGTGTTGAGAAATTTTCAAAACCGGTAGCATTTGAGTTGACAGCAAATACAGATTCAGGATCGATACCATTTGCATGACTTTTAATCATCCAGACATTATTTGCAGTAACGCTCAATTTAGCACGCTGAATAATGCTATTTTTTAATATTGAACTTGGAAAATTATAGCTCAAACTTACATTTCTTAACCGGATATTGGTCGCATCGTACATGTTTGCTTCTGTTATACCAAAATTTCCTGATGTTTGAGTCACTTGTGACCAATAAAGTTGTTGTGTCGTTTCAACGGTATTTTGACTGAATTTTCCATTTGCTCCTACTACTCCATCAACAATAAATGCATCACGGTTCCCATTAGGAGCAGTTATAGCGGCACTACCACTTCTTTGCAGATTTAGATTGGATCCTGAGTAAAATTTACCACCAAATCGACCGTCAATTAAAAAGTTAAGACCAAAGTTTTTATAGGTAAAGTTATTGGACCAACCCAGCAGAGCTTTTGGAGCTTGATTTCCTAATTTTTGCAGACCATTTGCCGCCTGCGGAAGACCATTGCCATTTAGTATTAATTGTCCATTAAATTCACTTGCTGGATCTTCTACACGTAAGAATTTTGTTCCATAGATGTCACCGTACAATCCACCTTGCGTAGCGCGGATCGAAATATTGTCGTATGAACCTAATGGATAGAATCCTATAGCATCAGAAAGTTCAACTATTTTATTGGTGTTTTTTGAAAAATTAATACTAGTACTCCAATTTAATTTGTCGGTATTTTTAAGGATATTACCATCTAAAACAATCTCAATTCCTGAGTTTTGAATATTTCCGGCATTAATTTTTTCTAATTCATATCCACTGAATGGATCCATGGGAATGTTTATGGATTGATTTGTTGCATTTGTTTTATACCAAGCAAAATCAACTCCAAATCGACTTTGGAAAAAGCGCGCATCGAAACCGAATTCAATTGTCTTGATAAGCTCGCTTAGGATATTGGGGTTATATTTTGTATTTCCCATACCTGCAGTGGTATTGCCATTGGGATCTTTTCCAATATTATATACATTATACAGTTGGAAGGACTCAATGTCATTACCAACTTCTGCGTAAGAACCACGTACTTTGGCAAATGACATCCAAGAAGGAAGATTACCACCCTGTTTAGTAATCATGTCAGAAAGAACTAAGGATGTACTAACTGAAGGGTAGAAAAAAGAACGATTGTTGATACCTAATGCCGAAGACCAATCATTTCTACCGGTTACGTTAATAAACCAAAAATTATCATAGTTTATTTCTGCATTGGCATAAAGTGAATTAATCTGTTTTTGAGATAAAGATTGATTGACAGAAGGGTTAGAAATACTGTTTTGGATATAAAATAGATTTGGAACTTCTAGATTGCCGGCACTAGCATCTAAACCTGTTGATTTAGATTTCATGATTTGCCCAAATAATGATAGAGAACCACCCCATTTTCCGACTAAATCATTTTTTCTAGCATTCACTGCTAATGTATAATTGTTTTCAAAGAATGTATTTTTCCCTAACGAGTATTGTCCTGTTGTACTGATTGGACTACCTCCGTACGTTTTATTTTCGTAGTTTGTTGTATATTGATCTCTACCAAAACGTGCCTCAGCATCTAACCAGTCGTTGAATTTGTATTTGATATTACCGTTCATAATAAAACGGTCTCTGATATCTTGATTTAGTCGGTATTTAGAAATCCAGTAAGGATTTACAGAATTTGTTGTTCCATACCACAGCATATCTCCTTTGTCATCTACCGCATTTTTAAAGTCTCTGATATCCATAGACCTAGGCATCATAAATAAGGTTTTGTACATGTTGGAATTGTTCTCTCCAGATACGGGTCTATTTTTTGCGTTGGTATTCATGTATTGCACCTTAACATCTGTTGTCCAGCGGTCATCAGGGCCAAATGATGAAGTGACTTTAGACATCAGGTTGATTCGTTGTAAAGATGAACCAGGTATTTTACTTTTATCATTCAGGTATGTAGCTGAAGTATAAATATTGGTTTTTCCACCTATTTGTTGTTGGAATGCTAAGTTTTGAATGTGATTAATACCGGTATTAAAGAAATTGCCTATGTTATCATATGCTTCACCATTAATGCGTTCACCCCAGTTTTCAGTACTGGTAGGATTAAGAACTCCGTCTCTACCTTGGCTGAAAGAATTTTGAAAATCTGGAGTCATGAATATAGTTTCTAGTCCGAGGGTGGAAGAATAACTAATACCTGCTCCTTTTTGTGCTTTTCCAGATTTAGTGGTGATAATGATTGCACCATTTCCAGCACGCGCGCCATATAATGCTGATGCAGCTCCACCTTTTAGTACAGACATACTTTCGATATCTTCCGGGTTGATATCACCTAATCCACCGCCCATATCTGTGCCCGGATTCCACATGTCATTATTTTTTGTTCCAAGAAAATTATTAACCGGTACTCCATCGACAACGATTAAGGGCTGATTGTCTCCTGTTAATGAGTTATTTCCTCTTAATGTAATTTTTGTTGAAGAAGCTGGACCGCCAGAGCCTTTTATAACTTGAAGACCTGAAACTTTACCTACTAATGCATTCGCAATATTATTCTCTTTAGCTTCAAGTAGTTGTTCAGACTTTACTTCTTGAAAAGAATAGCCTAAAGTTTTCTTTTCTCTTTTTATACCCATTGCTGTTACTACCACTTCGTCTAAGGCAGAAGCATCTTGCGTTAGGGTTACATTAATCGATTTAGTTGAACCAACCAAAACTTCTGTTGGTTTGTATCCAATCGTAGTAAATCGTAAAGTTTCTCCTTGTGAAGCCTGGATGGTAAAGCTGCCGTTTGCAGTGGTTTGTGTCGCTCGTGAGGTTCCTTTTACGGTAACCGTAACGCCTGATACTGGTCCCGAAGCATCTTTTACTGTTCCGGTAATGGATTGCTGTGCGAATAAGGATGATGCACTGACTAAAGTGCATAACGCTAATCCTGCACTCTTTTTCTGAAAATAATTCATGAGTAATGATTTATAAGCTAATTAGTTTGTAGTTATAAGGGTTTGTAATGTGTTTTCTATAATAAAGGCCGCAGTCCCGATACTTTGTGCCTGTTTATTTGTTTCTGATATTTTTAATTGTGTTGTGCTGGCCAATCTAGGTATGCAAAATTCATTTACTGCTGTCTGAATCTGAGGCATGAGTATGGCGCCAGCTTTGGCTCCCCGGCCACTGATGATGATGACTTCAGGGTTGAGGATATGGATTAATGTAGCAATGCCTTTTCCTAACATATAGCCAATTTTCCCAAGACTGGCAATAGCAAGCTGATCACCCTGTAATGCATTCTCCAGTAAAGCATCTCCTTGTGCTAATAGGTTATTATACTGCTCGGCTTCTAAACTCGATTTTTCTCCGGCCTTTAAAGCATGCTGTACATCTTTTACTGCAGCGCTGAGCGATGCTTCTACTTCTAAACATCCTTTTTTTCCACAGGAACAAAGGGTGTTGCTATGGCTTAGTGGTATATGGCTAAATTCTCCTGCATAACCACTCGATCCTTTAAATATTTGACCGTTTATGATCATGCCTAATCCGACCCCCCAATTTAAATTGATGACTAATGCATTTGTTGTCTTTTGTGCAGCGCCAAATTTTTGTTCGGCAAAAGCAATGCAGGTGGAGTCGTTTTCAATAATCGTCGGAATTTTAAAATGATCAGTGATGTGTTTTTTAATGTGGTGTAGGTTACATTTTTTATCGTATGAATCATTAACGCCTTTTTGTGTGTTTACAAATCCGGGCATACTGACACCAGCAGCAATAAAATTGGCTAGTGGAATCTGTGAGTGAGTAATAAGCTGATCAGCATAACTGATGATGTTTTGGAGTGCTTCTGACTCGCAAGCTAGGGGATTGTATTGATCAGTAATCTGTTCAATTATTTTGTTTTCAAGATTATAAATGTAGATCGATGTATAATATTGATCAAGCGCAATAACTAACATATAATGAGAAAGGCTATTGTTTAGCTTGAATTGAATAGCGCGTCTTCCTCCCGTTGATGTCGCAAAACCATTACCCTCAATGAGTTTCATTTCCAGTAAGGAATTTATTGATTTTGTAATAACCGGAATACTTTTATTAAAAGTTTTACTTAGCTGTGCAATTGATTGTGATTCCTGAAAGTAAAGTGCTTTTAAGATTTGGCTGTTCATCATTAATAATCTTCGTATTGTCGTATTGAAGGGGTAAAGAAAGCAAATTTCTTTGTAAAATCCATGACTTTATAATATTTATTAATAAGTATTAGGTTCTTTGTCTCATTTTATTAATAATTGGCAATTTAATTTGATTTATTTTTCAAAAGTTTTTTGGAATGTAACAGACGTAAAAAGCTCGCGGATCCTTTTACAGTTGTTATGCATACTTTATTGCTTCTACTTTCTTATGTTTTTGTTTGAGGTGATGATGAATAATATTGATTTTTTGTTTTTTTATTTAAAAAAACAAAAATCCGTGTTTATGCCATTTTAAATTAAATTGCGCGTAAAAGTGAATGGTAAAATTGTTATTTTTATGCCTTAAATAAACTATTTTATGAAACAGCGTTATTATTCACTTGACGTATTCCGAGGAGCTACAGTTGCTCTGATGATTATGGTCAATAACCCTGGAACATGGGCTCATATGTTCGCACCATTAAAACATGCCGGTTGGCATGGCTGTTCCCCAACAGATCTTGTTTTTCCTTTTTTTCTATTTGCAGTTGGTAATGCCATGTCTTTTGTTATTCCTCGACTTCAGGAAGCTGGAGATGCTGTATTCTGGAAGAAAGTTATCAAAAGAACGGTTTTGATTTTTGCTATTGGTTTATTCCTTAACTGGGCTCCGTTTGTGCAGTGGGACGGTGATACACTTGGATTGAAGCATTGGGTAAATCCAAATAATCCTGAAAAGGGCATCCGGATATTAGGTGTACTTCAGCGCATTGCTTTGGCGTATTGTTTTGCTTCTATTCTGGCTTATTACTTTAAAGAGAAGGCGTTGATCTGGATTTCTGCAGTTATGTTATTGGCTTATTGGGCTATTTGTGCTTTTGCTGGACAGGCAGGAGATCCTTATAGCCTTGCAGGTTGGTTTGGCACTCCGATTGATATACAGCTATTGGGAGTAGCTCATATTTATAAGGGAGAAGGTGTGCCTTTTGATCCTGAAGGCCTGATGAGTACATTACCGACTATTGTACAAGTCGTTTTCGGTTATCTTGCCGGTACTTATATCAAGAAGCAAGGGCAGGTAGATTGGTTATGGTCTAAGGTTCCTGAAAGTAAAGAGCCTCATTTCAAATTACTTTCAGGGTTATTTGTAACGGGGTTTATTCTGGTAGTTTTAGCATGGATCTGGTCATTAGGTTTTCCGATCAACAAAAAAATATGGACAAGTTCTTATGTACTGTACACAACGGGATTAGGAATTATGACCATCGGTGGAATGATCTGGTTTGTTGAAGTACAAGGTGTGAAAAATGGTTTGACTAAATTTTTTGATGTGTTTGGCAAAAACCCACTTTTTATCTTTGTGCTAAGTGGTGTTTTACCGCGATTGGTAGGGCTGATCCGTATTCCGGATGGGGTAGGAGATGATGGAACTGTTTTATACACCAACGCATTTACCTGGTTTTATACAACAATCTGCAAACCTTTACCAGGTCCACCAGAGATCGGTTCTTTCTTTTACTCGTTATGCTTTTTGGCCTTGATGTGGGGTATATGCTATTACTTGGATAAAAAGAAAATCTATGTGAAAGTTTAAGACATTCCTTATTAATGCAGAGCGAATTTTAAGTTTATTGTTATCAGGTGTTTTGTCCCTCAATTGATTTAAACTTTATGTAAATTACTAGGTGCCTATTAAGGTGGCACTTTAATATTACTGCGTTACTACTTAAATTTTAATCTTCATTTTCTTTGCAGATTAAAGTTTAAGTGCTACCTTTGCAGTCAATTAACAAAAATTTTTAACGCTTTAATATTATTTCAGAGATGTATTTAAGTAAAGAGTACAAAGCAGATATCTTCGCGGAATTTGCAGGTTCGGCAACGAACACAGGTTCTACAGAAGGACAAGTAGCTTTATTCACTAAGAGAATTGCTCACTTAACTGAGCATTTGAAAAAAAACAGAAAAGATTTTAACACACAACGTGCCCTACAAATGTTAGTAGGTAAACGTCGTTCATTATTAGCTTACCTGTACAAAACTGACATCAACCGTTACCGTGCGATCATTAAAGGTCTTGGTTTACGTGATATCATCAAATAAGCTTTTAGTTATAAAAACTTTAGAAAGCCGTCTCTTTGGAGATGGCTTTTTTTTTGTCGCTAAATTTTGAAATGATGATTTTATGCTACTTATTATTATAAAACCACCTTCAATGGTTAAGGGTAGCATGATAATTACTGTCATAAATGCAACTTACGTCAGTTTGATTATAAATATTTTACCTTATCTTTGCGATGAAATTAAAATATTTTTAATATAGGTATGCTGCCAAAAGATGAAAAGCATATCGCAAATAACAACGAATGAGTTATAACGAAATCAAAACAGTAATTGATATGGGCAATGGCTCCCAGATCGAACTTTCTACTGGTAAATTGGCTAAACAGGCTGATGGTGCAGTAGTTTTAAAACAAGGTGATACGATGCTTTTAGCAACAGTCGTTTCTGCTAAAGAAGCGAAATCTGGAGTTGACTTTTTACCTTTGTCAGTAGATTACCAAGAGAAATACGCGGCTACAGGCCGTATTCCTGGCGGTTTCTTACGTCGTGAGGCGCGTTTGTCAGATTATGAGATCTTAATCTCTCGTTTGGTAGATAGAGCTTTACGTCCTTTATTCCCTGAAAACTATCATGCAGATACGCAAGTAATGATCTCTTTGATCTCTGCAGATAAAGATATTATGCCTGATGCATTAGCTGGTTTAGCGGCTTCTGCTGCTATTGCGGTTTCTGATATTCCTTTCAATGGACCTATTTCTGAGGTTCGCGTTGCTAAGATCGATGGCCAATTGGTGATTAACCCAAAAATGTCTGAATTAGAAAGAGCAACTTTAGAATTTATCGTAGCTGGTTCTGCTCAAGATATCGGTATGGTTGAAGGTGAGTGTAGTGAAATTTCTGAGGCTGAAATGGTAGAAGCAATTGCTTTTGCGCATGAGGCGATCAAAAAACAAGTTGCTGCTCAAGTTGAATTAGCAAATTTAGTCGGTAAAAATGTAAAACGTGAGTATAACCACGAGCCAACTAATGAGACTTTGAGAGCTGAAATTTTCAGTGCGACATACGATAAAGTATATGCTGTAGCAGCTTCTGCTTCTGCAAAACATGACCGTTCTGAAGCCTTCGCAAAAATTGCTGAAGAATTCAGAGCGACACTTCCAGAAGAATTGGATGAGGATACAAAATTCTTATTCAAAAAATATTTCCATGATGTACAATACGATGCAGTTCGTAATTTAGTATTGGACGAAGGAAAACGTCTTGATGGACGTGATGTACGTACTGTACGTCCAATCTGGTCAGAAGTAAATTATTTACCTGCGGCTCACGGTTCGGCTGTATTTACACGTGGTGAAACACAATCATTGACTTCTGTTACTTTAGGTGCTAAAGATGCAGAACAAATGATCGATGGTGCTTTCATCAACGGTTATAACAAATTTATCTTACACTACAATTTCCCGGCTTTCTCTACAGGTGAGGCTAGACCAAATAGAGGTCCAGGTCGTCGTGAAGTAGGTCACGGAAATTTAGCATTACGTTCATTGAAACGAGTATTGCCTGCTGATACTGAAAACCCTTACACGATCCGCGTTGTTTCTGATATTTTAGAATCTAACGGTTCTTCTTCAATGGCAACTGTTTGTGCTGGTACATTAGCATTATTAGATGCGGGTATTAAATTGAAGGCTCCAGTTTCTGGTATCGCTATGGGTTTAATCTCGGATGAGAAAACAGGTAAGTATGCAATTCTTTCAGATATTTTAGGTGATGAAGATCATTTAGGTGATATGGATTTTAAAGTAACGGGTACTGAAAAAGGTATTGTTGCTTGTCAAATGGACTTAAAGATCAATGGATTGAAATGGGAAGTTTTGACACAAGCTTTGGATCAAGCTAAAGAGGCTCGTCTTCATATCTTAGGTGAAATGAAGAAAACAATTTCTGAGCCACGTGAAGATTACAAACCTCATGCTCCTCGTATTGTTCAGATCATTATCGATAAAGAATTTATTGGTGCTATCATCGGTCCAGGTGGTAAAATTATCCAAGAAATGCAACGTGAAACTGGTGCTACTATTTCTATTGAAGAAGTAGACGGTAAAGGTATCGTTCAGATCTTTGCAGACAATAAAGCTGCTATTGATGATGCAAGTACACGTATTAAAAATATCGCGGCTAAACCTGAGGTAGGTGCTACTTACGAAGGTAAAGTGAAGTCTATTATGCCTTTTGGTGCTTTCGTTGAAATCATGCCAGGAAAAGATGGTTTATTACACATCTCTGAGATTGATTGGAAACGTTTTGAAACGATGGATGGAATCTTTACTGAAGGTGATAAAGTAACGGTTAAATTATTGGATATCGACAAACAAGGTAAATTGAAACTTTCTCGTAAAGCTTTATTGCCTCGTCCTCCTCGTGAAGATAAACCTGCTGCTGACGCAGCTCCACAAGCGTAAGTTTTAAAAACTTAATCATATAAAAAGCTCACTGAAAAGTGAGCTTTTTTTTGCTAAAAAAAACAGGCTGTCTATTTGACAGCCTGTTTTCATTTGTTATAACATGATAACGGATTCTATTTTAGATACTTCTTTGTAATAATCAATTACTTCATCGGCATTATTGACAAAAGTCTCTACGGTGATGGACTTGTATTTACCACCTGATGATTCTTTTTCCGCGTATTTGGTGCTTGCATGCGTAAATACTTGTTTTACTTGCTCTATTTTCTCCAAATCGGCTTTTACAATGAATTTGAATTTGTACAAGGATGGAAATTGTTCTACAGCAATCAATTTTTCTTTGAAATTTGTATAGAAATCTTGCTGATTATTTCCGTCTTCAATATCTTGGATATTGATGTTGTTGTTTAATTCTGACATTTTTAATCTCCTTTTGTTGATTATTATCAAAAGCTATTCCATAAATAGTGGCCTGACAGACTTGCAGATTAATTGTCGACTGCAATAGGTCTATCCTGTGGCGCTTTACCCCAATTTTTGTTTGGTGTACTGCTCATTTCAATTTCGATTGTACCACCTTTTAGAACTTCTTCATAAGTGATAAATGATTTGGAATAAGATGCACCGTTGCGTTTGATACTTTTGATGTAGCTGTTTTTCTTCGCTTGGTTTTTAACCTGTATCGTTAACTGTCTATCATTTGGAAGGGTAATCGTAGCTTTTTCCATCATCGGTGATCCGAAAACATAGACACCGCTGATTGGATTTAATGGATACATACCCATTGCTGAAAATACATACCAAGCACTCATCTGTCCAGCATCGTCATTACCACACAAACCATTAGGTTTGCTTGTGTAAAATTCCATCATGGCTTTACGGGCAAGTGCAGAACCTTTCCAAGCTTCTCCTGCATATGCATACAGGTAAGGGACATGGTGATTGGGTTCATTGCCTTGAGCATATTGACCGATAAGACCAGTAATATCATTTGAAGCTTCTCCGCCCAGATCGGAAGACATTGTTGTGAACTCGTCAAGTTTCTTCAAGAAGTTTTTATCGCCTCCAAAAAGATTGATTAGGCCTTTTACATCTTGTGGAACTAACCAGGTGTATTGCCATGCATTACCCTCACAGTAATCGTTTTCACGGTGCTTAGCCATCAATGCGTTGAATGGTCTTCTAAACTCACCGTTAGCTTTTCTTCCCACAAAATGTCCTACTTCTTTATCAAAATATTGCTCATAAAGCTTATATCTCTTCTCAAAATATGCAGCATCTTCTGTTTTGCCTAATTTCACCGCCATTTTGTAAGCACTATAATCTGCAATAGCATATTCTAATGCCCAAGCTACAGATTCATGATCCATGCTGTCAATTGGAATATAAGTCAAGTCACGTACGAATTTTAAGCCGTTTTCATAACCCATTGCGGTGGTTTTTACTGCTTCCCAAGCCAATTCGTAATCTTTCTCATCTAAAATCCCTTTGATAACTGCATCAGCTACTACTGGTATTGCCGGTAATCCAACCATAGTATTGGTCTCATTACCTTGTAAATGCCATACCGGTAATTTTCCCTGTTGCTGATAAATCGCCAGCATGGTTTTAATAAAATCCTGATTGATCTTACGATCCTCCAGTAAATTCATTAAAGGGTGAAGTCCACGGTAAGTATCCCATAAAGAGAAGACGGTATGGTTGGTAAAATCCTGTTTTTCGTACACTTGTTTGTCTGTACCTAGATAATCACCATTTGCATCATTAAAGATGGTCGGTGCAAAATAGGTATGATACAATGCGGTATAAAAAATGGTTTTGGTATCTGCATCTCCTTCAAATTGAATTTTATTTAAAGTGCTGTTCCATTTGTCATTTGCCTGTTTCTTCGCATCTGCAAAATTCCAGTTCGGCATTTCCACCTGTATGTTTTCTAAAGCATTTGTCGTACTTACAGATGAAAGACCAACCTTCACTTCAATGGTTTTATTTTTTACAGCATCAAAAAATAAAGCAGCTTTAATAGCTTGACCTTTTACGGTAGAAGAACCTAATTTTTGACTGTTCTCCTCATAAAACTGCACTTTTTGGATAGGAACAGATGTTTTTAAAGCAAAATATACTTTTTGGTCACTTGCCCATCCTGAAGAAAAGCGGTATCCGACAAATGTGCTGTCATTGATTTGCTTAATGTACGAGTCTGTTGTTTTATCCCAGTTCATCTTAAAAGAAAGGTCGATGAATAAGTGGGCATTGTCCGATTTATTATAGACATACTGATGATAGCCAACACGCTCAGTTGCTGTTAGATTTGCCTGAACTTGGTAATCGTCTAATAGAACACTGTAAAATCCAGGCTGGGCTATTTCATTTTCTTTTTTAAAGCTAGATCCATAGCCGGTACCCATCTTGTTAAACTCTGCAGGTTTTAACTGTACTTTACCGTTT
>Ga0160467_100747_pt1 | contig 23404 bp, 12 predicted proteins | sample HID1972I_E11MG_FD_108221 | JGI IMG/M metagenome (GOLD analysis project Ga0160467, IMG submission 108221) | Enriched pill bug-associated microbial communities from UW Madison campus, WI, USA - HID1972I_E11 MG | ecosystem: Host-associated > Arthropoda: Insects > Digestive system > Unclassified ... | reverse complement strand
GCTACCAATATTTTGGCTCCTCTGGAGCATTTGAATTATTTTTGAGAAGTTAAGAGCCAAGGGTTGTGTTAGCTACAGCGGGATTGAAAAGCTAAAATTATTGCTATTTGTTTAAGAATTTATATTACACTACTCTGTAGCTAATCAACTGCCAATATTCAATAGCTACCAATATTTTGGCTCCTCTGGAGCATTTGAATTTAAGAGCCAAGGGTTGTGTTAGCTACAGCGGGATTGAAAAGCTAAAATTATTGCTATTTGTTTAAGAATTTATATTACGCTACTCTGTAGCTATTAACTACCAATTTTCAATAACTACCAATATTTTGGCTCCTCTGGAGCATTTGAATATTTTTGAGAAGGTAAGACCCAAAGGTTGTGTTCTCTACAGCGGGATTGAAAAGCTAAAATTATTTTATATCCTTATGTCCTTCGTGAAAATCTTTGTGTTCTAGTGGGCTCATGCATACTTGTTGTTGGTGAAAATGCCAGAGCCGTAAGGGTTTCGCATTATAAATTAAAATAACAACTATATTTTAAGTGGCATAGTTTAGTGCATTTTGATTATCGAAAAAACGCACACTTTTATCCCGTTTAAAGTATAATTAGAGAATTTGGCCTATTTGGACTTAATTCTAGAGCGGATATTTTAAAAACAAATTTATCTGTATTTTATATTTTTATTCCCCCCACAGCAAGCAACCGTCGCCATAACTTAAAAACCTAAAATCATGTGCCAGGGCATAATCATAAACTCTATGCCAATCAGTTCCAATCAAAGCTGCCACTAATAACAATAGAGTGGATTGCGGTTGATGGAAGTTGGTGATTAACGCATTCATTATCCGGAAGGAATAACCAGGTGCGATGATGATTTGGGTATTGGTGATTAATTGTTTTTTATTGTTATTTTGTAGATAGCCGATTATTGCGGAAAGTGCTGTTTCTGCGGGTATCTCTGTAGGGTTTTCATAAGGATACCATTGTTCAATTCCTGGAGATTGATGTTTGTTGTGTTCCCATATCCATTCTTTTTTGATCATTTTAACGCCGATCCAATAAAGGCTTTCAAGCGTTCTTGCAGAGGTGGTGCCCACAGCAATTACATTCCGTTTGGCTTTAACACGATTCAATAATTCCTGGATAAAAGTAATGGAAACAGCAATCCACTCCGCATGCATGTCGTGGCCTTGCATCTCCTCACTTTTTACCGGCTTGAAAGTGCCTGCGCCTACATGAAGTGTAAGAAAGGAAAAGTCAATTTCTTTTTCTTTTATTTTGTCAATAAGTTGTGGCGTGAAATGCAATGCCGCCGTTGGTGCGGCTACGCTGCCTTCATTTTTTGCGAAAATGGTTTGATATCTAATTTCGTCACTCGCTTCTGCCGCGCGGTGAAGGTAGGGTGGTATGGGTAAGTTTCCGGCGAGTTGTAATACTGCAGCGAAATTCAATTCCTTATTCGTTGTTTCTGTAGTATTACTGGTTATATTCCAAGTTATTTTCAAAATAAAAACCTGATCTATCCGTTGCACTCTATCGGCAAAAACAGTCAATGTTTTGTTTGGGGCCAATTGGATGTTCAAGGACAGAACCTGGTTCTCTTTCCATTTTGCCGCGCCGCCCACCATGCACTTCCAATATACTTCTTCATGCTGTTGCAGTGCGATTTCCATATTATCATAGCGGTCATCGGGTTCTAAACAAAAGACTTCTATTTTTCCGCCCGTATTTTTTTGAAATAATAAGCGGGCATGGACCACTTTTGTTTCATTAAAAACCATTAGTGACTGAGCAGGTAAATAGGTGCTTATATTTTTATAATGACCTTCTTTTATTTCTCCATTTTCATAAACCAATAATTTGGATGCATCTCGCTCCGGCAAAGGGAATTTGGCAATTTTTTCTTCTGGTAAATGGTAACTGAAATCCTTGATTTTTAAATGTGAAGGATGCATGGAATTGGAAAGCATGAAATTTAAATCTGTAAGTAATGAAAATAGGTAGTAATGGAGATCTAACGATGAATGAAGAAGCAAAAGACTTCCCGGGGACCGTGAACGCCCGTGACCAAGGTTTTTTCAATATCGGCTGTCCGGCTTGGACCAGTGGTGAGGCTGACCATTGATGGTAATTGCCCATTATATTTTTTACGGATAAATTCCAGTCCATCTTCTATATCGTGGACTAATTGATTCGGTGTAACTACAAGGATATGTACCGGATAATAAACCGGTGAAACCCTGCCATGATTTTGCCTGCTGCTCAACAATACACTACCTGTCCTTGCTATGGCTGCTTCGCAGTCTGTAATGCAGGCTGATGCAGTTTTGTTATCCGGATTAAATTCCCGGATAAAGCTTAACTTTTTATGGATTAAATAGGAGAATAGTGATTTTGGTGCACATAAAACTTCTTGCCAGTTGCGGCTTTCCGCCAATAATTGAAAGTTTTTCAGTGCTTCGGCGCGGTCTTGACAATATATAAAATGCCCACCGGAATTTGTAAATTCATAAGCGAACGATTCTTCCACATTCGACATCGCCAAATCTTGAAAAACAGTCCGTAGTTTTTTATTTTCCACTTCAGGATATGGTATAGGTAAGGGCTCATCCTGAATGGCAGACCTAATTTTACGAAGTATGGATTCTTTTGCTTTTGAAGTTTTAAAGGCTTGCATATTTATTTTTTTGCAGGGACGCTAAGGTAATCAATAAATTGATTTTTGAATCGGGAAAATTATATTTGGGTCGAATTGCTCCTTTTTGCCTGTTGCCGCTGGAGAAATTTCGTGTCTCTTTTTTAACCACAGCGTCCACAAAGATTTTCACAGAGTGTACAAAGCCCTGGAAACATTGAAGCGTGATTTTTGGGAAGAACTTCTTTTTCAATGAAATCTTGGATGATATTTTTGCAGCGTTTCCCTTAAAAATCTTTGATCCAAATGCGTGTATAACTCAGTAGTGGTAATACTTTCATGTCCTAACATTTCCTGAACCGCACGCAGATTGGCTCCTCCTTCAATTAAATGGGTGGCAAAACTATGCCGGAGCGTATGGGGATGAATATTTTTTGTGATTCCCGATTTTAACGCAGCATCTTTTATGATATTGAAAATCCACACCCGTGATAAGCCGCTTCCTCTCCGATTTAAAAATAAGATATCTTCCTGACCTTTTTTTGGTGTTAGGGAATTGCGGATATTTTCGCTGTATAATCGAATGTGTTTACTTGCTTCGTCACCAATTGGAATGAGCCGTTCTTTATTTCCTTTGCCAAGGACGCGAATATAACCCACATCCAGAAATAGGTTGGAAATTGTTAATTTGATGACTTCGCTGACCCGTAATCCTGAACTGTACATGGTTTCCAGGATAGCTCTGTTTCTTTGCCCTTCAGGTGTACTATGGTCGATACCGGCAAATAATTGGTTGATTTCCTCAATATTCAATACATCTGGTAGATTTCTTTCAATTTTTGGGGCACCCAGTAACTCTGAGGGGTCAGCAGTTATGATATTTTCGATTAACAGATAAAGGAAAAATGATTTGATTCCCGAAATCAGGCGTGCCTGGGAGCTTGCGGTAAATTTTTTTTGTGCTACGGAAACAATAAATTCATTGAGGTGGCTCAATTTTATTGCTTCAAGGCTCAATTGAGGATATTGTTGGGAAAAAAAATCATTTAAGAGTGAAACATCATGCAAATAGGCCTCTACGGATGCTTTTGCCAGTGATTTTTCTAATTGCAAAAATGCTTTGAAATCTTTTATTGCCGCTTCCCACATTTCGAAAGGTTAAGAATAAATGGAGATGAAATTAATTCGTACTTTATCTAATAAATCGCTTAAATTATCTGCTTCCGCGGGTTCCAAAACGCTTTTGAACACCTCCATGTTATTCAGTGTAAGATAATCGGTTTTCTTTAACATGTTTAGTCCTTCATCTGTAATTGAAATATCTATTTTCCGCCTATTGTCCTTGCAATCCATCCGGCTTACCAGTTTTTTTTCTATTAGTTTTTCAATTATCCGGGTTACATTTGATTCCGGGTGTACCATTCTTTTTTGGATATCGAAAGCATTTAATGATTCGCCGTTTTGAGTTCTTAAAATGCGCAATACATTATATTGCGGCAAAGTTAAATGAAAATGCCTTAATTCTTTTTGCATTTTGTTATCGAGCCAGGTAGCAGTATAAAGCAAGTTCAAAAGAACTTTTTGGTAGGGATTTAGTTGTTTTGGTAAATGTAGTTCTTCAATAAATTTCATGGTGGGTTTTTTTGTCGTCTGTTTGGGTGAAATCTTTTATTTTAGTTCTATCTTTAATGTAAGTTCCATTTGATGGTATTTGCCCTTTTAGTGTAAAAAATATAAATTATGACGAAATTAAAGCTTTTTTTTGTAAAATATTGGACAGTAATAAAAAATGCAGGTTTGGGCTTCGGTTCTGACAATGCTGCAAAGTTAAGTGGTTCCCTGGCGTACAGCACAATTTTCTCTTTACCTCCCATGTTGTTGCTGCTTACTATTTTAGGCGGCTATTTTTATGGTGCCGATGCGTTTTCGGGGAAAGTTTTTGATGAATTGAAAGATATTTTAGGTTCAAATACTGCATTGCAAGTTCAGGAGGTTATTAAAGGATTGAATATGCAGGAGGATAGCTTCTTTGCCGCAGTTATTGGTGGAGTAGCTTTGGTCGTCGGTGCTACAGGTGTTTTCACGGAAATTCAAAGTTCCTTGAATTCGATTTGGGGAGTCCGCGCCAAAGCAAAAAAAGGAATCGTCAAATTAGTGTTGAACAGGTTGTTGTCTTTCTCGATGATTTTGGGTTTGGGCTTTGTATTGATCGTGTCTTTAATCGTAAATACCCTGCTTGTCGCACTTAGCCAGCAGATTATAAAATTTATACCGGATTTGCCTATTAATATGATCAGTTTGGTCAGTTTTGTTGTTATCTTTTTTGTCCTCAGTTTTTTATTTTCCATAATATTTAAAATGTTGCCAGATGTGAAGATTAAATGGCGGCAAGTTTGGCCAGGTGCTTTTGTGACTACCATTTTATTTCTGATCGGGAAATTCCTGATCAATCTTTATATCAGCAGCAATAATACCATTTCTCTCTATGGCGCTGCCAGTACGGTTATTATTCTATTGGTGTGGATTTATTTTTCCTCCTTAATTTTATATTTCGGTGCTGAATTTACTAAAGCTTATATTGAGTATTATGGTAAAACCATCCAGCCCAGCACCTTTGCAGAATACGACGACAAGCGTTTGTGGCGACAATACAGGGAAGAACAAGAGAAAGAGGAAAGTAATCCTGAAGGGGAGACAAGCTGAATATATGCAGTTGAAGGAAGGATGAATTCATATTAAACAGCCGGAGGTTGCTTCGTTGTTCGTGCCTCACAATGACGGAGCAGGACGTTTTTAAGACAAAATTGCGGAAGGTTTTCGGGGGGGTGAGATTGGAATATCCATGCGGAAGTGGAAATTTATGTGTCCTAGTAGTGATTTTGGATTAAGGTTATCCTAGTGCTTAAAAAAAATACAAACAATATCAATAAATTACTAAGTATTAAAAAAAATATCTTAAATTTTAGGATTTTTTCTTTGAATTTTTAAAACTCTTTTTCTATCTTGTTCCGATGTTATCCTTTCGATAATTAACGCTATAAGATGATAAAATTCAGTTATTTAATCATGCCTGCGGTATTGCTCCTTCTTATGATTGGCGCGATGCCTGCTTTAGCACAGTCGCCAAAGACGGTTAATCCCAAGGATACTTTTATATTTTCAACTGATTTTATCTATCCGCAGGATAAGAAGTTGTTTCAGGAAATCTATTTCGACAGTAAAGCTGCATTCAAGGCTGGTTTCCAAATGAGCTGTTATAAATATGAAAAGGGCGACAGTATTCGGATTTATAGTATTGAAAAAGAGAAATTAGAGATAAAAAAAGGCTTAAGCCGACAAAGACTCAATTTTCAATCGGCAGGTCAGAAGTGTTATATGTTGCCTGAATTTTCTGCCATTCTTAAGAAATACGCACTAATCCCTCCGGGAAACTATAAATTATTTGTGCGCATCATTAATGGAAAAGACACGGTTCAAAGCTTTTTCGTCAAAAATACAGATAGCATATTGCCATCGAATTCCCGTTTGCAACAGGGTTTGTCGCAAAACTTATTGGGAAGAGCACCTAAGTTATCCGCCAGTATGCCCGTAATCACTAATTCCAAACTTTTGGGTATTTATAATTCCAACCGATTGGAACGATACTTCAAGAAAAACGGGATTTCCATTCAAAGATTCGAAGAAGCCGGCCGACATAAAATAAAGTTGTTTGCAGGGTCGTGGTTCTTAGGGGAATGCGAAATTTCCGAAGCTTCTTTAAGAGATGGTTTGAATAAGAGAGATTTGAATGCTAACCTTTCCCATGTTACAGGCAATACGCCTAAACTTCTGGAGCATCAATCTTCTTTGATGACCCAATTCAGGGACCTGACCAAAAGTTCTGAGGATAAGGAAATGAATATGGAACTTTCCTTGTCTGCCAACTTCAGTAATGAGCAAGAGCCGTTTTCCAAGCAGGACAACAGTTATTATGATATTGAAGGGATGCTGGAAATTCCTGTTTTTGATATCCCCGTGAATATTTCGGGTTATTTGACTACGCAAGACAAGAACCGGAAAGCAAAAGCGAGGTATATCCATTTGAGTTACGATTCAGAAAAGGCAAAAGAAAAAATGATGAAACTGGTCAGTGCTTATAAGGAAAAATACGACGAAGCATTGGCGCAAGGCGATAATTACCAAATGATTTACGGAAATTATGTCCATCAACTTAAAACAGAGCAAAATAAAATAATGGCGGAATTGAAGCAGCAGTCTTCTGTTCAAGTGCCGGATTTAGATGCTGTTAAAGGGCAAGTGGGGCAAATGGAAACAAAGGGTAGAGATTCCATGAACCAAATGATTGTTGCGGATGGCGATAGTTCAAACCTGTATGCCAAAGGTTCGCAGTTTGCAGATTCCGTTAAGCGGCGGGAGGCGCAGGCGATGGAAAAATATCAACGCATAGTGGAATTACAGGCGAAGATCACACATTATGAAACTCTTTTAAACCAATATAAAAATAACCTTTATTTTGATTCTGTTTTAGCTTACGATAAAATACAGGATTTGAAAGATATCGATGGCATGAGCAACAAAGACCTGGCAAAAAAAGCCTCGGCACTGTTGCCTGAGGGGAAGGCAAAGGGTTTTGTGGCCGGTCTTACCAGCTTTGACGCAGGTATGTTTTCAAAGTCCCTTTCCGACTATACGCTTTCTGGTCAAATTCTTAGGGGAGTAGGGATGGGTTATGATATTGGTTTTGCGGATATAGGGCTGACTTATGGAAAAACAGAGTATATCGATGGCTCTGGTAATGTGGAATCTTATAAAACCTATGGTGGAAATATCAATTTTAAGCCTTTCAAGAAGCAGGTTTTTGGTTTGGTATATTATGGCTATTCCCCAAGTTCCCAATTGTTGCAGGAAGATCAATTTTTTAAGTCCCTTGATGTTTCCTTGCCAAGTTTCCGTAATCCTGTGCATATCATTTCCCTTTTGTATCATGGTGATATATCCAAATACCTGCAACTAAACGGCGAATATGCGTTTTCAAATCAACAGGGTCAATCTAAAGAAGCGGCTCAATCCATTGGATTTAAGGACCGTTCGATTTTTAATGTCGGTATTTCGGGAAATATCCCTAAAACGAGTATTTGCCTTGATGCCGCTTATGAATATGCAGGCAGTGATTTTGAAAACAATACGCTGCCCGTGATCATGTCCGGCACAGAAAGGTTGATGCTTAAAGGTGCCAGCGACTTTTTCAGGTCTTTTTTGTCCCTGAGTATAGAATACAACTATCTTATCCAAAATAACTTTTATTCAAAAGGAACTAATTCCCGATGGGGTTTTGAACTGAAGACGCATTCAAAAATGTATCCTTCCATTATGTTGTCTTACAAGCCGTTTTCTGTTTTCAGGTCTTTTGACGATACCTTGAGTATTTCGCAAAAGCCGCTTTTAGGAGAAGTCTGGACTGGTAGAGTGAATTATCAGATCAAAAAACAAGACCGGGTAATCAGGTTTGCCTTGACTTACAATAAGAACCAGAGTACAATGGATACTGTGACTTATGGTAGTAATTTGGTACAGGGGAGTATTATTTATTCAAAGAAATCGGCTATGGTGGCATTGACGCTTGGGCAAACGCAGGTAAACCCTGGCGTAGTTGAACTGGCGTACCCTGTATATAATAATAACCAATTCGTGAATGTGTCGGGCAGTTATCCTGTCCTAAAGAATTTAAACATGACGGCGGGACTTGATTTGGCAAACACGGCAATGGGTATCGGTAGGTATGGTTTTTTGTTGGGTGGTGTGTATGCTTTTAAAAAAACGCCGGTGCTTTTGCGGGCAAACTATAGGTACAATAACCTAAAAATGGAAGAGAACTTGGGTTGGAAGCCGATTTATTCTGGAAGCGTGGCTTTGGTTTGGAGGATGAGTTCAGAGCTTTGAGGTGATTGGGCTGTATTGGGAATTTTTTCTCGCAAAGGCGCAAGGGCACAAAGTGGGTTGGGTTACTCATGGAGTTTTTTTATGGACAGAGGGAGGGCGATGGAGGGGGACACACGAAAGGATTCGTGCGCCAGCATTTGTGATTTGTGCGTCGGTATTTGTGATTCGTGCGTCAAGCATTTGCCAGCATCGAAGTTTAAAGTATATGATTTGGGGTTCAGTTTTTTTTATTTGGGTTAGGGATATAATCGCATAATGAAGGGGTAAGGTTATTAATAAATTAAATGATTTTTTTATGAAAAGTATAGTTTGCTTTTTCTTTCTTGCTTTTTCCCTTTCGGCTTTGCCGGCAGGGCTTTGGGCTCAGGAAAACATGATCGTCAATATGGCGCAGGTGGATGGTATCGACCTTAGTCCAGATAATATATTTAATTTCCAAATCATGTGGGGTAGGTCAATGAGCACGCCGGCTTTGATTAAGGGTACGATTAAGTTTAAGGGATCTGATATGAATATCAGTTATGAATTTAAATATACGCTGCAACCGGGACTTAACCTTATTTCGGCAAACACGGTTTCGCCGCAGTTCCGTTTTTCGTCTATTGCGTTGAAAGAACTTTTTGAGCAGTACAAGCGGCTTCCGGAAGGTATATATGAATATTGCGTGAGCGTGCAACCTGATTCGCGGACGGGAGAAACGGCCGTTTCGGTTTTTAGTGAATGTGTTTACCATAAAGCGCAGGATGTTTTTTTGATCAATCTTTTGGATCCTGAAGACAATGCCCGGATTTATGAATACAACCCGATGTTGAGCTGGACTGCCAACTTCCCTTTTCTGTCGGCTCTGTCTTATAAAATCAGTATTGCCGCAATGAAGAAGGGTCAGAATGCGGTGACGGCAATCACCCGAAACAATCCCATCTATGAAGAAAAGAACCTGATGCAGATGAATTTGGTTTACCCGGTATTTGCCAAACCATTGGAGAAAGACCAGTATTATGCCTGGACTGTAAAGGCATATTATAAAGGGCTTTTGTTAGGTGGTGCCGAAACCTGGAAATTTAAGATTGTGGAAGACAGTATGTTGGTTGCTATATCAAAAGACCCTTCCTATGTGGATATTAAAAGGGAATCAGGCAGGTATAGTCTGTATGCACCTGGTATTTTAAAGCTGAAATATCAGTTGGATGACTTAAGGACGGATTCCTTGTCGCTTGTTTTATACGATAGCAAGCAAAAGGTGGTGAAGCTGAAAACTACAACGCTCCAGGCGGTAAATGGCGATAACCGCTTCATCATCGATTTTAAAGAAGAACAACCCTTAAAGCATATGAAGTCTTATTTGTTGCTGATCCGTTCGCAGGGCGGCCAGGAGTATAAGGTGCTGTTTAAATATGTAAACCCAGAATTAATAAAATAAATGAACAAATCGGAAATCAGGCAATTGGTCATCACATTGACGGCTTGTGTGCTCACAGGCATTACTGTATTGTGTATCACGAGACATGCCAACAAAAAAATCGCGGTTGTGGATGCAGTGCAGCTTTTTAATGCCTACAACATGAAGCAGGAATTGGAACAAAGGGCGGCTGCGCATCTGGAGCTTTTGGCACATCAGGCAGATAGTATAAAACAGGTGCTGACGGTAAAGAGCAAGACGGAAGGTGTGCAACAGGCGGAATTGCAAGCGCTTGTTATTGCTTTTAAAACGGCGCAAAACCAAATGGAGTCGGAATACCAGGAAAGTAACCAAAGTATTAATGAGCAGGTTTGGAAAAGGCTGAACCCAGTGGTGGATGAGTTTGGAAAAAAGGAAAACCTCAGGCTCATCATTGGTGCAAACGGGATGGGCAGTGTATTGTATAAGGACGAATATTACGATAAGACGGCAGCTTTGATTGAATTTGTAAATAAAAAATATGAAGAAGGACATTAGATCAGGTTTATTGGCTGTTTTCATGCTGCCCTTGTTTTTGCTTTCCTGTAAAGGCAAGCCGGATCGGGGTAATATCCTTGAGTATGCCGTTTCACCGGAAAGCGGGATGCGGAAAGAGGTGGAAATAGACAGGCATGTGTATAAATTTCAATATAAACCGGCTGCATATATGTTGAAGTCGGAAGGCTTGTCGGGACAAGAGCTTGCAGAAAGGGAAAAGCAGTTGGACAGTATGGTTTGGTTCAATATTTCCCTGAGCATAAAGGATTTCCCTTCATCGCCTTTGCGGTATGGGATTAAGGGTATTGAAGAATATAATGAACGCCTGGATTATTATCTGAATCGGGCGGCGGGTGATATTTCCCTTGTATATGGAAAGGACACTTTGAGGGCATATAGCTATTGGTTTGAAAATAACCAAAATCTTAGTCCGGAGGAAACCATAGTGGTGGGCTTTAAACTAAAAGATGCCAAAGTGCCGGTCAAGGATTTGCACCTGGCGTTTTATGACCGGGTTTTTCAGAATGGGATTGTGAAGACGGTGATAAGGCCAGACCCAGGATGAGGGGGATTGAATTGCCTCCTGCTTTAGCTGGAAGGGAATGATGTTGGGAGATGGGGTGTAAATTAGAACCAAGATGGGTCTTAGCGGGACGCTAAGACCCGGGATAGAGGAAGAATGAGGGCCAAAAGATGACAATTGAATTGTCTCCTGCTTTAGCTGGAGATCCGCTTCCATTGTTTGATTATTTTGAATTATTGATTTTTTATATAAAGCGCATATTATGTTGTATAACAAGCATCTGATTAAGACTACTGCTAAAACCATGTTGATCGTAATGGTCTTTCAATTGGCTTTCCCTGTTTTGTCACACGCACTCACTTCGGGGCCGTCTCAGCCGGAAGTGCAGGGTTTTGAGCCGGTCGGAACCACGGATATGGTGGATTTATTCACTGGTGATTTTGTGTATAATATCCCTTTGTTGGATATAGAGGGCTATCCCATAAATATCTCTTATCATGGGAGTGGGGACATGGAACAGGAAGCCAGTTGGGTCGGCCTGGGCTGGAACATTAATCCGGGCGTGATCAACAGGTCCGTGCGCGGACTTCCGGACGACATCAAGGGGGAAATGATTACCAAGACGCTCAATATGAAAGACGATGACAACATCCGTGTGGGTTTAGGGGTAGGTGCAGAGCTTGCAGGCGTAGGTTCGCCCATGATCAATTTGTCATTGGATTTGAGTTCCAACTTGAACATCAGCAGTTACCGGGGCGTCAGTGCCGATTTCTCTCTGAATGCAGGCGTCAATGTATTGGGCATGGCCTCGGCAGGTATCAATATGGGCGTCGGTTCTCAAAGCGGTGCAGATGTGGGTTATAATTTGGGTATGTCTTTCAGTTCTTCGATGATTGTTTCCACGGACATTGCCGGCGGCGTCGGGTTCAATTTGAGCCAGGGTTACAGTACCCGCAGCGGATTGAAAGACCGGAGTTTTGGTGTTTCCATGAGTGGTAGTATTAAAGGGGCTTCTGTTGCAAGGGCGGGTTTTTCTTCTTCCGTACCTATTGGGCTTAACAATATCGTGCCTGTTATAACCAACAAAACAACAATGAATGTATATAGGGGGCAGTTGAAATTCGGTGGGGAGTTGGTTACTGTTTTTGCTCATGCCGCAGTTTATGGTATGTTCAGCAGGCTTCATTATGAGCCGAACGGCTCCATGAAAGGTTATGGTTATTTGTATGCTGATGAGGCAGATGATGCTTCCATAATGGATTTCACCCGGGACCGGGATGGATTGTTCAATGAAACGATGCCTTTCCTGCCTTTGGGTAACATGACTTATGATATTTATTCAGTGTCTGGCCAAGGCACTGGCGGTTCTTTCCGTCCCTTCCGAAATGATTTCGGGAGTGTGTATGATCCTGCCGTTTCCAGTAAGGGGAGCGAGTATAGTTTTAATTTGGAAGTGGGCCTTGGTAATCTGTTGGAGGCAGGTGGTGACGGAACGATGAGTCATACAAAAATCACCTCTGGTCCCTGGGAAAAATATAAAAGGGCATTCAGCAAGAATAAGCCGGGCAGCGTTTACGAAAACACTTATTTTAAACAAGCGGGGGAAGCCACTTCGGTCAACGAACAATATTTAAACGCTTTACAGGGGATAACGCCGATCAACGGTAGCAATACCACTAATTTGCCTATGACCAAACCCGGTTCAGACATGCACCGTGACCCAAGGGGGAACCTGATGTATTATTTTACCGGGACAGAAGCAAGCAAATATGGGGTGGCATCTTCAACCCAAATCAAAAGTTATAACAGCACGAATGGTTTTGCAAGCGGGCCGGACATCCCCATCTCCTCTTATGCCAGGGATGGTGGCAGCCGGAAGGGAAGCCAGATTTCCGAAATCGTGCAGGTGCAAACGAATGGGACTAAATATATATTCGGCTTGCCGGCAATGAACACCAGCCAAAAGGAGGTTACTTTCGCCAGTTCGGCTAAGGCAGACAGTACGGGACTTGTTTCTTATACCGGAACTGATACAAGTGTAGGCAATAACAATGGAACGGATCATTTTTTCAGTTCTACTGAAACTCCTTCTTATGCACACAGCTTTTTATTGACATCGGTATTGCCGGTGGATTATGTGGATGTTACGGGCGACGGCCCCAGCGACGACGATTTTGGTTCCTTCACGAAATTCAATTACAGCCTCAAAGATGGTAATTTCAATTGGAAAGCGCCCTTTGGCAATAATGTAGCGCAATTGAATGAAGGGTTCAAAAGCGACCCCATGGACAACAAGGCGAGTTTCTTGTCGGGGACGCGCGAGCAATGGTATCTGCACAGTGTTGAAACCAAGAATTTTGTTGCTGAGTTTTATACTTCCAAGCGCAAAGACGGCCAGGGCTCGGGCAGCGGGGATTCGTATAAATTGGATTCCATCAGCTTGTTCAATAAGCATGACCGCTTCCTGAACAAAACTGCGGCAATACCGATAAAAACCGTCATCTTCAAATATAGTAATGATTTGTGCATGGGCATTCCCAATACGCTACCATTAGGTGGGGGGAAATTGAAACTCGTCAAGATATTCATCCGCAACGGGAAGACGGACAAAGGCTTGCTGAGCCCTTATCAATTTGAATATAGTGGTAATTTCAAGTATAACCCTGCCTCAAAAGACCGTTGGGGGACTTATAAGCCTAATGTGAAGACCTTGCCGAACTGGGATTTTCCTTTTGTCAATCAGGATGACCCTTTATTGGACAGTTATGCCGGTGCATGGTCTTTATCCAAAATCACCCTTCCTTCGGGTGGCAATATCAATATCGAATACGAGGCAGATGATTATGGTTATGTGCAAGATAAGGCAGCCATGGAAATGTCCATGCTTATGGGTCTGGGCAGTACCAAAAATTATGGAACGGGTGGCAATTTGTATGCCAACAAGGACAATCCTAACTTGTACTTTTATTTTAAAAGACGCATTGCTTCTGAAAATCAAAACCTATCTTTTTCGGACAATTACTTTAAGGGGCAGGATGTGCTTTATTATAATTTCAATACCCGTTTGACTGAAAACGCCTACGAACCGATCAAGGGCTTTGCCACGATCGTAGAAAAGGGTATATGCCCTAACAATAGCCAGTATGGGTATGTCAAGGTGAAAGGTGTGGTCCCGGAAGGTGGCGGTGCGGTCATCAATCCGGTCAGTTACACTGCAATCAATTTTGCGCGTTATTATTTACCTCAGGTTATTTTTCCTGGTAACAATCCTTACAGCAGCAGTGTTTCCAATGTATTGGCGGGCTTGAAATATGCGTTCAGCGAATTGTTGAGTTTTGCGCAGAACCCAATTAAACGGATGGTCAAGGAAGGGAAGGCGAATGAGGTGAAACTGGCATCTTCCTTTATCAGGTTGGTCAGCCCCGGTCTTAAAAAGAAGGGCGGCGGGCAAAGGGTGCGTACACTTAGTTTTTCAGATAACTGGGCGACGCTTGCCGGTGGCAGTGAGCAAACCGCCCAATATGGCAAACGATACGACTATACGACTGATGCGCCCTGGGGCGGCAAGATCAGCAGTGGTGTTGCAAGTTATGAGCCTCAGATTGGCGGTGATGAAAACCCGTTCCGCCTGCCGGTGGATTATTCTGTCCAAAACGGCAGTTCCTGGCCGCCTAATGATCCTGTGGGTGTGTATCAGGAGTTGCCCATCGGCGAAAGTCTATATCCTGCGCCTGTAGTGGGTTACGGAAGGGTAACGGTGACCAGTATCCATCAGGGCGAGGGCCGTTCATCGCAGGGTCTGGACATTTATGATTTCTATACTGCCAAGGATTTTCCTATCCGAACCCAAGCTACGGCATTGCAGACCCTGGAAAATACCAAGCATTACACTTTTAAGGAGCAGAAGCGATTTTATAAGGCATCGCAAGGTTATACCCTTATTTTCAATGATATGCACGGTAAACAAAAACGGGTGGAACACCGGGTCATCAAACCAACGACGGGCGCTTCCGAACTGGTCAGCTACCAGCAATATATTTACAATACCGAAGGCAATAAACTCAGCAACAAAGTGCCGGTAATAGAATATGACGCAGTACAGGACAAGATGAAAAAGCTGGAGAAAACGGTTGCTTATGAAGCTGATATTACGATAGACACGCGGGAAAAACGGGAGGCGACGAAGTCTAATACGCTTTATGTCAACCTGAATGTGTTTGTGATCGGGATAATCCCCATCCCTTTCCCTTTTGGTTATACTTATGAATTTAATATGGAAAACCAATTCAATGCGGTGGTCGCCACCAAGGTCATCCAGCAATATGGCATCCTCAAGGAAATACAAAGTTCTCAGGAGGGTGCATTGACCACGGTGCGCAATATTGCCTTCGACCCGGTTACCGGCCAGGCGCTGATTACTTCGGTCAACAATGAATTCGGGGATAAGGAATACTCCGTCAATTACCCGGCTTATTGGGGTTACAAAACGATGGGGCCTTCTTTTGAGAATACGGGTTATACGGAAAAATTCACGACTGTGCCGATAAGTAATTATGAAGCCCGGCTCAGCCCTGGCGGAAACATAAAAAATTACCGTATAGGGGATGAACTGCTCATGGAGTACAACGTTGGCTCAACGAAGTATGCGAATAATGTATGGGTAACGGGCTTTTCGGTACCCGACACTAATGCGCCTTGTAATGGGAATATACCCACCGTGCCGCCGCCATTAGATACCGTAACGATATCCAGTACTTATACGGGTTATGGGCAGGTCATCCTCAAGCCACGGTATAAGTATCAAGGTGCGGCATGGCCGGCAACCGGCAACTTGGCGAATGTGTCCGTCAAAGTAGTGCGCTCGGGCGCCAAAAATCAATTGACCGAATCGATCCAATCCTATACGGGGATGGAGATCCCATTTGACGACCAGCAGAATCTAAAGGAAAGTTTGCAGCAGCTGATCAGTATTTCCGCGAAGGAATATTCGGATACGCTTACGGCAATCCTTCCGCAGTATGACCCGCTGTTACATCCTACCACTTATGATTCCCTGAACGAATTCGTGAATGGCAGGCGGCAGGTGAACCGGGTTTATAAAGAATATGCATACATGACTAAAAGGGCTTATGACAACACCGGCAGTGCCCGTAAGGCGGGCTTGTTTTCCGCACTGGCTTTATGGCGCAACGGTCCTCCGCTTTATTCTGAAAATTATTATTGCTGGATTAAGCATCCAACAGTTGACAACAGGACAAGGGTTGTACATTATGTGAATGGCTATCCGGGCATCACGAGGTTGCTGAGCTCTTATCTCGTGCCTAAACCCCTGGACGACCGTAATTGGGTGGTAGCGAGGACTGTGACTAAATATAGTCCCTGGGGCTTTGAGCTGGAAAATAAGGATGCTATTGGAAATTATACCACTGCCCAATATGGTTACAACAATCAATTACCGGTGGCATTGGCGCAAAATGCCCGGCAGCATGAAATATTCGCAGAAAACTTCGAGGACTATAAATTGCTGCAGGTGAAAAACAGCCGTTCGATGATGGTTTTTGAACCTTTCATGAAATATTTCCCCCCAAGTCCGGTGAGCAATGCCTATCAGAATTATTCGAATACGGGAACGGGTTATGCCATCACGAATGCTGCTGCGCATACCGGCAATTATTGCCTGGACAATCAGTCGGGCTCCATTAATTTCGGCGTGGTGGCCACGCTGCCACCAGATGGCGTGCAGCCCCGGTATGCTCCTTTCCAGCTTCAAAACGGGAAAACTTATATTGTGTCTATGTGGTTCAGGCCCAAGACGGTGACCAACAATCCCAATAGTTACGTGATACCTGCACTATACCAGGCCAAGTCCAATATTATTGAAGGCTGGCAACAGATTGAGCGGAAGGTGGTGGTGCCGGCAAGTGGCAGCAGTTTCACGCTTTCCCTGCCATCAGGTTTTTATATTGACGATATCAGGATGTATCCCGTGGACGCCAACATGAAGGCTTTTGTCTATCATCCCTTCAACCAGAAACTGACGGCGACTCTGGATGAAAATAATTTTGCCACTTTTTATGAATATGACCAGGAAGGGAACCTGATCCGCACGAAGAAGGAAACCGAAAAAGGGATAATGACTATTATGGAATCAAGAAGTGCGAACCCCAAAAGATAAATGTTATGAACAGGAAAATAAATATTCTTTGTTGCTTTTTACTGGCAATCATTGCGCCCTCAGGAGCTTTGCATGCCCAGGACGCATCGATGGAGGGCTTGAAAGCAATGCTCCTTAAGTTGAAGTCTTTGAAAGTGTATGCTTACGAGACGGAAACGAATGCGGTTTTCCCCAATGGGGAGCGGGATAAGATGACCGCGAAATTAGTTATGGATGCCGTCCATAAAAGACTGCTGTATAAAACCGGGGATCAAGTCCTGTTGGTTACTGATAAGTGGGCTTATAGGGCAGACTTTGAGCAAAAGACGGTTTATCTATTTAATTTGGCAAAGGCGGGGCATGAAAAATACAAAGCACAATTGCCTGAGCTCGACCGGTTATTCAAGGGTGAAGCTTCGGCAGCGCTCATCGATTCCCTGCTCTTAAAAAACGCACACCTGCTTTCCGCAAAACGGCTTGGCGACAAAACGACTTATAAGCTGGGTTTCCAGCCGTCTTATTATGTCAAGGAGCTCACCGTCGTTTACGACCATAAGAAAGGCCTTCCGGAAAGTATTTATATCAAATCGTTTTATCCGGATTCGAAAGGACCGGACGGTAAAGTGAAAGGCACGGTATATGAGACCATGAGCAAGGCTTACTCGACGGAGGTGTCTCCAAGTGTGTTCGATGCCAATGCCTATTTTCAAATAAAAGGCGGAAAAGCCGTCCTTAGTCAATTTAAAAACTATAAAGTGTCTTCTGTTTTATAAAGTAAATTAATTTGCCATGAAAGGAATGTTCAAACACCCCTATGCAGCCTTGCTTATTTTTGTTTTCTGCTCGTATGCTGCACCCATCTTTGGCCAGGGCTTCAATTTTAAGATGAGGGAAGAAAGCGTTAAGCACAGCGCAAGCCAAATCAAGGCGCACGGACTCAACGATACCATCACTGTTTACCAGTCCAAATGGGACGAAATGGCGAATGCGGGTGCATCCTGGGGGAATAACCTGAAATTCAAAAGCGTCCATGCTTTTGTGCGGTTCTATGTGGACCACAGCTATGGTATCAAAGTTTCGGACCCTTATATCTTCCGGCTTGCATACAAGTTGTATGGGTATTCGAACATCAACGGGACAAGTCCGACAATAATCAATGATACGCTTACAATTGCCTACAAACCGGATTCGCTTGCGAGCTATCAGGATGTGCAAATGAAGCAATATAACGGCTTCCATAAAATCATGATCGTAACGACCGGGCTTTATGAAATCTCCAATGCATCGGCACCGCCGGTGCCGGTGGACATTAGCCCTACAGGCAATTTCTCCCGCCTGAATTTCGGGCTGGAGGGATCCATAATGGTACAGCCTTTTCATAAGAGGGTGAATGTAGGTACGCTTGCTGTACCAAATTATAAGGTAGTATATGGTATTGGTGCGCCAGCCTTGGTGCCCAGTTTCACTTTGACGGCGACGAATACGGCAAGGGTGACCTGGAATTTGTCTGGTGCGGCTGCGAACAGCAGCCTGGAGCTTTTGCCGGTCAATTATGAACTGGAATGGACTTATGTGGACAATTACAAGGTGACGCTGAACGATAGCGGACTGGCGACTTATGCCACGAATACCGCGCCTATATATGATTTCAGGCATAATGCCACGAGGGTGGTACTGGATACCAATGGTTATGACATACCGCTGACTTATCAAAAGGGTTTTTTGGTTTATAGGGTGCGGATGGTGCGGCCGGATTCGGTGCAATACCGTTATCCGGTATATGGGCAATGGTCTTTGACGGCGGACAGTGGTTTGGTTTCCGGTACGGGCAACCATAAGATTACCCTGGCTAATCCGCATTTGGACGATAAACTCAATTGGCAATATACCGTTTCTTTTGCGGAGCAGGGGAAATACAAACATGTGATGAGTTATTATGACGGTATGTTGAAAAACCGGCAGAGCATCACGCGGTTCAACAGCATGCCCAATAAATTGATTGCCACCATGCAGGTTTATGATTATGAGGGGCGGCCGGCGATCAGTGTCCTGCCGACGCCAATCAGTTCCGCCGATTTTAAATACCAGCCTAATCTCGCCATTAATGCTGTGACGACAAAACCTTATAAAGCGGCCGATTTCGATTACTTGCAATTGAGCCTTTGCCCTAATGACAATTTGCCGCCAAAATTGGCGAATAATGCGCTTGCCAATATTTATTATTCCCCTTTGAACCCCGATAAGGCCGGTGTTCAGAAATTTGTTCCCGATGCTGGCGGTTATCCTTTTGTGCAGACGGTTTACTCCCCCGGTTATGACGAGCGGGTGGAAAAGCAGGGTGGTGCGGGCGACAGCCTGCAAATCGGGCTGGGCCATACAGTGAAGAACGATTTCGTGAGTTCGAACCAGATGGACCTGAACAGGTTGTTTGGTGCGGACATTGGCTGGACGGGTTTTTACAGGAAAACTATTTCTAAAGATCCCAACGGGCAATTATCGCTCAATGTGACTGATTATAGAGGTAAGACGGTTACCAGCTCGCTTATCGGCATTCCTGATTTAGGGAAGCTGGCAATGGTTGCCAATACCAATGTGCCGGATACTTCTTCTTATAAGGAAGATTTCATTGCCGGGACAACGCAACAGGTCATGGGCAATAAAATTGTGCTGGACAAGAGCTTTTTCAATGATGCCGGCGGTAACGACACTGCCCAGTATGTGTTCAGTTTCAGTCCTTACCAGACTTTTTGCCCCGGCAAGTACCTGTCTGTAAAAGCGGGGGTGAGCTACCAGGTCTTCGATGAATGTGGCAATATCAGGTTGGATACTACTGCGGTATTCGGGACTTCGGGGGTGTTGACCTCCGGTACTGCGATAGCAGGTAATTTTGCCCCGAACCATTTTTATATGCAGCAGGGCAAGCATAGTCTGCACAAGGAATTGACGATCAAGACGAGTGATGTTGAATATGTCGTGGATTCCTTTATTTCCATGAAGCCGGCCCAAAACTGCCTCAAGACGGAGCAGCAGTTCATTAAGGAATCCGTATTATCCAAGCAATTCCCTTGTCCTGAAGATTACCTGAATTTGAATTGCCATACTTGTGCGGGAAAGGAATTTCAAATGATGCAGGAGCTTTGGCCTAATAAAGACAGTGTGTTTGTGGTAAGGAAGTATGGTGTCTATGATAAAACTGCCGGTTTCGTGATTGGCAATAATAATTCTATTTTTACTTTATATAATGCCGTAACCAACGCCCCTTTGTCCTCCAGCTTGATCGAGTACATCAAAAATGGTGGCGGAACCGGCGGAGGTCCTGAGGGTGGCGGCGGAACCGGCGGAGGCGGATGGGGGACTGGCTTGAACGGCACATTCGTCATCAATCAAACCGGGGATACCATTTATACCAAATACCGCTATCAGGACCCTTGCCTTGTGCAATTGCCGAATACCGTGAATTGGATGGGGCAGGTTTTTACCAATATCCAATCCTTGCCCGTGGACACTTTTATCATGATTTTTAATGATACGATTGCGAAGGCTTTGTTGCCTTTGCATCCGGAGTATTGCAATTTGCTGAAATGTGTGGACGATGCGTTCCTGAATAAATTATATGACATCCAGGATTACCATACCGCGGAAATCATGAACTTGTTCCGCCTGGATCAAATCATTGCCGCGGATCCTTTGTATGCAAAAATGCTGACGCTGCCTGCACAATACCCTCATCCGATGGATACGCTGGTCAATTTTGGACCTTTGGATATCGAAAGCCATGCCTTATTGCTTGCTTATTGCAATTGCAGTGATTCCATCCTGCTGAATGAATGTAAGAACGGCATGTTTGCCCAGCAGATTGCCAATGGGACCTTAATCAACGATTTCGTGAAGGAAAAGTATTATACGCTGATGAAGAGTCTTTATATCGGCAACCGCAGTAAATATGCGTTTAACCTGAATCCTTTATCCACTCCAAGCGGTTGTGCGGTATGTGCACCCAAGCGCATGACTCTGGTTCCGGAGCCTGTTTTCACGCAAGTGTTTAATCCGGACGGTACGCCGGCTACCGGCCCCGGCAGTTTCATGGGACAGGTGCAATCGGCAAATCCTGCCGGCGGTGCTGCGCTCAATAACTTCCTGAATATATTGCAACAGACGGACACTACCGGCTTTGGCAGCCTGATTGACAGTACGGAGAATTTGTACAACAGCCAGATGACGCAATTGTGTAGCGGCGCCATTAATAATATTATAGAGCAATTGGTGAATTGTGCGGATTCTGCTGCTCTTGCAGGGGTGAAAGCTTCTTTGACTAACTTATGCACTACGCACCAGGTAGAGGCAGGTAACTATACGTCGGAGCAAATCAGGGCTGCCTTAGTGGCGAACGGTATTGCTTTGGGCGATTTGTGTAATCCTTACCTGGTCAATTATGATAATTTCAATGCGGGTACGGGTAATACATTCCCTTTCGGCTGCAATAGTGTGGCTTTTTATGACCATGCCAGCACTTTTTTCAACCAGCAGTTGATGACCGCTTTGCAAGCGCCGGGAACGGAAGTGGCGGTTAATCTGGATGCGGGCAATCTGTTTGCTTTACAGGTGCGCAATGTGTTGGGACAACCGAATGTGAAAGCGAAGGTGGTCTATACTGCAACTCAGCATTTGGTCACCTTATATCTATACAAAACCCTGATGACGGAAGCCAATGCCGTTAAAGTTTATTTCAAGACGGCAAGCTCTGGCACTTGTGCCAATCCTTTTGCGCCTGCTACGGGTGCTACCTTAAGTATCCAACTGGACTGTGTCAAGAATATGCCCATTGGTGATTTCAGTAGTCTGGCTTCGGGTTATGTGGCGAAGTATATTTTTGCCGCTACCGTCAAGAGGACGGTCAGTGGTCAATCGAGCTATTGCCTTTTGCCCGGATGGAACAACAAGGTGGAAATGAACTATGATGGAGCCAATCCTTTGAGCGAAGCCATGGCGCCTACGAAAATGCGGGCATTATATAAGGAGTTTTGGGATACGCTTGGCGTTTATCAGGTGAAGGGAGCGGACCATCCTTATTATACCACCATGCTCCGTAATTTCATGAACCAAAGGGTAGGCCGGGCATTCACTGCGGGTCAGTATGAACGCTTCATTGAAAGCTGCGCACTGGCGGACAGCATGGAAATCCCAAAATACGGTGCTTATGCGCAATTGACCTTCAGCACTACGGCCTTGGCGCAGTCTTTCGTCACTGCCCTCCAGACATTCGACACCGGTTTCAGCCTTCACCCTTTTTATTATTGCGTTACGGACAAGGTGGTGGCCCTGGATTTCAACCAGGTCCCCGTTGGGAAGTTGCGCAAGTACCGTGATTTCGTAAACGGTTATGCCGCAGCCAGTGCCAACAAGCCCTTCCTTGCTTATGCAGGCAGCCTGATGGGGGCATTGTATATCCGGACGGATACTTCTTTTGTGCCGACGCCCGCCCTGGTTTTCGGGACGGCGCCTTACCCTTTTACCTTTACTTTGTCGGGGACCACCAAATCCATCCAGTTGGGCGACGGCACCACCGCCACTTACCGCATGTACCAGGTGAAGGCCCCGACTGGTGCTACCTTGGCATCCAAATCTGCCAATATCCATGTGTTGTCCAGCTTCCTTTATGGTAGCGGCATACCCGGTTTTTATATACCGCTCAGGGAAAGCACCGTTGATGGCCAGTATGCCATGGCGGAGAAAAAGGCGTTCCTTAAATATGCTTACAAATACCAGTCCTTGCCGGAGAGTAAGGTACTGGATACCTTGCAGGTGCCTTTTATTGCGAACGCAAGCCCACTTTTCCTGAACAAGCAATTGTCTTACGGCCACCCGGCGGACCCGGGGCGGATCCGGGACTTTTATTTTGCCGACCCCGCTTCTGCTACCGTGGGGACGAATTATGCGAAATTGACTTATATCCTTGAGACGGTGCGCGCATATGTACAACAAACCACGGGTGTGTCCAGCATTATTTTTGGCGGGCCCAACACTTTGCAGGTCAATGCCAACCTGACTGCGTTCCGCAATTCCGACGGGTCGTTCCTGTACCGTTATTTCGGCGCGGGCGACACGCTCTACAATGCTTATTTGCGGATGCCGGATTACATGGACACGGCTTTGTTGCCTTTTTATGCGATGCAAAGCTACAGGTTCAACATGGGCGAGGGGGAATCCCGTTCTTTC
>Ga0160467_100746_pt1 | contig 23440 bp, 23 predicted proteins | sample HID1972I_E11MG_FD_108221 | JGI IMG/M metagenome (GOLD analysis project Ga0160467, IMG submission 108221) | Enriched pill bug-associated microbial communities from UW Madison campus, WI, USA - HID1972I_E11 MG | ecosystem: Host-associated > Arthropoda: Insects > Digestive system > Unclassified ... | reverse complement strand
TGATACTCGTCCAATATGGACCAAATGCGTGCTGCACGGCCCCCCGAAACAACAGCTCTTCGCAAAAACCAACGACCAAACAAATTACTGCAATATGCCACACTGGTCGATTGGCGAATATTTTTTCATTAATTCCACCGTCATCCGCCAGTTCATCAGGTACAAACTTCGACAAAAAAAAGTCTGTCGCTACCGCAGCAAGCGCCAAGCCACCACCCCAAAACAACACATCAACGATCTCGTCAGGAAGCGACATTAGCGAAAGAAAATTTTGGTGTTGAAAAAATACCCATATTAAACCGATAATAAGAGTAAGTGCTTGGGTAAGGTATAAATTAATGAGCAGCGTGCGATCATCGAGCTCATCGATAGAAACTTGGCGAAACTCGAATTTTTTGAATTTAAACTTATTTTTTTTCACCAAAACACTTCCCATTCTGCGTTAATTCTACAATGACATAAAAGGAGCAATATTATGGACAGAACATTTAATCGTAATGCTATGCTATTTAGTACTTTATTTTTGGTAATGCTTGTCGTCGCGGTCGCTGCGTTTTTTTACGGCATGAACATCGGCAGCAAAAAGATTGAAGCGAAATATGCATACTTGAAAGTATCGCAGGAGAACGTAAGTGACTATGTGTATCAGCAGCAGGATCTCGTTTCTTTTTACTTAACCGTATACGCACCATACCGAGAATTCCAAATTAGTTGGAATGAAGCACTGAAAAAGATCTCTAACAATGAGATTAGCAATGTAGCTTCACTTTACAAGGAAATCGAAGGTCAAGCAAGTAAAAAAGCTGAGGAGGCTGCAAGCTTTAACTTACAGCATGCTGGAATACTCGGTCAAGCACAACAAAGCTACATACGGAGTCTGAATCAGTTCGAGAAAGTAGCCGTTGCACTTCAACGCAAAAACGCAGCCTCCACATATGAAGACATTACAACTGCGTTAAAAAACAATGAATCGTATATAGCTGCTGTTTCCCAAGCATTAACAGGTCAAGATCACTTTTATGAAGCGATGATGCAATGGGGAATTACGATAGATCCGAACATTCCAAGCGATTATGAAAAAAACGTTAGTCAAAAGCTTGATGTTTGGAGCAACCAGCCATTGCTCGCAAAAAATAAAATAATAGCCAGCTACTTGCTAGACAAGAAAGTTTTCGTGGACTACTTGCCGCATGACTTAGTGAGCAGCATCGATCAATTTATTGTATCCGGACAAGCTGAAACTATGAATATTACTACGGTTGAAGGCGTAATCTCCCTTCTTATGAACACCGCTGCTGTTCGAGCTGGTGATTATAACCTGAACCGCAATAAATTGTATGCTGAAGAATTATTGCCACAAATTCAATTTTTCTATCCTAATGTGGACTAAATACGAATTTATAAAAAAATTATGAATGTTAGTGAAATTTCGTTTTTTGTTTAACTCAGAGCATTGATTTTAATAGAGGACTTGCTATAGAATAGGAATTACCGTTATGTTCGTTGATGAAACTCTCGCCCACATCCTTCATCGATGCGGCCGAGAGTTTTTTGTTTACATTAATTGCGAATAGTCGCACATTCAGGAGGTAGTATCGTAATGTACAAAGTTTTAGTATCCGATCCGATTAGTGACCAAGGAATTCAACAGCTTGTTGAAGCTTCAGACATCGTGGTTGACAAAAAACCAGGTCTTTCTGAAGATGAATTAGTAGCAATTATTGGCGAATACGACGCTTTACTCGTTCGCAGCCAAACAACAGTTACTGAGAAAATTTTAGAGGCTGGCAAAAAACTTAAAGTTGTCGGTCGTGCTGGCGTGGGCGTTGATAACATTAATCTTGAAGCTGCAACAAAACTTGGTGTTATTGTTATTAATGCACCTGACGGTAACACAATTACGACGTGTGAACATACGTTTGCGATGATGATGTCACTAGCTCGTCATATTCCGCAAGCCTACAAAAAGACGACAGAAGGCGTATGGGATCGTAAATCTTTCCTTGGCGTTGAGCTTCGCACTAAAACTCTAGGTGTACTTGGAATGGGCCGTATCGGAAGCGAAGTTGCAAAGCGTGCAAAAGCTTTTGGCATGCAAGTGCTTGGCTATGATCCATTCCTGACAGAAGAACGCGCTCAACAGCAAGGTATTACACTTGCATCTGTAGATGATATCGTACGTAATGCTGATTTCATGACTGTTCATACTCCACTAACTCCTGAGACTAGACATATGATTGGCAAAGCACAGTTTGAAGTGATGAAGCCTGGTATGCGCATTATTAACTGCGCACGCGGCGGTATTATCGATGAAGGGGCGCTTGTTGAAGCGATCGACACAGGCATCGTTGCTGGTGCTGCATTCGACGTATTCGAAGTTGAGCCTCCGGCTGCAGATCATCCGTTCCTGAATCATCCGAAAATCATTGTAACTCCACATCTTGGAGCATCTACTGTTGAAGCACAAGAAAACGTTGCAATTGACGTATCTGAGCAAGTACTTCATATTTTGCGTAACGAGCCGTTCATGAATGCTGTAAACATGCCTCCAATTCCTGCAGAAGTTCGTAAAGTGCTTGAGCCTTACTTTGAGCTTGGTGAAAAACTAGGTGATTTCATTGCTCAAAGCACAGAAGGTGCTGTAGAAGAAATTACAGTAAGCTATTCCGGCGAATTGTCTGATGTTGATACTCAACCACTAACGCGTTACATTATTCGCGGAGTATTAGCTCATCATCTTGGAAAAGAAGCGGTTAACGTTGTCAATTCCATGCATATCGCGAAACAACGTGCATTAAATATTGTTACAAAAAAATCTCGTGCGGCACATAACTTTACTAACCTTGTTACAGTATCACTTCGTACAAGCAACGGTACACGTTCTGCGTCTGGTACGCTTCTTGCTGGATATGGCGCACGTATCGTACAAATTGACAGCTACAACATCGATATAACACCAGCTGGTCATTTTATTCTTATCTCGCACAATGACAAGCCTGGCATTATTGGTCGTGTTGGTACATTGCTTGGAAGTAACGATGTTAATATCGCTACAATGCAAGTTGGTCGTCAAGATGAAGGTGGATCTGCAATTATGGTGCTTCGAGTTGATAAAGGCACACCAAAAGAAGTGCTTAAGCAGCTTATGGAATTGCCTGAACTTATTAGCGCTAAAGAAGTTATTCTTTAATCCATACAAAAAAACGCTCCAGAGACGTCACAAGCGTCACTGGAGCGTTTTTAAGTTGTTCCACGATAAACAATATCTTTCCACTTCTTCCGTCCTGTATCGACGTATATGGACGTTTTCCACTGTAAAATTACATCATTGTATCTTCTCATGAATCGACACGGGAAGCAAAATCGTAAACGTCGTTCCTTGTCCAACTAAACTGTCTACCGCTATATTCCCTTCGTGCTGATCAATGATATTTTTTACGATTGCAAGTCCTAATCCAGTTCCAGCGCTTGAGCCACGTTTTCTCGCTTTATCCGCTTTATAAAACCGCTCAAATATATACGGAAGATCCTCTGCAGGAATCCCATGACCTTCATCCTTGAATTTTAACTGAACGAACGGCTCGTAGTTCAGCGAAACGATGCTGGATTGAATAAACACTCTCTTTCCCGAATCCGTATGCCGGAGCGCATTATCGATCAAATTAGTGAATACTTGCTCCAAACGATCCTCATCAGCTTGCTGTAGCACGAGCTGTTCGGAAGATGGTATGTACTCCAGCTCTATTTCCCGTTCCTTTGCATATACTGCAAACTTCCGAGATACACGTGCCAATATAAGGCTTACATCAACAATTTCATATTTCATATTCAGATGACCAGCTTCCATACGGGCAACGTCGAGGAAATCATTCACTAATCTCCCCATTCTTACTGACTCATCATGAATGACTTGAACGAGCTCTTGTCGTTCCTCAGGAGATGCAACGATATCGTCAATTAGCGCCTCGCTGTAGCCTTGCAGCATTTGCAGTGGTGTACGAATTTCATGAGAGATATTCGCTACAAAGTCACGACGAATTTTGTCTACCTTATGCTCTTCCGTCACATCGCGAATGACTGCAACTACACCTCTCATTTTCCCGTTAGATAAAAGTGGTGTTAATACAACAGACCAGACATAACTCTGAACATGAATTTTATCTGTACAATCCTTACCGTGATTTAATACTTTTATGTAATTCTCACGGAGAGGAGCTGGCACTTTAGGATAGTTTAAGCCTTCGCTCAGAATCCATTCCTCTTCAATAGATTGCCATTGCTGCAGCAGCATATGTCCTTGAGGATTCGTTAGAATGACTTCTCCATTCGCATCGAATGTTATTACCGCATCTCTAATACTTCTCAATACGTTGGACAAATGATTACTCTCATGATTTAGGTCATGGATGAGCTTATCAAGCTTTTCTGTCATTTCATTAAACGTATCTGCTAGCTGACCGATTTCATCTGAAGAAGAAATATTAACACGTGTGGAATAGTTACCTTTAGAGATCGACACCGCTGCATCCTTTAGCTGAAGCAACGGCTGCTGTAACTTTGCTGATAAAAAGAAAGCGAAAAAGGTTGATAATAAAAAACCGATTATCGCCGTTATGATGAACAAAAGCTTAATGTCATGTGCATTTTCAGCAAATGATACATCAATGTATTGCAGCAAAAACACTCCTAATATTAGCAAGACGACAGCTACAAGCACGATAATCGTTACCCATAGCTTGCCAATCACACTATGCCACAGCATGTTGAATATTTTTCGTAGCCACCCCATTTACTTCGGCACCTCGAGCTTGTACCCAACACCCCAAACTGTAGTAATCATACTAGCAGCCTCACTAGACACTTTATTGAGCTTTTCACGAAGACGCTTGACATGCGTATCTACTGTCCGCAGATCTCCGAAAAACTCATAATTCCAAACATCCTTTAGCAACTCCTCACGCGAGAACACCTTATCAGGTGAAATCGCTAAGTAATGAAGCAGCTCGTACTCTTTAGGTGTTAAGCTGACTTCATGACCGCCTGCTGTTACACGATGCGCGTCATGCTCGATGATCAGATGAGGAAATACGATACTATTGGAAGTATTCATTTCCTTCGTTAAAAATGCTGTAGCTGAAGAGCGTCGTAATATAGCTTTTACGCGGTAGATGACTTCGCGTGGTGAAAAAGGCTTCACAACATAGTCGTCAGCACCTACTTCAAATCCTTGTACGCGGTTCATCTCTTCTCCTTTTGCCGTTAGCATAACAACAGGAGTCGCTTTAACTTGGCGTAGTCTCGTGCACACCTCGATACCATCAATTCCAGGAAGCATAACGTCTAGTAGAATCAAAGCGTAATCTCGATTCATCGCCAGATGCAGAGCGCTTTCTCCGTCCTCTGCTTCATCGATTTCATAGCCTTCCTTCTCAAGGTACATCTTTAATAAACGTCTAATACGTTCTTCATCATCAACGACCAAAATTCGATTGAAATAATCTGCCATAGCAACTAGCACCCCTCTCATTTATTACAGCCTAGTCTACACCTGCATAAGAGTGCATACCGGCTATTAGAAGATTAACACCGACTAATGTAAATAGGACAATGACAAAACCAATGACAGCAAGCCATGCTGACGGTTTGCCATGCCAGCCGCGAGACAATCTGAAATGCAAATACGCACTATAGTACAGCCATGTAATTAATGCCCATACCTCTTTCGGATCCCATCCCCAGAATCGGCCCCATGCAATCTCTGCCCATATCATTGCAAAGATCAGGCCACCAAGCGTAAAGATCGGAAAACCAATAACGATGGATCGATAACTAATCTCATCCAGATCATCCGGATCAATGCCATCAAGCATCGGATGAATTGCAGCGCCTAACGGCTTTCGAACAATTAAACGAATTATACCATAAAGAATAAGTCCTACAATAATAGACCAAACTACTGTATTAAGCTTACGTCCAGAGTTCACTCCATTGAACCAGGAAGGTGTTTCGAACAAGCCATCATTCATTCCCAAAAACTTAGTGACTTGCAACGTTTCACTATTATATGGTTTGAAAATAGGAGGCATCGTATACTCAACGACTTCATATGATGTAGTAAGCTCGCCTACTTGCGATACGCTAACGGTTTCTTGCTGGAACTCAGCGACATACCCTGCTCCCTTGAAAGCAAAAGCTGCAACGATAAAACCTATAATAACGAAGATCGATATAAGCGTAAATTCGAGCCAGCGTTGTGCTCGTTTTCCTTTTTTCGTTGTATCCTTATAATCGATCACTCTCAGCAAATACATTAAACCCGCTGCAAAACCAACGGCAAAAAATGCCTCTCCTGCAGCAGCCATCGTCACATGGATTTTCAGCCAGTTTGATTGAAGTGCTGGAATTAACGGCTGGACCTCCTGAGGAAAGACAGACGCGTACGCAATAATGATGATCGTTAACGGCAACGCGAACATACCCAGTAACGGTTTTTTGTAAATAAAATGGATGATCGTATAAGCGATCATAATCGTCATACCTAATAGCGTAATAAACTCATACATATTACTTGTTGGGATCTGACCACTGCCGATCCATCTAGTAAAGAAGAACGATAGATGAGCGAGCAAGCCAAGTGTTGAGATAACAAATGCTCTCTTACTCCAACGGGCTTCATGTTCTTTAGGAACCCTATTTGCCCACTTTTTCCCTGCAACGGCTACCATGTAAAAAATAAATGAGATTACATACAGAAAGAATGCTGCAATAAAGCTTGAACTACTAAAATCTAACCAATTCATCCTTTGTGTCCTCCATTATCTAGACTTTTTGGATCAAGCTCAATGCCGCATCGCTTCAATGCGTATGCTGCATCTGCCCGCAGGCCAAACCAGTTTTTGTTCGTATGAGCACCTAAAGTTAGCTGCTTATCATCGATACGAAGCCATATTCTTCTATGCTGCCAGTAGGTACCCATAATTAAGCCGAGCATACTAAAGACGGCACCGATCCAAAGGAACTTTACAGCCTTATCAATACGTACATTCAAATACGTTGTTGCAGCAGAATAATCAACGTTTTCCATGCCTTCAACATTGATCCCTATTTTATTGGCAAGCTCGCGATTAATCGTATCTTGAGAAAAACGAACTTTATCCTTTTCTAACGGGAAGTACATGTACACTTCACCTGTTGCGGCAAGATTTGGACCTTTTATATTAAAAATAAAAGCTGGAGCATTGGGACTACTCGAAATTGTTATTGGCTCGCCATCGCTATTAACAGAGAAATCCATATACTTGTCGATCAACTCCAGCGTATAGGGGCCGACCTCGTAATGTAGCTCAGGATTAACCATCGTTAAATGAAAAGGACCATAGCTTTCCCCTGTTTCTTTATTCACGATCATCGGAGAAACTGCATTAATTCTAGGTGTGAGATTAAAGTCAAACTGATGCAGCTTTAGTTCTTTATAACGAAGCGGATCATTAACAAGTATCGTATGCTGTTTCACTTCCGTCAGCTCTGGCTGTAAAAAATCATCATCACAGTTAGCTGTACATTCATACAACACAACGTCAGTTTTGAAAGTTTTTACACGTCCACTGTCCTTAAGCTCTTCTGGCAGCTCTTCGTTATTGTAGAGCTCCATGCTAAAGCCTTCACTTTTGACATAATAATTCGTTCCAGCAATCGGAGCAGTATCCCCGTCCGTCACACTTACGTATTGATCCACATTCCAGCCAGGGATGCCGCGAGCAAGAACCGCCAAAAGAAACAATATAAGACCAATATGGTTAATATAAGGTCCCCAGCGACTAAAGCGATTCTTTTCGGCAAGTAATGCAGTGCCCGATTCATCAATATGTATTTTATATCCTTTTTTCTTCAATGCTTCACCATATTGCACTGTCCATACATTAGCCTCTTCCGTTAATTGGCCGCTGTAAGTTGCCTTTTGACGCTTCAAAAAGGAATGATGCTTTCTTATTTGCTGCTTGTTCAATGCACGATAAAGAGGAAGTACACGGTCAATACTGCAAATAACTAGTGAAGTTCCGATCATCACGAGCAGCGTAATAAACCACCAGCTCGAGAATGTTTTATGCAATCCTAGGAAATAATAGATTTGCCCTGGTAATCCGTATTGTTCAGCATAATAAACAGACGGATTAAAGTTCGCTGATATAAAAGTTGAGGCTTGCGGAAAAATCGTCCCAAGCATAGCTCCCAAAAACGTAATAATAATGAGGTAAATGGCAATCTTAACGGAAGAAAAGAAGTTCCAGATCTTATCTAGAAAATCTGGATTTGCCTTCTGTGAACGCCGAGCAACACCATCATAACGCATTTCAAGTGGTTCATTCGAATCTAGCAGCTGTTTCTCAATTGGTTTACCGCATGATTCGCACAACACAGTTCCTACTGCATTTTGATGACCGCATTCACATTTTGTGTTCACAGGTAATAGCACTGTTAACCTCCTATCATATCTTCGATATGCTCATTAATTTGAGCTTCTAACATTTCACCGACAAAAACAGAGGATAGTGTTCCATCACTATTCACAAAGAACGTTGTCGGATATGAACGAAGACCGTAGCGTTTTTCCGTTTTTCGATCTACATCACGCAATACGGTATAGGTAACGCCTAGCTTTTTAACATAGTTAGATACCGTTAACGTGTCTTCACTTAAATTAATAGCGACAATTTCCACACCTTTTTCCTTCCACTTGGTATACTGACGCTCAAAAGAAGGCATCTCTCGAATACAAGGCTCACAAAAAGTCCCCCAAAAGTTAATAACAAGCGGCGTCCCTTTATAATCTTGAAGCGATACAGGCTCACCTTGTAAATTAGCCAAGCGGAAATCCGGTACAGCATGTCCTTCTTTAATCGTTCCATTATTATCATCAGTAAATGTCTGAAATATTGCATATCCGCCAATTAAAAAGGCAAGAAGCAGAACGATAACTTGAACTTTCTTTCGGTTTTTACCCAATATGTATTACACCACCTGCACAAAAGTAGTATAGATGCAACAATCCAATACTCATTATAACGAAAATTCGACGGCACGATATGCCGTCGTCTCTTCTTATTTTTGAACTTTATGTGACTTACGCGATTCTTGTAACAAAGCTTTCACTTCTTGTTCTGTCAAATGACGGAACTTTCCTCGTGGAAGACCTTCCAAGCTAATCTCTCCAAATCGAACACGCTTCAGCTTTATTACTTTATGACCTACCGCTTCAAACATTCTACGTACTTGTCGGTTGCGGCCCTCATGGATTGTTATGCGGATGGTTGCTTCATTAGCCTCCATCTTCACATCATGATACTCAACTTCTGCCGGATATGTTATTCCGTCTTCCAGCATTACGCCTTGTTGGAGTTTCTCTAATGCCGAGCCATGTGGTACACCTTTTACTGTAGCGTGATACGTTTTCGGTACATGATGCTTAGGGTGAGTCAATAGGTTCGCAAATTCACCATCGTTGGTCAGCAGCAGCAAGCCTTCTGTATCATAATCAAGTCTCCCAACAGGATAAACTCGCTCCTTTATACCAGGAAGAAAATCAGAAACCACTTTACGGCCTTGAGGATCCTTGGCGCTCGTTATAACACCTTTAGGCTTGTTCAACATGACGTATATCTTTTTTTCACTACGAATTGGACGACCATTCACAGTTATGACATCAACGGCAGGGTCTGCCTTCGTTCCTAATGTTGTGACTGGCTCACCATTCACTTCTACAGCACCTGACAAGATCAGCTCTTCACATTTGCGCCGAGAAGCTATCCCTGCTTGAGCTAATATTTTTTGTAATCGTTCCAATTATGTTCACCTCATCTACCATCATAACGAGTTCAAGAAAAAAGCACAAGCATTCAACTAGAATACAATCATACAGATTACGATCGCTGCGATAAACCCTACAATATCTGAAAACAGACCGACCTTTAGAGCATACTTGGAATTCCTTACAGCGACAGCTCCGAAATATACAGTGAGCACATAAAGTGTAGTATCTGTGCTGCCCTGAATCGTTGACGCAATTCTGCCAATTAATGAATCAGGTCCGTGAGTGGCGATCAAATCAGCAGTAAATGCTAACGAGCCTGCACCTGTTATCGGTCTAAGTATCCCCAAAGGTAGAACCTCACTTGGTATGCCAAACCAATCAAATATCGGCTTTACGGCCATGAGCATCGCATCCATTGCGCCGGATGCTCTAAACATACTAATGGCTACCATCATTCCAACTAGATGAGGAATAATTCCAATCGCCGTATCAAATCCATCCTTTGCTCCATCTACAAACACCTCGTATACCGGCTGCTTTTTACGTAACATTGCGTATAACGGAATAAATACAATAATTGCCGGGATCATATATGCCGATATTTGCGAGAATAACTCAACCATGTCCACTTCCTCCTCCTATTGCTTGTATAGGTGAAGGATTAAGCGGATCTGTCACTTCGCTTGCACCACTTTGCTTTTTGTATGGGATAGGCGGACCTTTATCTCTGCTGCGATACCAACGATCGGCTAATATAGCAGCTCCAGTCGCGATAAAGGTAGCAGCGAGCGTCGTACCAATAATCTCTGCTGGATTCGCTGAGTTATAATTCATTCTTATTGCAATAAGGGTAGTAGGAACTAATGTTATGCTGGATGTATTCAATGCAAGTAAGGTACACATCGCGGGCGTAGCCGTATGCTTATCTGGATTGATGCTTTGCAGCTCTTGCATCGCTTTTATGCCCATTGGAGTTGCTGCGTTTCCTAATCCGAATAAATTCGCACTTAAATTACTCATTATGTACCCTAGTGCAGGATGATTTTTTGGTACATCAGGAAACAACCATCTCACGACTGGATAGAGCATTCGGGAAAGCTTTTCCAGCAATCCCGCCTGCTCTGCTATTTTCATCATGCCAAGCCAAAACACCATAATACTAATCAAACCGAAGCTTATTGTCACTCCTGATTTGGCACCATCAAAAGCAGCTTGAGTGATGCCATCCATGTTCCCATTGATCATTCCAAAAATAACGCTAATTACGATCATAAACAACCAGATCCAATTGACCATCATTCATGCCTCCCCCAACATGAAGTGTTATACAACTACAACTTGTACATATTCACTTACTAGTTATTGCTCTACCTACGTTACTTAAACCATTCCTGTAGCTTCATGAACCAATTATGCTCCATACGATTTAATCGCTTAAACTGTGAAAAGCTTTGTTCGATTGGATCATTCTTCTTTAATCGCGAGTTGCCTTTTTCATATAACGGAACTGATCCAATCGGTTCTCCATTCAAATAAAACTGCATTCGTCCTCGTTCACCAAGCGCATAATGAGGGCTTCCCGGATTGATAAGTGTTACAGATGCTTGAACTTTTCCAAGCTCATCCTTTTCCAGTGGGTAATTGTAATTCGCTCCATAGATGAGCGAGCTGCCAGCTACTGCTTCGTGACCTGTTGCCAGCTTGGAATGTGGATAATGCTTAAAACCCCAATCGAGTAGATTCCGATGATCTCTCCAATCGTCGCCATCATTAAGTGTAACAGCTACAAGCTGTTGTTCATTTCTTGTAGCTGAGCTGACTAAGCAGCGAAATGCTTTTTTTGTGTAACCTGTTTTTACACCGTCTGCTCCTTCATACATCTGCAGCATTTTGTTTTTATTACGCCAAGAATAATTCCATTTTTCATTTGGATTGGGCGCTTTCTTATACTCAGTTTTTACAATCTCAGCAAAGATTTTATTTTTAAGTGCATAGGCAGTTAAAACAGCTAAATCATTAGCGGATGAATAGTGCCCTTCTTCATCTAAGCCATGCGGATTACGAAACTGAGTATTAACAAGACCTAACTCTGCCGCCTTTTGATTCATTAAAAATACAAATCCCGCTTCTGAACCTCCAACATGCTCAGCTATTGCAGTTGCAGCATCGTTACCTGACCTAAGCATTAGTCCGTAAAGCAGGTTAACAAGTGTTATTTCCTCGCCAGCTCGTAAATAAATCGATGATCCTTCCTTACCAGCTGCACGATTGGATACTTTAACCTTAGCAGATAAATCTCCTTGCTCAATCGCAACAATTGCAGTCATAATCTTAGTTAAGCTAGCTACACGTGTTTCAACATCACCGTTCACACTATATAATATCCGTCCAGATTGCACATCAATTAGAGCCGTTGCATAAGCATTGGTCGAAATGGAAGGCGATGCGTAGGCAGTCTGCCCACCTATACCTGTTACGAAACAAGCTGCAAGTGCAATATAGGCAATGATCATCGTAAGCTGTTTATTCATAGTTGTCCTCCTGCATTTCATTTGCTTATATCTCGTCATTAGTATATGCAGAAGCTCGTCATTGTAGACGAGCATTCCCTTCTTTCCTTAATCTGCTTATCCAAAACGATAAAAAGCACATTACGAATGACTCGCAATGTGCTTTTTATCTCATTTATTGAAGCGATGTGTTATTCATTCCTGTTGCTGACGAAGAAGCCGAACCTGTCCCTGAAGCTGTTGAGCCTTGTTGTCCAGCTTGGCTTGAGCTGCTACCAAACATACCCGACATTTTATCGATAATTGCTGGAGCTGTATCGATGACTTTATCCAGTAGATGAGTCTGATTATCTAGTGGTACAACTTTCACCCCCTGTACACCTACGACAAGGAATGCAATTGGAGTTATTGAAACTCCGCCCCCGCTCCCGCCACCGAACGGCAGCGAGTTAGGATGAATGGAGCCTTGATGCGCTTCTTCCTGGTCCATGCGAAGCTCGCTTCCCCCAGCAACGAAGCCTACACCTACACGAGAAATCGGTAAAATTGTATCGCCTGTCGGAGTATGGATAGGTTCACCAACGATTGTATTAATACCTAGCATCTCTTTTATTTGACCTAACGATACACCAACCAAGCCTTCGATATTATTGGTTGTTGTCACAATCATCCACCCCTAACCTGAAAGTAAATACGTCGTTAGTTTGCTCTTATCTACTTTCATTATTAGGGGTAAGTTCTGGCTAAACTTTAGACACCAATGATCTCCACAAATTAACACCTTTACGCAAAGTAGAAAGATGAAAAATTAAGTATACGGATGCTACTAGCAATGAACCAAGCTTAAGCTTTAACTTACACGACCATTCAGTCGAGAACCACTTTTCATGATATAGCGGTTGAATCGTAACATTAGGTGAGTTAGATACCTTAACATACCTGGAAACAGTGCCAAAAAGTAAGCCTTTAACAGACCATAGCGTGCCGCAGCTGAGGGCTGCTGACATCGCTTCTCCTGTACCGGCCCGACTATGCCAGCTCCAATCAGACAACTCTACTTTCCGAAGCAATGAAAGAAACCATGACTTAAAATCCTTGAGGATATCAATTGCCTCAATTCTAGTATGATATCTTGTTATAGCCTTTTTAACATCTAGTTCTGCATCTGCCTCTTGACCGTTCTGCGCCTTAACCTCAAGCCCTACTCCTCTTGCATTGAGCCTTACTTTTGGCATCTTCACCTTAAATGAAATAAGCCCTGCCAGCGCTGACACTTTCATCGTTGCATCGTCATTTTCCTTTTGCCTGCGAGCATAGAGCTCTAGTGTGATTGTCGTGAAGCAAGCTGCAACAAGACAGGCAAGTAAAAAAAGACTGATCCATAGCGGCCAGTAGCTTGCAATGATCGGAAGCATATCCTCCCTCCCAACTGTAAACATGACCATAGTATGAACCAGTCTTATGAATAATATGAATAAACGATTAGTCCTTTACTTCATCCAGCGTCATCTGGCGTCCTTCAAAGCGCTCAAATAAAAGCTGCGTTTGATCTTCATAATCTTCTTCTTCAAGCGACACATCCTTTGGCTCTGGAAGCTCCTTAAGCGAGGCAAGACCAAAGCTGTCGAGAAAAGCTTTTGTTGTGCCGTAAAGAATCGGACGGCCTATTGCATCTGCGCGACCGACTTCCTCAATTAAATCTTTTACAACTAGCGTATGTATCGCGCGCTCACACTTTACACCGCGTATTTCTTCAATTTCAATCCTTGTTATCGGTTGCTTATATGCGACGATAGACAGCGTTTCTAGTGCGGCCTGAGACAGCTGCGCTCTTGTCGGAGTATAAGCCATCCGCTCGAAATATTCAGCATGCTCAGGATGCGTTGTCAAACGATAAGCGCCAGCCAAAATACCAATCTGAACGCCCCGTTCTTCTCGTTCCAAATCGCGCTGCAAGTCAAACACAAGCTCTTCAGCATATTCCGCATCGATGGACATAATATCGGCCAGCTGTCGCTTCGTTAAGCCTTCGTCTCCAGCCATGAATAATAGTCCCTCAATAATCGATTTCAATTTCTGAAATTCCATCTACAGCCCCTTCTCCTCTCCACTGGATCACAATATCATCGAAGAGTCCGTGCTGATAGCAACGGATATGCTTCATCTTCATTAACTCAAGAATGGATAAGAATGTAACGACAACTTCCTGCTTGCTCATATTTTCGCGAATAAGTTTAGAGAAACGTACCGTTTCAAATTGCTTCAACACTTCAACGATGTCACGAATTCGATCCTTAACGGAAATCTCGTCACGCTGCACGGTTGCAATAATATCTCTACGATTCGCTCTCCTTAGCGCTTTCTGGAATGCGTGGACAAGGTCAGATACGTGGAAGCCTTCCAAAGGATTGACGGGAGCCTCCTTCATATATGCAGTCATATCTTCTGGCTCTCGTGAAAATACCAGACTGCGCATATATTCCTTCTCCTTGAGATCCTCAGCAATTTGCTTGAACTTACGATATTCTATAAGCTTCTGAATGAGCTCCTCTCTTAGATCAGGACCATCATCAATCCACTCATCAAATTCATTCTCGAAAACAGGAGGCTTTGGTAACAGCTGCTGACTTTTAATACTTAGCAGCGTTGCTGCCATCACCAAAAATTCGCTTGTTATGTCTAGCTCCAATTCCTTCATCGCATGTAAATAATCCATATATTGCGTCGTAATCTCGCTTATGGATATCTCATGAATATCGATCTCAGCTTGATCAATTAAATGCAGCAATAAATCAAGCGGACCTTCGAAAGAATCCAGCTTATAATGTACGGACACACTACAACCTCCTGTTACTAATATTGCTTATCCTTGTAAAGCTTTAGTTAGATTAGCCATTTCAATTGCTGTAACAGCCGCTTCATAGCCTTTATTTCCAGCTTTTGTACCAGCGCGTTCAATCGCTTGCTCAATAGAATCTACTGTTAATACTCCGAATATCGTAGGCACACCTGTTTTCAAGGCAACAGCAGATACTCCTTTAGCTGCTTCATTGCATACATAATCAAAATGAGGAGTAGACCCGCGTATTACAGCACCTACCGTAATAACCGCATCATACTTGCCGCTCTCAGCCATTTTTTGAGCAATAAGCGGTATCTCAAATGCACCAGGCACCCAAGCAACTTCAACATCAGACTCCTCTGCTCCATGACGCTTAAACGCGTCAAGCGCTCCAGACAAAAGCTTGCTGGAAATAAACTCATTAAAACGTCCTACAACAACTCCATATTTTAATCCTTCAGAAATAAGATTACCTTCATAAAATTTTGTCATCTCATATTCTCCTCTCTTATTTTAAACATGTTTTACAATAAAAGCATTACTTTTATTTCAAAACTTAAAATTTCAGCATATGACCAAGCTTTTCATGCTTCGTATGCAAGTATTTTTCATTATCTTTGTTGTGCTCTAACTGGATTGGTACGCGCTCTACAACCTCGAGACCATATCCCTCTAAGCCTTTAATCTTACGTGGGTTGTTCGTAAGCAGACGTATCTGGCGAACGCCTAAGTCTTTAATAATTTGTGCACCGATCCCGTATTCACGTAAATCAGCAGGGAAACCCAGCTTTATATTCGCTTCAACCGTATCATAGCCTTCTTCCTGCAACACATAAGCTTTAAGTTTATTAATTAAGCCGATGCCGCGGCCTTCCTGACGCATATACAAAACAACGCCTGAACCTTCCTCTTCAATACGTTTCAATGCAGCTTCCAGTTGTGGACCGCAGTCACATCGATGCGAATGGAACACATCACCGGTCAAACATTCCGAATGTACACGAAGCAGTACAGGCTTACTTGGGTCAATCTCACCTTTTACAATTGCGACATGCTCTTTACCGTCAATAACGTTCGTATAAGCAACGATACGGAATTCACCAAAATCGGTAGGCAGCTTGCACGACACTTCACGTGTCACCAGTTTTTCCTTACAGCTGCGATAGGCGATAAGATCTTTAATTGTAATCAGTTTTAGATTATGCTTCTCTCGAAACTCCATCAGATCATCCATGCGAGCCATAGAGCCATCTTCTTTAATTATTTCACAGATTACACCCGCTGGCTTTGCATCTGCTAATATTGCCAGATCAATTGCTGCTTCAGTATGACCAGCGCGTTGCAGCACCCCGCCTTTTTTGGCGATCAACGGAAACACATGTCCCGGGCGACGAAAATGTTGCGGCTGTGCGTCATCAGCGATTAATGCTTGCACGGTTACTGCACGCTCATGAGCTGATATTCCAGTAGTGGTCGAATGATGATCTACCGACACAGTGAACGCTGTACCGTGATAATCGGTATTATGATTAACCATTGGTGGCAGATCAAGCTGTAATGCGCGTTCCTCAGTAATCGGCGCACATACAAGCCCTCTACCTTCTTTAATCATGAAATTAATCGTTTCAGTCGTTGCATATTGAGCTAATGCAATCAAATCCCCTTCATTTTCACGATCTTCATCGTCGACGACGATAACAACCTTACCTTGCTTTAAGTCCTCAATCGCTTCTTCAATCGTGTGGAACGAATATTGTTTGTTGTTACTCATGCTGCTTCCTCCTTCACTTATAAGCCTTATCACATAAACCCATTTTCTTGTAAAAATGTAGTTGTAAGTTTTGATTGTTTTTCTTCGTTGCCTGTTCTAAAGGACAATAAATGCTCAACGTATTTTCCAATCATATCGCATTCAATGTTGATTAGATCTCCCGGTTTCCGATACTGTAGAGCAGTTTCTGCCAAAGTGTGCGGAATGATCGAGACAGAAACTTTAGTATCCTTCACCTTCACAACAGTTAAGCTAATGCCATCTATTGCTATGGAGCCTTTCGGGATAATATAGCGGAGCTGCTCTTTATCCTGTAATTCAAGCTCGTAAACGACCGCATTGGCGTCCTCATATGTCGCTGTTAGCACAGACAGTCCATCGACATGACCTTGGACGATATGCCCGCCTAATCTGTCACCTAACTGCATCGCACGTTCTAAGTTTACCGTTGATCCAGTTTTCAGCGAAGATAGCGAACTGCGGCGGTATGTTTCCGGCATAATATCAGCAGAAAAGCTAGATCCGTTGAAGCTCGTAACCGTTAAGCATACTCCGTTAACGGCAATGCTGTCTCCAAGCTTTACTTGCTCCAAAACTTTTTGAGCTCGAATGGTAAGTACCATTGCTTCCCCTTTACTCGTAACATGCTGCACATGTCCAATCTCTTCAATTAACCCAGTAAACATCGCTTCCCCTCCTGTTCAAACTAGCTCACTTACTGTCGATTCGATTAGGATAGCCCGTTATACGAATATCTTCACCTACGAGTTGAACTTCTACTCCTTCAAGCGTATATGCATCCTGCATCAGCTCTACCCCATCCATAGCGAACAATGATGGTGCATTCGTGCCGCCTACGATCTTCATGCCATAATACAGAATGACCTTTTGAATCAATCCCGCCTCGAGCATTGCCCCGTTCAGCTTTCCACCGCCTTCCAGCAAGATCGAGCTGACTTCATGCTCACCTAGCCATTGGATCGCTTGCTCTAGATCAACACGATCACCGCTGCCGCAGCGTACAATGGTTACACCATGCTGCTTCAGCTCTAGCTCCTTATCTTTGGATGCCAAATCTGTCGTTAATATAATTATGCGCGAACCATTAAGCTGAATAACTTTGGCAGTGCTTGGAGTTCTAAGCTTAGCATCAACAATAATAGGAATGGGATGCTTCGCCTCAACGTCTAATCTCGTCGTTAAAGATGGGTTATCATGAAGCAGCGTATTGACGCCTATCATTATTGCTTCATGTTGATGTCTAAGTGTATGCACCTCAGCTCGCGCTGCAGGTCCGCTAATCCATTGAGAACTTCCACTTTTTGTCGCTAGCTTTCCGTCGAGTGTAGCCGCTGATTTCAACGTAATAAAAGGTCTTCTTGTCGTAATATAATAATTAAACTTCTCATTGAGCTTGCGGGCCTTTGATTCCAAAACTCCAATAGTGACTTGAATTCCCGCTTCCTTCAGCAGTTCAACACCTCTACCTGCAACAACAGGATTCGGATCTAACGTCGCTATAACTACGCGCTTAATTCCACTAGCTACTAGCAACTCCGCACAAGGAGGTGTTTTGCCATAATGACTGCAAGGCTCAAGCGTAACATAGGCTACACCGCCAACCGCTCGCTCACCTGCCATACTAACAGCTTGCACTTCCGCGTGTCCTTCTCCTCTATGAAGATGAGCCCCCATTCCAACAATACTACCTTCATTCGTAATTACACAGCCGACAACCGGATTAATTCCCGTTTGCCCCATTGCTTTACTTGCCATTGATATTGCCAAATCCATGTAGTATTCATCATTGATGATTTCAATCAACACAAAAAACCCCCAAAACAGCAACAGAGCCATTCGGGGGATCATTTCAGAAAAAATTCCGACACTAACTAAGCATATAAATATATGCGAAAAGTTAATAGGTACTTTGTGAAATTACGCACAAAAGTACACAAAATAAGCTTAGAATTAACGATATGTCAAAATTAACATAACATCAGCTATGCCGAAAATTTCTCCTTCTCCCATCCAGACTTTACTGTCGGTTCTAGACTTGCACTAGATCAGCCAGCATACAAATTACATATGCTGGGTCACGGACTTGCAGCAGAAGAAAGCGTCGCTATCTTCTGCTGATCACCGCCGGTTGGGAATTTCACCCTACCCCGAAGGAGTTACTTATTATTTAATTGTTATTACTTTAACACTATACTTCGTAAACTTCAACTGTTTCCATTTGAGAGCCGTTAGACAACGCATCAACAAACTCCATACCTTTAGCAACTTTACCAAAAACAGTATGCTGACCATCCAAGTGTGGTTGTGATTGATAGCAGATGTAGAATTGGCTGCCGCCAGTGTTACGACCAGCATGCGCCATTGCTAAAGTTCCACGCTCATGCTTGTTTGGATTGATCTCGCAGTCAATCGTATATCCTGGACCACCAGTTCCACGTCCATCTGGACAACCGCCTTGAGCAACAAAGCCAGGAATGACACGGTGGAACATTAGACCATTATAAAAGCCGCTGTTAACTAGCTTTTCAAAGTTAGCAACTGTATTGGGTGCGTCTTGCTCGAATAGATCAAGGATCACTTCGCCGCCTGCCGCGAGTTTAATTTTTGCTTGTTTTGCCATGTATGACATCACCTTTCTTGTTCAAGATAACATAACGTTACCAATTTCCCAGTTATTTCGCAAGTGAAGATTTTTGAAGACGTGCAGGAATGACATCATTGATCACAATATTGTCAAGAGATTCACGCTTAACAACGAGATCGGCTTCACCATCCTTAACAAAAACTACAGCCGGACGACGGATACGATTATAGTTACTTGCCATCGCATAGTTGTAAGCTCCTGTACAGAATACCGCTAATAGGTCGCCGCTATTAGATTCAGGCAGGTTCACATCCCATATCAACATATCTCCGCTTTCGCAGCATTTACCCGCGATCGAGACAAGCTCCGTTGCTTCCTCATTAGCACGATTAGCCAATATGGCTTCGTATTTGGATTGGTAAAGCGCTGGGCGAGGATTGTCCGTCATGCCGCCATCTACTGCAACATATTTACGAACATTCGGGATATGCTTGCTTGTACCTACAGTGTAAAGCGTCGTGCCTGCATCGCCAACCATACTGCGTCCTGGCTCAACCCAGATCTCTGGCCAAGCATAATCAGCAGCTGTGAAATTATTTTTAATCGAATCCGCAATTGCATGCACATATTGTGCAACCGGCAACGGAGTATCTTCCTCAACATAACGAATTCCGAAGCCGCCACCAACGTTAATGACCGAGAATAATATCCCGTATTCATCTCGAATAGCTACCGCGAATTTCGTTACTTTTTCAACAGCCATACGGAAGCCTTCAACCTCAAAAATTTGAGAACCGATATGAGAATGAATCCCAAGCAGATTCAAGTGTGAAAGTTCACTTGCCTGTACAACCGCTTCGCGTGCTGATCCATTGCCTAGATCAAAGCCAAACTTAGAATCTTCCTGCCCTGTCGATATATAGTCATGCGTATGCGCCTCAACACCAGGTGTAATGCGTAGCAGCACATTTACCACTTTATCCTTTTTCGCAGCTAGCTCGTTCAGCATATGAAGCTCGATAAAGTTATCAACAACGAAGCAGCCAATTCCTACTTCAAGCGCCATGTTGATTTCTTCTTCCGTTTTGTTGTTACCATGAAAGTGTATACGCTCTGCTGGAAATCCAGCCTCGATCGCAGTGTACAGTTCACCATCAGACACAACGTCCAAGGATAAATTTTCTTGCTCTGCAAGCACACACATCGCTTTTACCGAAAAAGCTTTGCTTGCATAGGCAACTTGGAATTTCAAGCCAGTTTCCGTAAAAGCTTGAACATATTCACGTGCACGCTGACGCACTAACGCTTCGTCAACAATATATAACGGTGTTCCAAATTGTGCTGCCAAATCGACAACATCGACACCGCCAATTTCTAAATGGCCATTATTATTAATTTTACTTGTACCGTGTAAATACATAGTTCCCCTCTGCTTTCTTCTATCATTGCAAGATAGACCCATTATATATATCACACAGTATACCTTATAACACTAGCCCGATGAAATGGATATTTTCACATTAAGTTTGTATTTTTAGTTAGATTCATCATTAGGCATGCGTTCAGATTGCTGCGGCTTCATAATATTGGGACGTGTTCGATTATACAACACTGGCTTGCGAATGAGGATATTTACAGCAGCTTTTGGATCGAACGGAATAAATGGCCATAAATAAGGTCGATTGACCGAACGCTCCATCGTAAGCATGATGATGATAAGCGTAATCGGAATGACAAGACCAGCTAATCCGAAAGCTGCTACGGTGCATATAAGCAGTAACCGCACCAATCGATTAGCAAGTCCAAGCTCATAGCTTGGCGTCGCGAACATTCCAACAGCTGCGATGGCCATATAAAGGATGACCTCGTTGACAAACACACCAGTCTGAACCGCAATGTCACCGATTAGAATTGCAGCAACGAGAGACATCGCCGTCGCTAATGAGGTCGGTGTGTGAACAGAAGCCATTCGCATCAAATCTATACCTATTTCCGCTAGAATAAATTGTACGACCAGCGGCAACGCGCCTGTCTCCTTAGGTCCAAGAAACGCTAAAAACTCCGGGCGATATTCTGGATATTGAACAAATAGCATCCATAGCGGTAGCAGCAGCAGTGACCCCAGAATTCCGATAAAACGCACCCAACGTAAGTACGTACCGACGAGTGGGGTTTGTCGATTCTCTTCAGCATGCTGCATTAAATCGGCATAAGTTGTCGGTAGCACCATGACACTAGGCGATGTGTCTACAAAGATAGCCACTGCGCCTTCAAGTAAATGTGAAGATACTGTATCTGGACGCTCAGAATATCGCACGAATGGAAACGGATTCCACCCCCGCTTTATGGTCGCTTCCTCTAGCTGCTTATCTGCTAGCGGCAAGCCATCGATTTTAATCATTTCGATTTTCCGTTTAATTTCCTCTAGAAGCTGCTTATCAACAATATCATCAATGTATGCGATACATACATCCGTCTTCGTACGTGCACCGACACGAAGCAGCTCATAGCGGAGCTTCGGGTCTTTTAGGCGGCGGCGCACTAATGACACATTGACCATCAGTGTCTCAATAAACCCGTCCCTTGAGCCTCGCACAACCTTCTCCAAGGAAGGTTCCTCTAGTCCACGAGCTGGGAAATTCCGCACCTCAATCGCAAGAGCAGTGGCTTCGCCGTCTACATACAGCACACATTCTCCACCCATGGCAGCGGCCAAAGTCAGATTCCAATCCTCTTCCTTGCGTACTTGTGCCGACGGAATATAATATGTAAAAAAGCTTTCCAGTGCATCATAGCCTACTTCTCTTGCTTCAAGATAGGTTAGGCGCTTTAGCACTTCCAGCATAATTGTATCCTTCACAAGTCCGCTCATACAAAGCATTGCAATACGGGTCTTGCCAATCGTCATCTCCCTAACTGCTACATCAAAGCTTTTTTTATAGCCTAATTCTGTTTCTAGTCGTAGCAATATCTCATCTAACGCTTTAGGAATCGGTTCCTTTGGTGCTGTTTGAATTTGTTCCTTCTGGTTACTTTTTAAGCCATGCTCATCCTGTCCAGATGACTCATGCGGCTCAGGGGAAAGCCAGACTCCGTAATCTACTACGTTACGATAACCACTTTTGCTTTCTTCCTGCTCTTTTTTAAGCTGTTCCTGCATCTGAAAAGGTTGGAATGACTGCTGATGATTTTGTTCATTACCTTGATTTGTCGTTTGATGATCTTGATCCTTCAATCTATACACCTCACTAATATTTCAAAATTACCACTGAAACAATAGCCAATCAATCAGTGAACCCGTTATTTTCCCTAATACCATAGCCATCATTAATGCAACCATTGCTTGAGACAACTTTAGGCGCTTCGCTAATATCGGAAGCACATTCATCACTTCGGTTAATGCTGCTGCGAGCATACCTACGAACATCCCATTTAACAACCCTGAGATGATGCTAGTAAGTTCATTAGGCAGCTTTATCGTCACATCAAAAAAATCAGCTACTGTAAAATAAAGCGCGCCACATATTAGCGCTGTCTCAAACCAGTACGATAAATGATAAGCGTTCGACAGCTGGGCAAGTCTCGGAATAAGGTCAAAAATAACAAGCAGCGCTACAAAGCTTGTTCCAACAACAATACCTCCAGATAACGCTAAAAAAACTGTTGCTGACAATAGAGCTGCGTTAGTCATAACCTTCCTCTCCCAGCGTATTCGCATCTCGTTTACCACGATTACGGATTTCCTCAGCAATAACGTAGGTATTGACATTCTCCTGATACATAAACATTTCCACTTCTAAAGGATTGGGCTCCTCATTAAATTTCTTTTTGAAAATATGATTGAAAAACAGCACCATTCCAATTCCTACACCGATGGAATAAGGAATTTGAAACCATAATGGAT
>Ga0160467_100745_pt1 | contig 23453 bp, 20 predicted proteins | sample HID1972I_E11MG_FD_108221 | JGI IMG/M metagenome (GOLD analysis project Ga0160467, IMG submission 108221) | Enriched pill bug-associated microbial communities from UW Madison campus, WI, USA - HID1972I_E11 MG | ecosystem: Host-associated > Arthropoda: Insects > Digestive system > Unclassified ... | reverse complement strand
GGAGTCTCGACCACGACAGTGCCGGTGGTCTGGCCAGCGCCGATGGTGATGACCGAGCCATTGCTCAAGGTCACGGTCACCGGAGTGCCCGCTGGGTTGGTCAACGTCGCGGTGTAAGTAATTGGGCCGCCTTCAACCACCGTGCCGGTGGAGGAAAGCGTCAGACCGGTCGTGTCCTGCGAATCGGTAATCGTAGTAACAGCAGGCGTGGTGCTCGGCACCAGGTTTTCGAAATTGCCGCCAGTCGCACCGGTGATCGTAGTGCTGACAGTGCTGCCGTTCACATAAACGTCATTGGCCGGCGTATCGACCACGACGGTGCCAGTGGTCTGGCCCGCGCCGATGGTAATGACCGAGCCATTGCTCAAGGTCACGGTCACCGGAGTGCCGGCAGGGTTGGTCAAAGTCGCGGTGTAAGTGATCGGGCCGCCTTCAACCACAGTACCGGTCGAAGTGAGGCTCAGGCCGGTAGTGTCCTGCGAATCGGTGATGGTGGTTACTGCAGGCGTGGTGCTCGGCACCAGATTTTCGAAATTGCCGCCAGTCGCACCGGTGATCGTGGTGCTGACGGTGCTGCCGTTCACATAAACGTCATTCGCTGGAGTCTCGACCACGACAGTGCCGGTGGTCTGGCCAGCGCCGATGGTGATGACCGAGCCATTGCTCAAGGTCACGGTCACCGGCGTCTGGGCCGGGTTGGTCAGGGACGCGGTGTAGGTGATCGGGCCGCCTTCAACAACAGTCGGGCCTGCGGTCAGCGTGACGGTGGTGGTATCGACGGTGTCAGTGACCTGGGTTACGGCTGGAGCGGTCGGAGGTACCACTGTCATCCCGCCGCCAGTTGTACCGGTGACGGTGACTTCGATTTGGCTCGGATCGTTATAAACAGTGTCGTTGGGCGCGAGTGGCACATTCACGGTGCCAGTGGTCTGGCCCGCAGCAACGACGATGACCGCGCCATTGGACAGCGTAATGGTCAGGTCACTCAGAGGCGCCTGGCTCAGGTTCGCGGTGTAGACCAGTACGCCACCGGCCTCGGTAATGGTCGGGGTCGCGCTGAGGCTCAGCGTCGAGGTGAGGGGGGCGTCGACAATCGCGTTGTTGTTAGTGTTCTGGGTGTTAACGGTTTCCAGCGTGGTCAGGGGCACAGCGCCGAAACCCGCGGTTGGGAAGCCAACGGTCGGGTCGACCCGGCCAGCCGTTGCATCGAGCATCACGAAACTGTGGCCGCCGCCCGCTGCACCGCCCTGGCCTGAAGCTGTCGGGCCGGCTGCGGTGGCTTCGAGGTCTTTAGTCGGGTCAGCGCCGGCAACGATGGCCTGCTGCAGTTCTTCAACCGATGGCGCTGCTTGTGCGGTGGCTTCTGCCAGGTCGGTGCTGGAGTCCGGAGCGCTGCCGCTCCACTGAGTGTCGCGGCCCAGGTCCAGGGTCCGGCCGTCGGCCAGCTCGAGCGTGACAGCGCCTGCCACACCTGTGTCTACCTGGTCGCCAACAAACAGCCGGTCGCCTTCAACGAGTACACGACGGATGCCCTCTGGGGACACCACGAAAACTTGACCGACAATGCTTTTGACGATGGCAACAACACTGCTCATTGAAGACTCTCCGGGTGTCACGTTCAGTAGACTTCCATGGACCTGAAGGCATTGTTGCCAATCAGTCTGGACGCTCTTTCCTACAATAATAGTTACTACTTTGACGCTTTTTTGCGTCAATATTCTGGCTATATTTTTTGGCTATAAACTATATGCCAAACTATTGACCATGTGGCTGCCATCCTAAACAATCGCCCCGGTAATGTCACATTGATATTCGGGAGTCGGAGGGGGTCGAACCGTGTGATCCAGTACCCATTTTGGACTTTCCGACAAACGGTCGTTTGTCCTCTCAAGAATCGCTGTGACTGCAGGTTTTGCAGTGATTCAGGACAACAAAATGGCAAATATTCAAACTGCGCATTTCCGTGGATCCGGTCCCGGGGATTTCCTCCGGTCGCACGTTTCGCATCATTTTTGATCGGGGATGGACGCTGACCATTGCACGCAGATTTTCAGTCGCGGCGCATGTCGCTTATGTGCGCTAAACGATGTTTTCGACGGGTATGCGGCGTGTCTCGCAGCAACGCGTCAACAAACCGTGATCTGCATGGATCAGAAACATTCAGTTATTTACTCAATACCGAATCAAGGCGACCATGGGCGAGTTGCTCAAGAGCCAGGGAGTGGTCGCACCGTTGGCATCCGTCGTGCAGAACGACGTGAAGCCAAAGGTCTAACTGCCCGGTATGAATTGAGCAGAACCTTAATTGTTCAATCGTCAGCCAAGAGTGCCGAGCGTGGAATCAGAAGTCAGTCGAGTTCATCTCATCCATGATCCACGCGCGTTGCATGACGATCCGCTGCTGGACGGTCTGCTAGCCCTTTGCACGCTGCATCAAAAGCCTGCCAGTGCCGCGATGTTGACCACCGGTCTGCCGTTGCCCAAGCAGCGATTGAGCGTCGAGTTGCTGCCACGTGCAGCCGCTCGCGCCGGTCTGCAAGGGCGGGTGCTGGTGCGCAAACTGGAGCAGATTCCAGAAATTGCGATGCCGGCATTACTGCTGCTCAAGGATGGTCGCAGCGCGGTGCTGCTTGGCTGGCAAGGTGAAGACCAGGCCCGTCTGCTGCTCAGTGAAAGTGACGGCGGCGAAAGCCTCGTCAGTCGCGAGTTGCTGGCCGACGACTACATCGGCAAAGTCTTCTTCGCACAGCCACAGCATAAATTCGACGTTAATCACGGCACGCTGATCCCGCGCGCACGGTCGTGGTTCCGTGACACCCTCAAGCGCTCGCGCTGGCTGTATGCCGACGCCATCGCTGCCAGTTTCCTGATCAACATCATCGCCATGGCCGCGCCATTGTTCGTGATGAACGTCTATGACCGCGTGGTGCCCAACCAGGCCGAATCGACCCTGTGGGTGTTGGCCATCGGTATCACCGGCGCTTACTTTTTCGACCTGATCCTCAAAAGCCTGCGCAGTCTGTGCCTGGACCTGGCCGGCAAGAAAACCGACCTGATCATTTCGGCGACGCTGTTCGAGCGCATCGTCGGCATGTCGATGAAGTACCGTCCAGCCCGGGTCGGCAGCTTTGCCCAGAACATCCATGAGTTTCAGAGCCTGCGCGATTTCCTCGCGTCGCTGACTCTCACCAGTCTGATCGATTTGCCGTTTACGATCCTGATCTTCCTGGTCATCGCGATCCTCGGCGGGCATCTGGTATGGATTCCGATGTTGGCGTTCCCGATTGCCCTGTTGATTGGCTACGCACTGCAGAAGCCGCTGGTAGCCACCATGGAGCGCACCATGGCCCTGGGCGCGGAGCGTCAGTCGAGTCTGATCGAAACACTGGCCGGCCTCGACGCGGTGAAGGTCAACAACGCCGAGAGCGAGCGCCAGTATCAGTGGGAGCAGACCATCGGCACCCTCAGCCGCCTCGAGTTGCGGGTAAAAATGCTGTCCGGCCTGGCCATGAACATCACCCTGCTGATTCAGCAATTGGCCGGTGTGATCATGATCGTCTTCGGCGTGTACCAGATCATCGCCGGTAACCTGAGCATGGGCGGTCTGATTGCCTGTTACATGCTCAGTGGTCGCGCACTCAGCCCGCTGGCGTCGTTGTCCGGTCTGCTGACCCGCTATCAACAAGCTCGGGTCACCATGACCTCGGTCGACCAGATGATGGAGTTGCCGCAGGAGCGCAATTTTGAAGAGCGCCCTCTGAGCCGCAAGGTTCTGCAAGGTGGCATCGAATGCCGTCAGATGAACTTCACCTACCCGGATCAGCAGAATCCGGCGCTCAAAAACATCAACCTGATCATCAAGCCCGGCGAAAAAATCGGCATCATCGGTCGCAGTGGCTCGGGTAAAAGTTCGCTCGCCAAACTGGTCGTGGGCCTTTATCAGCCGGACGAAGGCGCGTTGTTGGTGGATGGCGTCGACATTCGTCAGATAGACGTCAGCGAACTGCGACACAACATCGGCTACGTGCCTCAGGACATCCAGCTGCTCGCCGGCAGCCTGCGCGACAACCTGGTCTCGGGTGCGCGTTACGTCGAGGACGAAATGGTGCTGCAAGCCGCTGAACTGGCCGGCGTGCACGAGTTCGCCCGTCTGCACCCGCAAGGCTACGAGCTTCAGGTGGGCGAGCGTGGGCAGAACCTGTCCGGCGGTCAGCGCCAGAACGTCGCGCTGGCCCGTGCACTCTTGCTCAACCCGCCGATCCTGCTGCTCGACGAACCGACCAGCGCCATGGATAACACCGGTGAAGAACGCCTCAAGCAACGCCTCGCCGCAGTGATTGAAAACAAGACCGTAGTACTGGTGACGCACCGTGCGTCGCTGTTGTCGCTGGTCGATCGCCTGATCGTCATCGACCGTGGACAGATACTCGCCGATGGCCCGAAAGCTGTGGTGATGGAAGCATTGAAAAAGGGGCAGATCAGTGTTGCTTAAGTCCGGGGTCAAAGGTTCCATTCGCCGTTATTTCAAGGGCACCGATTCACTGCATGGCCAGCCGCTTCCCGAGGTCAATAAAGCCCTCATTGAAGACGCGCCACGGGTAGTGCGGCTGACGATCTGGGCAATCATCGGCTTCTTTCTGTTCCTGATGCTGTGGGCCAACTTTGCGGTGATCGATGAAGTCACCAAGGGCGACGGCAAGGCGATCCCGTCGTCGAAGATCCAGAAAATCCAGAACCTCGAAGGCGGTATCGTCTCTGAGCTGTTCGTCTCGGAAGGGCAGATCGTTGAGGCGGGTGCGCCGCTGATTCGCCTGGACGACACCCGCTTCGCATCCAACGTGGGCGAGACCGAAGCCGATAGGCTGTCGATGTTGTTGCGCGTGGAGCGCCTGAGTGCCGAAGTGGACGACCGTCCGCTGAATTTCCCCGCTGACGTGCTGAAGGCCGTTCCTGGCCAGGCCGCCAGCGAAGAGTCGCTGTACATCAGCCGCCGTCAGCAGTTGCGCGATGAAATCGGTGGGTTGCAGGAGCAGTTGATCCAGCGTCAGCAGGAATTGCGCGAGTTCACCTCCAAGCAGTCCCAGTACCGCAACGGCCTGGCCTTGCAACGCCAGGAGATCAACATGTCCGAGCCGTTGGTGGCTCAGGGCGCGGTATCGCCAGTCGAAGTTTTACGCCTCAAGCGCGCCGAAGTTGAAACCCGTGGGCAGCTCGACGCCACCACCCTGGCGATCCCGCGGGCAGAATCGGCGATCAAGGAAGTGGCGCGCAAGATCGACGAAACCCGTGGCAAATTCCGCAGTGAAGCGCTGACTCAACTCAATGAAGCACGCACCGACCTGAACAAGGCCCAGGCCACCGGCAGCGCACTGTCTGACCGTGTCAGCCGGACCCTGGTGACATCGCCCGTGCGGGGCATCGTCAACAAGTTGCTGGTGAACACCATCGGTGGCGTGATCCAGCCGGGCAGTGATCTGGTCGAAATCGTTCCTCTGGACGACACCTTGCTGGTGGAAGCGAAGATTCGTCCGCAAGACATCGCTTTCCTGCACCCGGGGCAAGAGGCGACGGTGAAATTCACCGCGTATGACTACACCATCTATGGCGGGTTGAAGGCCAAGCTCGAGCAAATCGGTGCGGACACCATCACCGATGAAGACAAGAAAACCACCTACTACGTCATCAAGCTGCGTACCGATCGCAGCCATTTGGGAACGGATGAGAAGCCGTTGCTGATCATTCCGGGGATGGTGGCGTCGGTGGATATCATTACCGGCAAGAAGACGGTTCTCAGCTATTTGCTGAAGCCGATTATCCGGGCGCGGGCTGAGGCTTTGCACGAGCGATAGTCTTCCGTCGGGCTGATGGCCTCATCGCGAGCAAGCTTTGCTCCCACGGGTGACACGAGTCCCTGTAGGAGCAAGTCTTGCTCCACGGGCGACACTGTTCCCTGTAGGAGCAAGTCTTGCTGCACGGGTGACACTGCCCCTGTAGGAGCAAAGCTTGCTCGCGATAACGTCCCTCAAACACCTCCACCCGAAAAGCCATATCGTTATTCGCTAACGGTATTTAAATTCCAATTCTTATACCTATAAAGTCATTCCCCTGCGTACCTGCCGACCAATCGGCGCGCCGCACGACACGAACCAACACGGGACCTCCGTGAGTTTCTTGATCGACGCGCGCGCCCTTGAGCGTGCCGTGCGTGGGAGTGATTTTCTATGTCAGCCGTCTCCGCTTCTAACAGCATCGCGCCACAAACCTTCGACATTCGCCCGTTCACGGGCGCCGTCGGTGCCGAAATCATTGGCCTGGACCTTGCCCGTCCAATCAATGATCAGGATTTTGCCCGCATTCACCGCGCGCATCTGGATCATCACGTCGTGGTATTCCGCGACCAACGCATTTCCCCAGAACAGCAAATCGACTTCAGCCGCCGCTTCGGCGTGTTGCAGATCCACGTGCTCAAGCAGTTCCTGCTGGCCGGGCACCCGGAAATTCTCATCGTCTCCAACATCATCGAGAACGGCCAATCCATCGGCCTCGGCGATGCCGGCAAATTCTGGCATTCCGACCTGTCCTATAAAGAACTTCCGAGCCTGGGCTCGATGCTGCACGCCCAGGAGCTGCCGTCCGAAGGCGGCGACACGCTGTTTGCCGACATGCACAAAGCCTGGGACAGCCTGCCGGATGCACTGCGTAAAGCGGTGCAAGGACGCTCCGCCGCGCACTCGTACACAGCGCGCTACAGCGAGACCAAATTCGAAGGCAACTGGCGTCCGACCCTGACGCCGGAGCAGCTCGCTCAAGTCGCCGAAGTGGTTCATCCCATCGTCCGCACGCACCCGGAAAACGGTCGCAAGGCGTTGTTTGTCAGCGAAGGGTTCACCACGCGAATCGTCGGTCTGCCAGAAGACGAGAGCAAGCAATTGCTCGATGAGCTCTACGCCCACAGCGTGCTCGCGCAAAACATCTATCGCCATCAATGGCAGCCCCACGACCTGGTGTTCTGGGACAACCGCTCGCTGATCCACCTCGCCGCCGGATGCCCAAGCCATCTGCGCCGCAAGCTGTATCGCACGACCATCCAGGGCGATGCGCCTTTCTGATTTGCCGGAGAACACCATGTCCAAACGTCTTCCATTTGCACCCCTGGCCGCCGCCATCGGCCTGGGTTTCAGCCTGATCGCCGGCAGCCTGGTGGCCCCCAGCGTCGCCCAGGCCGAAGGGGAAATCCGCATTGCCGAACAGTTCGGCATTGTTTACCTGCTGCTCAACGTGGTGCGTGATCAGAACCTGATCGAGAAATACGGCAAACAAGAAGGCCTCGACATCAAGGTCGACTGGACTCAACTGTCTGGTGGCGCGGCCGTCAACGATGCGCTGCTGTCCGGTTCCATCGATATCGCCGGGGCAGGCGTCGGTCCGCTGCTGACCATTTGGGATCGCACCCACGGCAAGCAGAACGTCAAGGCTGTCGCCTCCCTCGGCAATTTCCCTTACTACCTGGTGAGCAATAATCCCAAGGTGAAAACCATCGCTGACTTTACCGAAAAGGACCGTATTGCGGTGCCGGCAGTCGGGGTCTCGGTGCAGTCACGCTTCCTGCAATACGCGGCGGCCAAGCAATGGGGTGACAAGGAATTCAATCGCCTCGACAAGTACACCGTCGCACTGCCGCACCCGGACGCAACGGCTGCGCTGATCGCCGGCGGTACGGAATTGACCGGGCATTTCTCCAACCCGCCGTTCCAGGATCAGGCCCTGCAAAACCCCAATGTGCATGTGGTGCTGAACACCTATGACCTGCTCGGTCCGAACTCGCCGACCGTGCTGTTTGCCACCGAGAAATTCCGCAACGAGAACCCGAAAACCTACAAGGCATTCGTTGAAGCCCTGACCGAAGCGGCGCAGTTTGCCCAGAACGATAAAGGTGCTGCGGCAGATACCTACATCCGCGTGACCAAGGCGAAAATCGACCGCGCTGAACTGCTGAAGATCATCGATAACCCGCAGTTTGAATTCAGCGTCACGCCGAAAAATACCTACCCGCTCGCCGAATTCCTCTACCGCGTCGGCGCGATCAAGAACAAACCGGATTCGTGGAAGGACTACTTCTTCCAGGACGCCAAACCATTGCAGGGGAGCTGATCGCCATGAACGCCCCTTTGCAAGGCCACACGGTCAGCAAACCGAACGCAACAGCCCAGGCGCTGCTGTCGGTCGACAACGTCAGCCTCGAGTACCGCACGCCTCAGCGTGTGGTTCGGGCGACGCATCAAGTCAGTTTCGAGATCGATCCGGCGGACCGTTTTGTACTGCTCGGTCCGTCGGGTTGCGGCAAGTCCACGCTGCTGAAAGCCGTTGCCGGATTTATTCAACCCTGTGAGGGCGAAATTCGGCTGCAAGGGCGAACGGTACACGCGCCCGGGCCAGACCGGATTGTGGTGTTCCAGGAATTCGATCAACTGCCGCCATGGAAAACCGTAAAGCAGAACGTGATGTTCCCGCTGCTCGCCTCAAAGACCCTCAAGCGTAAAGAGGCCGAAGAGCGCGCGCTGCATTACCTGGACAAGGTCGGTCTGGCGGCATTTGCCGATGCTTATCCGCACACCTTGTCCGGCGGCATGAAGGCCCGGGTCGCCATCGCGCGGGCGTTGGCGATGCAGCCGAAAATCCTCCTGATGGATGAGCCTTTCGCCGCGCTCGACGCACTGACCCGACGCAAGATGCAGGAAGAGTTGCTGCTGCTTTGGGAAGAAGTGCGTTTCACCCTGCTGTTCGTCACTCACTCCATCGAAGAAGCGCTGGTGGTCGGCAATCGGATCCTGCTGCTGTCACCGCATCCGGGCCGCGTACGGGCTGAAGTTCACAGCCATCAATACGATTTGCACAGCCTGGGCGGCGTGGCGTTTCAGGAATCGGCGCGACGGATTCATCGGCTGTTGTTCGACGAAGGCCAGTCAGCGGAAACCGAGCGCGAGCTGGATTTCTCCGACATCCGCATCGCTTATTGAGCCTATTGAGAGGAGTGCCCGATGAGCCTTTTATCATCCCCGCGCGAAGAGTTTGAAACAGACCTGCAGCCCCTGTTGAGCGTGCCAGTGGAGCGCGAACTGCCTCTGCGGCAGCGTCTTTGGCAACAGGGCTGGCTGCGCAAAAGCCTGATCCTGATATTGCTGGCGGTGCTGTGGGAAGTGGCCGCGCGATACACGAATAACGACCTGCTGCTGCCGAGTTTTCTGCAAACCGCGAGCGCGCTGTATGACGGCCTGCTCAGTGGCGAGTTGTTGGCCAAGGTGTGGATTTCCCTGGTCGTTTTGCTCAAGGGCTACCTGATCGGCATCGTCCTGGCGTTCGCCCTGACCACCTTGGCGGTGTCGACCCAGTTTGGTCGCGATCTGCTGAGCACGCTGACGTCGATGTTCAACCCGCTGCCAGCGATTGCGCTGCTGCCGTTGGCGCTGCTGTGGTTCGGCCTGGGGCAGAACAGCCTGATTTTTGTGCTGGTGCATTCGGTGCTGTGGGCCTTGGCGCTGAACACCTACGCCGGTTTTCTCGGCGTCTCGGAAACCCTGCGCATGGCCGGGCGCAACTACGGCCTCAAGGGCATGCGCTTCGTGCTGTTCATCCTCATCCCCGCCGCGCTGCCCTCGATCCTCGCCGGCCTGAAAATCGGCTGGGCTTTCGCCTGGCGCACACTGATCGCCGCTGAATTGGTGTTTGGCGCAACCAGCGGCAAGGGCGGATTGGGTTGGTACATTTTCCAGAACCGCAACGAGCTGTACACCGACAAGGTGTTTGCCGGTTTGGCGGTGGTGATCCTGATTGGATTGCTGGTGGAGAATCTGGTGTTCGATACGCTGGAGCGGGTGACGGTGAAGCGTTGGGGGATGCAGCGGTAGATTGTCTGTGCCTGAACTAACGTCTTCGCGGGCAAGCCTTGCTCCCACAGGGTGGTGCGTGGTTCACAAATTCGGCCTCCACTGAAGTCCCCGTGGGAGCAAGGCTTGCCCGCGAAGAGGCCAGACCTGCCAATCACATCATTGGGAGTTGTTTGCTAGCATTGCACCTGGATCAATCCTGATCAGCCATGAGTGCTCAGCATGCAGCTCCCGGACATGAACCTTCTGGTCGCCCTCGACGCCCTGCTCGACGAAGGCAGCGTGGTGGGTGCCGCACGGCGGATGAACCTCAGCCCGGCGGCGATGAGCCGGACCCTGACGCGCATCCGCGAAGCCATCGGCGATCCGATTCTGGTGCGTGCCGGTCGTGGTCTGGTGCCCACACCCAAGGCGCTGGCGTTGCGTGAGCAGGTGCGCGATGTGGTGGAGCAGGCGTCGCTGCTGTTTCGCTCCGCTGATGACGTGGATCTGGGCAGCTTGCGCCGTCGTTTCAGCATCCGGGCCAACGACTTCTTCGTGGGTGTCTATGGCGGCAAGCTGTTTGACACCATGGAGCGCCAGGCCCCGCAGTGTGAATTGCGCTTTGTCCCCGAGGGCGATGGGGACGACGAAGCTTTGCGCGAAGGACGCATCGACTTGAGTGTCAGCAACAACCGCCCAGTGATGCCGGAGGTGAAGGTGCAGAACCTCTTCGCCACTCATTTTGTCGGGCTGGTGCGCGAGGATCATCCGCTGTTCGAAGAAGAAATTACCGCCGAACGCTATGCCGGATTTTCCCATATCAGCATGTCTCGTCGCGGCATAGCGCGCGGCCCCATCGATACGGCGCTCAATGCCTTGGGGCTGGAGCGACGGGTGGCCGTGATTGCGCCGAGCTTTCATGCGGCGATGTTTGCGTTGCCTGATTCCGATTTGATCTTGCCGGTGCCCAAGGAAGCGCTGTTGAGCGTCCGTCGGCTGGGCCTGAAGTTGCGATCGTTCACCCTGCCCATTCCGTTGCCGACCATCATGCTGACCCAGGCCTGGCACCCACGATTTGACAAGGACCCGGCCCATCGCTGGATGCGCGAAACCTTGAAGTCCTGCTGCGACGAGACGTGGCTGGCCGCGCAATCTTAGAGATCAAAAGATCGCAGCCTGCGGCAGCTCCTACAATGTTGCGTACACCTGTAGGAGCTGCCGAAGGCTGCGATCTTTTGATCTGATAGTTGCGTGTGGCGCACTTATAACCTGCCGATAAGTTGATTTTCGTCAGCACCCATAATTCTTAGAATGCCCCGGTATTCAATCCCGGAGCCTGCAGTACATGACTTCCCTCACGGTCCCGGCACCGCTTGCCACGGCCGCGGCCTCGCCGCCGGTGTTCGGTCCGCGAATCATCATTGGCCTCGTTGGCGTGCTGATTGCGGTGCTGGTATCAGGCCTTAACGAGATGGTCACCAAAGTGGCCCTGGCCGATATTCGTGGCGCATTGGGCATCGGCTATGACGAAGGCACCTGGCTGGTCGCCAGTTACACCGCGACCTCGGTGGCGGCCATGGCGTTCGCCCCCTGGTGTTCGGTCACGTTTTCCCTGCGGCGGTTCACCCTCTGCGCCATCAGCGTTTTCACTCTCTTGGGCGTGCTCTGCCCATTGGCCCCTAACTACGAAAGCCTGCTGGTGATGCGCACGTTGCAAGGCTTGGCGGGTGGTGCGCTGCCGCCGATGCTGATGACCGTCGCGCTGCGCTTTTTGCCCGCCAACGTGAAGCTGTACGGCCTGGCGGGTTATGCCCTGACGGCGACGTTTGGCCCTGGCCTGGGTACGCCGCTGGCCGGGCTATGGACAGAGTATGTGAGCTGGCATTGGACGTTCTGGCAAATCATCGCACCGTGCCTGTTGGCAATGGTTGCGGTGGCTTACGGCTTGCCGCAAGACCCGCTGCGCCTGGAGCGTTTCAAGCAATTCAACTGGCGCGGATTGCTCCTGGGTTTTCCCGCAATCTGCATGCTGGTGATCGGGATCCTGCAGGGCAATCGGCTGGACTGGTTCGAGTCGAGCCTGATCTGTGTATTGCTCGGTGGCGGGTCACTGCTGCTTGTGCTGTTTCTGATCAATGAATGGTCGCAGCCGATCCCTTTTTTCAAGATGCAAATGCTCGGCATCCGAAACCTGTCGTTCGCTTTATTGACCCTTGCCGGCGTACTGGTGGTGCTGCTGGCGGTGATCATCATTCCGTCCAGTTATCTGGCGCAGGTGCAGGGTTACCGTCCGGTGCAGACCGCGCCGATCACGCTGCTGGCGGCGCTGCCACAGTTGATCGCACTGCCACTGGTGGCGGCACTGTGCAACCTGCGCTGGGTTGATTGCCGCTGGGTACTGGGCATCGGCCTGAGCATGCTGGCGCTGTCCTGCGTGGGCGGTTCGCAGCTGACTTCAGTGTGGATTCGCGATGATTTCTATGGTCTGCAACTGCTGCAGATCTTCGGCCAGCCCATGGCTGTTTTGCCGCTGTTGATGCTTGCCACCGGCAGCATCAGTCCGATGGAAGGGCCCTACGCTTCGGCCTGGTTCAACACCGTGAAAGGCCTGTCGGCGGTGATCGCAACCGGCGTGATCGAGGCGCTGACCACCGCACGGCTGCATTTTCACTCGACGATGTTGGTCGATCGCCTCGGCAATTCTCCTTGGGTGGACGGCGATAGCGCCGGGCTTGCTCACAGGCTGCACGAACAGGCCGTGGTGCTGACCGCATCGGATCTTTACCTGTGTATGGCTGGCATCGCACTCGCGCTGATCCTGTTGATTTTCTGGCTGCCGACGCGGGTTTATCCGCCCCGTGCGCCGATCTGAATGCTCCACTGAAAGAGAAGGTTTTTATGACAACTCAATCCAGAAAAAAAGTGACTATTGGCGTCGCCGGGGTGGTCGCCGTTGGCGTGTTGATCTGCGTGTTGGTGCCCGGTCTTTTCGGCAAGCGCACGCAGCAGAGCACCAACGACGCCTTTGTCTCGGCGGACTTCACCCTCGTGGTGCCTCGCGTTGCCGGGTTCATCAAGGAAGTGCTGGTCGAAGACAATCAGCAGGTCAAGGCCGGGCAGTTGCTGGCACTGATCGATGACCGGGATTTGCGCGCCGCTGCGCAGGCCGCCGATGCCGAAACACTGGTCGCCCGGGCTCAGTTGCAAAACGCCCGAGCGACGCTGGAGCGTCAGGCGTCGGTGATCGCTCAGGCACAAGCGACTGTCGTCTCTGCCAAGGCTGAAATGGCTTTCGCCGATCATGAATTGAACCGCTACAACCACCTCGCCGGTGTCGGTGCGGGCACGGTGCAGAACGCTCAGCAAGCCCGGACCCGCATCGATCAGGCCACCGCTCGGTTGGCGAACGCGACCGCCGTGTTGGCGGCGGAACGCAAGCAAGTCGATATCCTCACCGCCCAGCGCGATGCGGCTGATGGCGGGCTTAAACGTGCGCAAGCGGCGTTGGAAATCGCCAGCTACGAGCTGTCTTACACACGCATTGTCGCGCCGCAGGACGGCATGGTCGGCGAGCGGGCGGTTCGGGTTGGAGCATATGTCACGCCGGGCAGCAAAATTCTGGCCGTGGTGCCGTTGGAGCAGGCGTATGTGGTAGCCAATTTTCAGGAAACCCAATTGGCTGACGTGCAAGCCGGTCAGAGCGTTCAGGTGCATGTCGACAGCCTCGATGGCCAGGCGCTGCGGGGGCGCGTAGAGAGCATCGCGCCGGCCACGGGCGTGACATTTGCGTCGATCAAACCGGATAACGCGACGGGGAATTTCACCAAGGTTGTGCAGCGAATTCCGGTGAAGATCGTGCTCGATCCGGGTCAGCCATTGGCCGAGCGGCTGCGGGTAGGGATGTCGGTGGAGGCGAGTATTGATACTGCCGGTGCCGACAAGCATGAGGTGGCGCAGCGATGAACAGCAGTCACCACTTGCCCCCTTGCCACAAGGTCTGCGTTCGCTCAATCGCATTTGTGCTGAGCTTGTCGTCGTTGAGCGCCTGCACCGTCGGCCCGGATTTCCAAAAACCACAGCCACAACAGATCGCCGAATGGTCAGCACCACAGAAAGCAGCCGCCAGCCAGGCCATTGCCGAACCGATGGACGAACGCTGGTGGAACGTTTTCCAGGACCCCAAACTCTCGGCCCTGACCCAGCGTGCCTTGACGGACAACCTCGACCTCAAACTCGCCAGCAGCCGCTTGCAGCAAAGCCGCGCAGCACGTCAGGTAATCACTGCCGAGCGCTATCCGAACACTGCCGCCACGGGCAGCTATGGGCGCAAACGCAACAGCGGCGAAGGCCTGAGCGACCCCTCCGGACACAATGGCGACTCGGCATTCAACCTGTGGGATGCCGGCTTCTCCGCGTCCTGGGAACTGGATTTCTGGGGGCGTGTACGGCGCGAAACTGAAGCCGCCGATGCCACGCTCGAAGTCGCCGAAAACGACCGTCGCGGCGTACTGCTGTCGGTCCTTGCCGAAACCGCCCAGGACTACATTCAACTGCGCGGCGTGCAAAGCACTCGCGCAGTCACGGAGCAGAACCTCGACGTCGCTCGCCACAGCCTGAAGCTTTCACAGTTGCGCCTCGCCGACGGTGTTGCCACGGACCTGGACGTCGCTGAAGCCGCCGCGCAAGTTGCCGCCATCGAATCCCGCCTGCCGGCGCTTGAGCAGCGCCAGTCACAGCTGATCAACGCGCTCAGCTTGTTGATGGGCGAACCGCCGCACGCGCTGTCCGTTGAGTTATCCACCGATGCACCGGTGCCGCAAACCCCGCCTCAAATTGCTATTGGCCTGCCATCGCAACTGGCCGAGCGTCGCCCTGACATTCGTCAGGCCGAAGCGCGACTGCATGCCGCCACCGCAAACATCGGCGTGGCCAAGGGGGATTTTTATCCGCGGATTACCCTGTCCGGCAACATTGGCTCCCAAGCCATGCAACTCAGCGATTTGGGTTCCTGGGGCTCGCGTGCCTTTGGTATAGGCCCGCAATTCAGCCTGCCGCTGTTCGATGGCGGACGCCTGCGTGGCGTGCTTAACCTGCGCGAAGCCCAGCAACAGGAAGCCGCCATCGCCTACCAACAAACCGTGTTGCGCGCCTGGCATGAAATCGACGATCAGCTGAGCGCCTTCAACGCCAGCCAACGGCGCCGCGATAGCCTCGCCGAAGCTGTGCGCCAGAATCAGATCGCGCTGCGCACCGCGCAACATCAATACGTGGAAGGCGTCGTCGATTTCGTCAACGTCCTCACCGTGCAAGGGGCATTGTTGGCCACGCAGGAACAGTGGGTAGAGAGCTCGACCGGCGTGTCATTGGCGATGGTCGGTTTGTACAAGGCGTTGGGCGGGGGATGGGAATCGGTGTATCCGCTGGCGGTGCAGCGTTGAGTGAAAGGAGGTAGAGCTGTTTTGTAGGATGCGTCTTGATTTATTTTTGTGGGAATTATTGATCTCTTCGAGCGATTAGCATCATCTCCCCTGTTCTTTGACGATAAATACGCTCCTATGACTGCCGACCCGTATGCGACTCCGACCTCTGAGCTGTCAAATACTACGACCTGCAATCCCGCTTTTTATGTGGTGAGCAAAAGCAAATTCGCGCTGTTGTTCGTATCTACTTGTGGCTTTTATTTACCTTATTGGTTTTACAAAAACTGGAAGCAACAGCGGGCAGCCGGCAACAACGTCCTGCCTTTATTGCGTACGATTTTCGGGGTCTTTTTCATTTACTCCCTACTCGTCAGAATCGACCGGAAGATCAGGGCCTCAGATCGTCAGTTGCGCTGGTTTCCGAGAAGTCTCGCCGTCGGTGTAATCACAATCGCGTGCGTGGGTATTGCAAGAGCATGGGTGCCTGATTTTCGTATCAGCTTTGCAATAAGCCTTACGGTTGTACTTCTGCAAACGTGCTTCTTACTGCGTGTGCAAGGGGCAATCAATTTTTCTGAAAATGACCCGGATGGCACTAGCAATTCCTCGCTCACTTTCTCTAATTGGGTGTGGATTGCGCTGGGTTTATGCATATGGGGACTGTCGATTTTCGCTTTGTATCTCCAGTTGTAGAATGCGGAGTTTCAAGTGAAATGGATTCGTTGCCTTGGCGGCATCAGCCGCTGATCAATGCCGTTTTGCCAGTTGCTGCGTAAAGTGTAATGATAATTGCTATCAATCACGCACGTAGACCTCCCATGGACGCAATAACTGACGGCAACGATTCGATTCATCGTCTTTACCGCGATAACCATGGCTGGTTGCAAGGCTGGTTGCGTAAACGCCTGGGAGATCGCGAGCATGCGGCGGATGTGGCGCAGGACACGTTCCTGCGGCTGCTGGTGTCGGGGCGCTTGCCCGGTCCGCAGGAAAGTCGCAGCTACCTCGCGCAGATTGCCCGCAATCTGGTGATCGACCAGTGGCGGCGTCTGCGCATCGAGCGCGCTTACCTGGAGAGCATTGCGCATCTTCCGGAGCCGGAATCGCCCTCGCTGGAAACCCGGGCCCTTATCCTTGAAACGCTGACCCAAATTGATGCGATGCTCGATCGCATGCCGGATAACGTGCGCCAGGCTTTTGTGCTCTCGCAGTTCGAAGGGCTCAGTTACGCGCAGATTGCCGAGCGTCTCGGGGTGACGGTCAGCTCGGTACAGAAGTACATGACCCGCGCGATCCTGGCCTGCTATCAACTGGTCTACGAATCATGAACCGCGCCCACGATGCGCCCATCGAGCCCGCAATTGTCGAGCAAGCCAGTGAATGGCTGATGCTGCACTGGGGCGGCGACCTGGATGCAGAAAAGCGTCAGGCCTTCACGCTTTGGCAGCAAGCCCATCCGGATCACCGCCGGGCCTGGCAGCGATTGCAGCAATTACAGGAAACCTTCGGCGCGGTGCCGGCCGGGCGCGCACGGGCCGTACTGCGCGATAGCCCTGATCCGCAGCGCCGCGCCGCCTTGAAGATGCTGGGCCTGCTACTGGTTGCCGGTGGCAGCGGCTATCTGCTGCAGAACCAGGTGTCCTGGCGCGCAACCTTTGCCGAACACCGCACCGCCACCGGCGAGATTCGCCACATGACCTTGAGCGACGGCACCCGGCTTGACCTCAACAGCAACAGTGCGATCGACCTGCGTTTTACCGCGCAAGAGCGACGGATAAAGCTGATCCGGGGCGAGATTCTGCTCACCAGCGGAAACGACCCCCTCCGCCCATTGATCGTGGAAACCGCCAGTGGCGATGTCCAGGCATTGGGGACACGGTTCTCTGTGCGTGAAATGGACGACGGCGCGCTTGTCGAACTGTATGAAGGCCAGCTGCGCATCAGCCCCCGGCATGCAGCTGCGGTGCTGATGAATGCGGGCAACAGCGTGTGGTTCAGCGCCAATGGTACCGATTCGATGAAGCCTGCGAACCAGAACGGCAGCAGTTGGAGCCAGGGTCGCCTGGTGGCCGAGCGTCAGCCGCTGGGTCGGTTCCTGGCCGAGCTGGCGCGTTATCGACCGGGCTGGATTCGTTGCGATGACACGGTCTCGCACTTGCTGCTGACCGGAGTTTTTCCACTCGACAACACGGACACCGTCCTGGCCGCCCTCGAACGCACATTGCCCGTGCAGGTCGAGTCGGTGACCCGTTATTGGGTGACGGTGAAGCGCCGAGTCTGATATCCAAAAAAAATTTAAGAAGTGCTTGTCGGTTTTCATGCCCCGTCCGGGATACCTCTTGAAAGCAAATCAAGAAGCATTCTCATGGGGAGTTCCGGAATGCCACATCATCCGACACAGACGTTTTTTCCGTTGAATGGCGTATTGCGCCGCGGCGTGTTCGCCACTTTGCTGGCCACCACGCCAATGCTGCCGAACCTGGCCTGGGCCGATGACGCCAGCGTGAGTCAGGCGCGCCAGTACAGCATCGCCGCCGGCAACCTCGATCAGGTTCTGAATCGTTTTGCCAGTGACGCGGGAATCCTGCTGTCGGTGGATGCGCAACTCACCGAAGGCAAGCGCAGCACCGGACTACAGGGGCGTTTCGATGTGGCCCAAGGGCTTGAACGGGTGCTCGCCGGCAGTGGCTTGCAGGCTGTCTACGCCCAAGGTGGCTGGTCACTGCAGCCCATCACGCAAGGCGGTCCATTGCAACTGGGCGCCACGCGTGTAAGCGCTACCGAGGCAGTTGAAAATGCCTGGGGCCCGGTCGACGGCATCGTCGCCAAGCGCAGCGCCACCGGCACCAAGACCGATGCAGCGCTGGTGGAAATTCCGCAAACCATCAACGTCGTCACCGCCGCCGAGATCAGTTCCCGTAGCGCCCAAAGCGTGACCGAAGCCCTGCGCTACACGCCGGGCATTACCGGTGGTGGCTTTTCCGACCGCGTGAAGATTTTCGATGAGCCGACGTCGCGAGGGTTCTCGCCTACGCCGATTTACCTCGATGGCTTGCACCTGCCTTATGGCGGCGGCAGTACCGGTGGCGCGCTGCAAATCGAGCCCTACTCGCTGGAGCGTATCGAAGTTCTCAAAGGCCCGGCGTCGGTGCTGTACGGCCAGAATCAGCCCGGCGGCATTGTAAATCTGGTCAGCAAACGTCCGACCGAAACCGCCTTGCACCAAATCAAATTCGAAGCCGGCAGCTACGACCATAAAAGCGCCGCCATCGACCTCGGTGGGCCGATCGATGACGAAGGCAAGTTTCTCTACCGCCTGACCGCGCTGGCCAACGACAGCAACGATGAGATCGACTATGTCGAGGAAAAGCGCCAGTTCATCGCCCCCAGTTTCACCTGGCGTCCGAGTGAAGACACCAGCCTGACGCTGTTTGCCCAGTACCAGAAAGACAAGGGCGTGCCCGAAGCGCAGGGGCTTCCTGCCGTGGGCACGCTGTTCGATAACCCCAATGGCAAGATCGACCGCGACCTGTTCCTCGGTGAGCCCGACGTCAACGATTACCACCGTGAGCAATACGCGTTCGGCTACGAATTTTCCCATCGGCTGAACGACGTCTGGACCCTGAAGCAAAATGCACGCTATGCGCGGGTCAATGACCACTACACCGCGCCGCTGCATGGCTACCGGTTCGTCACCAACCCGATCACCGGGCAAAACGACCAGCGCTACCAGACTCGCTACGGTGTGGACTGGAAACAGGACAACAAAGTCTTCGGTGTGGATAACATTGCCCAGGCCGAGTTCGACACCGGTCCGTTCAGCCACACGGCGATCGTCGGGCTGGATTATTACCACTTCAATTCGAAATTCGACGGCCTGTACGACTACAATCCGCCGATCATCGACTTGTTCACACCGACCTACGGTCAGCCACTTAACTTCGGCAACAACTACCGCTGGGACAACACCATCACCCAGACCGGGTTATACGCCCAGGATCAGATCAAGCTCGATCAGTGGGTTTTTGTCCTCGGCGGCCGCTATGACTGGGCCGAGACCGACAACAAGCAACCGCTGAGCGGCGCTCACACCAATAGCAAGGATGAGAAATTTACCGGGCGCGGGGGCATCGTCTACCTGTTCGATAACGGCCTGGCGCCTTTCATCAGCTACTCGGAATCGTTCCTGCCGCTCAGCGGCACCAACGTGCAGGGCAAAGCGTTCGACCCTTCTACCGGCAAGCAGTACGAAGCGGGCGTGAAATACCAACCGCCGGGGCAGAACAGTTTCGTGCAGATTTCCGCTTATGAACTGGAGCAGGAAAATATCCTGACCACCGACCTCGGCAACCCCGGGTTCAGCAATCAAAGCGGTGCGATTCGCTCCAAGGGCGTCGAGTTTGAAGCCAAGGCAGAGGTCACTGAAGCGCTTGATGTGATCGCTTCCGCGTCGCGCAACGACATCAAATACACCAAGGACAACGATGGTCGCAAAGGCCGTCATCCGGCGGGCAATCCGCCGCTGACCGCCGCGCTTTGGGTCAATTACACGGTGCTCGGCGATACGCCATTGGCAGGCGTCGGTGCAGGGGTTGGCGCACGTTATGCCCGAGGCAGCTATGGCGATGACTACGAGGGCGCATTTCAGATCGATTCCTATACGGTGTACGACGCCAGTCTGACGTATGACCTGGGCATGTCGGCCTTCAAACTAAAAGGCGTGAAACTGGCGCTGAACGTGAAAAACCTCGCTGACAAGGAATACGTCGCCAGTTGCCGCAGCCAATGGGATTGCTACTACGGGGATGGGCGAACGGTGGTGTCGAGCGTGAGTTACGACTGGTAAGTCGCGCTAACCTTGTGGCGAGGGAGCTTGTCGGATCGCCGCACCGTCCCGCTGGGCTGCGCAGCAGTCCTTTTGTTGGGGGCAGCTTCGAGCCCCAGCGGGACGGTGCGGCGATCCGACAAGCTCCCTCGCAACAAAGGTGAGTTTCTCTTCACGGTTTGGACAGATCAGCCATGCCCTTGAGCAATTCGATGGGCAATGGGAAGACGATGGTCGAACTCTTGTCCCCGGCAATCGAACTCAGCGTCTGCATGTAGCGCAACTGCATGGCCCCTGGCTGACGGCCAAGCATTTCGGCAGCCTGCATGAGTTTTTCCGAGGCCTGCAATTCGCCTTCTGCATGGATGACTTTTGCCCGGCGTTCCCGCTCTGCTTCGGCCTGCTTGGCGATGGCGCGGACCATCGATTCGTTGAGGTCGACGTGCTTGATCTCCACATTGGCAACCTTGATGCCCCAGGCGTCTGTCTGGGCGTCGAGCACTTGCTGGATGTCGATGTTCAAACGTTCGCGCTCGGCCAGCAATTCATCCAGTTCATGTTTACCCAGCACCGCGCGCAACGTGGTCTGCGCCAATTGGCTGGTGGCCATGAGGAAGTCTTCGACCTGAATGATTGCCTTCTGCGGATCGAGGACACGGAAATACAGCACCGCGTTGACCTTGACCGACACGTTGTCGCGGGTGATCACGTCCTGGGGCGGCACATCGAGCACCACGGTACGCAGATCGACGCGGACCATCTGCTGGACCACCGGGATCAGCAGGATCAGGCCGGGGCCCTTGACCTGCCAGAAGCGGCCGAGCTGGAACACCACACCGCGTTCGTATTCGCGCAGGATGCGAAAGGTCGACCCCGCCAGTGCAATCAGCAACAGCAGCAGCGCGGCAAAACCCAATTGCAGGCCCATGACTATTCTCCAGGCGGTGCCGCGTCAGCCGCGGCGACTTGCAGCAGTAATCCCTTGCGCGCCACCACTCGCACACGTTGCCCCGGTTGCAGCGGTGTGGCGCTGAGTACTTGCCACTGTTCGCCTTGCAGGTGCACCCATCCGGTCAAGGCATTGCCGGCCTGTAATGAAGTGACCGGGGTGACGCTGCCAATCAGTCCGGCATCGCCGCTGACGTTGTGGCGCGGTCGGGTTTTCAGGGCGTGGATCAGCAGGAAGATCAACAGCAGCGCACTGACCAATCCGAGGCCGATCATTAACGGCACGGGCACATCGGTGTCGGTCAGGATCACCGCGCCGATCACGAACATCACAATGCCGCCCAGACCGATCACGCCGTAATTGGGCAACGCCGCTTCGGCAATCAGAAACGCGATGCCAAAGACGATCAACCAGGCGCCCATCGGGTTGGGTACCAACAGCACAACCGGATCCGCCGCGAGAACTGATCCGCTCACGGCCAAAAACAGCGCAACGGCACAACAACGGGTAATCACGTGACCCTCCGGGAGAGTCGTCAGGTGGCTCTGTATACAGTTTAGTCGAGGCGAGGGTAGTATGAATTTTGATCAGTTGCCGACTTCGATCCAGTGGGCAGATTTCCCGCGCGATGGCACAGGCCCGCCTAGACTTTTAGGGAGAGAACGGGTTTAACCACCGTCCGCCGATCTTCATTGCGGACACCGAGGTGCATCATGCGTATGGCAAGAACCGTGCAGAGCAGCCTGGAAAAAGCCAACTGCGAATTTGACATCGTCACCCACCCTCACTCGGCCAGCAGCCTCGAAACGGCGCGGGTCGCGGGCATTCCTGCCGAACGGGTGGCCAAATCGGTGATCCTCGATGACCACCATGGTCATTACCTGATGGCCGTGCTGCCAGCGAGCCGTCATCTGGACCTGAGCAAAGTGCGCGGCAGCGGCGAATGGCAGATCACCCGGGAAAGCACCTTGGCGCATCTGTTCAACGACTGTGAGCGTGGGGCAGTGCCGGCGCTGGGTGAATCCTACGGGCTGGACATGGTCATCGACCCGCTGCTGACCCGGCAGAAAGACATCTACCTGGAGGCCGGTAACCACAACAACCTGCTGCACATGAGCATGCCGGAGTTTCTGAAAATGGTGCCGCATGCTGAGGTGTGCGAGTTGAGTCATTGAGTTTTGCGGCGTCGGTGAGACCGCCATCGCGGGCAAGCCTTGCTCCCACAGGAAGTCGCGGTCCACTGTGGGAGCAAGGCTTGCCCGCGATTGACTGCACAGCAGTCACCGATCATTCAAATCATCCCAATGGAGACCAACATGCAATCCCCAACCCACAGCCTCCCATCCCTGTTCAAACAACTCGGCCTGGAAAACGACCCGGTCAGCATCGACCAATTCATCGCCACGCACTCGCCACTCAAACCAGAACTGCACCTGGCAGACGCGTTCTTCTGGAGTGAAAGCCAGGCAGCATTTTTGCGTGACGAGATACTCGAAGACGCGGATTGGGCGGAGGTGGTGGATCAGTTGAATGTGTTGTTGAGGAAGGGGCGAGGTGTGTGACCGTTCAACGTTCTGATGGCGGCCATTGTCGAGAGGTATGAGCCAGCGCGAGTATCCAGATGGCGTCTAAGTCCAGTTGATAAACCACGCGATAGCTTTGGTGAGGAATGACCTCACGTGTGCCTGTGATTAGCCCGGCAGAGCCGATTTCAGGGAAGCGCAAAATGCGGGCTATCGCATCGGTGAAGCGGCTGTCCATGTCGACAGCGGCTTTGGGGTTAACAGCATTCAGGTAATCCCAAATGTCCGCACGATCCTGTGCTGCTGCGGGCGTCCATATTATTTTCATCCTTTGTTGGTCACCTGAGCGCGCCTGGCTGCGAATTGTGCCTCTACTTCATCGTTCGTCAGCCCTTCGCCAGCCTGCACAGAGACTCGAGCGATGTCGACTTTGCGTTGCAGGAAAGCCTCGTACTCGCGTGATTCTCGCTGAGTTTGCACAAACTGACGCATCATTTCTCTAACGATTTGTGATGCAGGACGATGAGACGCTTCAGCTTCAGCCATAAATTGCTCACGTAGCTCCGGTTCAAGCTTCATGGTGAAAACAGCTTGTTTTGACATGACTGTGTCCTCGAATTTTCGTACTGACGGAGTATATACGTCTTCAGTACATGTTTTGGCCTCGGAAAGCAACGTAGCGATGTATGGCGGTAAAATTGTTTCAAAACTTGACCGCCTTTCCCTTCAAATGCGATATTGATAGTTAGCAAACTAACAGTGTGTGCATTCCCTCGTGCCGAAGAACCTCGACGCTCTCCAGATGAACATCAGCAGTGCCATGGTGGTGGCCGCCAGGCATTGGCGGAAGATCTGCCAGACCACGCTGGT
>Ga0160467_100740_pt1 | contig 23646 bp, 17 predicted proteins | sample HID1972I_E11MG_FD_108221 | JGI IMG/M metagenome (GOLD analysis project Ga0160467, IMG submission 108221) | Enriched pill bug-associated microbial communities from UW Madison campus, WI, USA - HID1972I_E11 MG | ecosystem: Host-associated > Arthropoda: Insects > Digestive system > Unclassified ... | reverse complement strand
GAAGTTCGGCGCTGGCCGCTGATTCACGGCTTACTCCGCTGGCAGACAGGGCGCCCTTTCCGGGCGCCCTGTCGTATGTGGGGCATAGGACGCAGATCATCGATTTCTGGCTGTGCAGGGCTGTATAGGGGCGCACCATCCCGGCCCTTTGCCAAGGAGCCATCAATCATGATGCATGTTTCCGTTGCTATTCCTGCGCAGCATCGCCCACTGTTGCGGAACGCCGTCGATCCTGTGGCCGAAGATAGAAATACGACGGTCATCAACCTGTCCGGCCTCGGCAATGGCGAGGTTCCTGGAAAAGTGGCGTCTGTCGCGTCAATACGGACGGCGGGTACCTGGAATCGCAGCACAACGGTGGGGCTGCTGGTGGTGACGGCGGTGGGGTGTTGCGTGGCGTACTGGACATTCGGCAGACCCATCTTCGGATCGACGTCACACGGCAACGCCGGCCCGGTTGCGGGCACCAGCGGGTCGAGTGGGCGGATCATCAACTGGGCCTGGATCGATCAGGTAATGCGGAAATCCTATGGATGACCCGACGCTATTGACGTCCGCCGAGCACGCTGCACTATAGTGTGGGGCGCCGTTCGGGAATGTCGTAATCGGCGCGTTTAACAGGGATAGGGGACATTCGAGGGAAAGCCGATGCAGGAAGCCGGGGTGGGGCCATGGCGGTGAAAGCTCAGGAACTGGGCAACCTGCGGATACTGCTGGTGGAGGACTCTCCGGCGGACGCAGAGCGTGTCGCGGCGCTGATTCGCGAGGCCGGCATGCAGGCAAGCTTCGAGCGCGTTCAGGATGAAGCGCAATTGCAGGCCGCGTTGTCCACCTTCCAGCCCGATATCGTGCTGGCCGAGCTGGATACCGGGGATTTCGCAGGGTTCCGCGCGCTGGATGTCGTGCGTCAGACGCAGCCTGAGCTGCCTTTCCTGTTCCTGTCCAGCACGCTGGGCGAAGACACTGCGGTTGCCGCCCTGCAGCGCGGCGCCAACGATTACATCATCAAGCACCAGCCGGCACGGTTGCCCTCGGCGGTAGCGCGTGCGGTGCGCGATGCCCGCACCCAGGGGGACGCGCAGCGCGTGGAAGCCGAACTGATGCGCGCGCAGCGGCTGGAAAGTCTCTCACTGCTTGCCGCCGGCCTCAGCCATGATCTGCGCAACATCCTGCAGCCGTTGCTGATCATGCCCGAACTTCTGAAGGCGCGTACAAGCGATCCGCAGTTGTGGCACATGGCCGATGTCATCGCCGAATGCGGGCGCCGTGGCCACGAGATGGCGCAGTCCATGCTGTCCTTCGTGCGCGGCTCGCGCAGCCCCAGCGAGCGCGTGCGGATACTGCACCTGTTCGAGGCGGTACAGCTGCTGCTGCGGGGTACCCTGCCGGATACGGTGACGCTCCAGGTGGAGGTGAGCGACGATGACCTGGCAGTGGATGGCAACTACACCGAACTGCAGCAGGTGCTGCTCAACCTGGCATTGAATGCGATCCAGGCGATGCCCGATGGTGGCCGGCTGTGCCTGCGGGCCGCCGATGACGGTTGCCGGGAGGGTCGGCACTGGCTGCGGATTGCGGTGATCGATGAAGGCGTGGGCATGGATGCGGCGACGCTGCAGCGGCTTTTCGTGCCCTTCTTCACCACCAGGAGCGAAGGAACGGGTTTGGGGCTGATGTCCTGCAGGCGCATCGTGGAAAGCAGCGGCGGCAGCATCCAGGTGTCCAGCGAGCCCGGGCAGGGCACGCGGTTCGACATCCAGCTGCCGGTGAACCAGGATGTCCCGTTGCCCGAGCCGGCCGTGCAACCCGTGTCGGCAGGCACCGGCCAGCCGATCCTGGTGGTGGATGGAGAAGCGACCCGGCTTTCGCTGCTGGGCAATGCGCTGTCCAGCCAGGGTTACCAGCTGCAGCTGGCCTCCGATGGCGCGGCGGCGCTGCGCGGCCTGCAGCAGGGCGCGATGCCGGTGCTGGTGATCATCGATGGCGGCGGACCGCTGCTGACCGTGGCCGAAATACTGGCAGAGCTGGCCGACAGGGGATTTTCCGGCCCCGCGCTGGTGCTGGAAGAGGAAGGCGTGGAGGTATCGCCGGAGCTGGCGCCGCCGGGCGTGGCGGTGCACGTGCTGCACAAGCCGCTGGAGATGCAGCAGGTGTTCCGTTCGGTGGCATCCGCCCTGGAAGGGTAGCACCGGGCTATGCCCGGCTGCGGGCCGCTGTCCCGCATCACGTCGTGCCGGTTTCCCAGGGGAAGCGTGGCAATGCGGAGACGGCCTGTTCCAGCCGGCGCGCCCAGTTCTGGTGGATGTCGACGAACAGCGGCGAATCGCCATCCAGCCGCAGCTGGTCGCGGATGCGCAGTTCGCCGCGGCGGATCAGTACCAGGTCCAGCGGCAGGCCGACCGACAGGTTGGAACGCATGGTCGAATCCAGTGAAACCACCGCCGTGCGTGCCGCATCGTCCAGTGCGGTGTGGGGGCGGATGATGCGGTCGAGGATCGGCTTGCCATATTTCGATTCGCCGATCTGCAGGTACGGCGTTTCCGGGGAAGCGGCGATGGCATTGCCCAGCGGGTAGATCATGTGCACGCCGGGCGCGCCGCCGGCGATCTGCCCGCCAAAGATCAGGGTCGCCTGGGTATTGACCCCATCGTGCCCGTCTCCGGGGTCGCGGCACTGCACCTGGCTGGCCACCAGCAACGCACCGACGTACTCGGCGGCCTCGAACAGGTGGCGGAAGGTACGCAGGTTGGGCTCGCGCTGTTCTTCCACGTCACGGTGCAGGCGCGAGACCAGCAGTTGTGTCGTGGCCAGGTTGCCGGCCGCCATCAGCACGAACACCGCTTCGCCCGGATATTCGAAAGGATGCAGCTTGCGGTGCACGCGGACGTTGTCCAGCGAGGCATTGGTGCGGGTATCGGCGGCGAAGACCAGGCCTTCGTCCACCTCGATTCCAACGCAATAGGTCATTGGCAGAGTCCCATCAAGTGCGGTCCAATGGTAGCGCGCTGCCGCGACGAGGGCAGCGCGGCCCCCCACCCACCTGTGAAACGCATGACCACCGTGCTTCTGAGCCTGGGCAGCAACGTGCAGCCCCGCCACCATCTCCATGCCGCCGTTGCCGCCCTGGCGCAGCGCTTCGGCGCCATCGACGTTTCCCCGGCCTATCGCACCGCCGCAGTGGGATTCGACGGGCCTGCCTTCCTCAACAGTGGCGTTGCGATCGAGACGGATCTGCCGCTGGAGTCACTGGATGCATGGCTGCATGCGCTGGAAGACGCGCACGGGCGCGACCGCAGCGGGCCTCGTTTCTCCGACCGGACCCTGGACATCGACGTGGTGTTCTACGGCGACGCCATCATCGAAGGTCCGGGCCACCTGCGCATTCCGCGCCCGGAACTGAAGCATGCATTCGTCATCAAGCCGCTGGCGGATATCGCGCCAGCGTTCGTGGATCCGGTGAGCGGGCTCACGCTGGAAGCGCTGTGGCGCACGCATCCACAGCATGACGACACCTTCGAGGTGGTCGGGCTGGAAGACGCGTAGAGCGGGCCTCTACGCCAGGAGCCCACAATCGGTAGTGCCGAGCCACGCTCGGCAGCACGCTCGGGACAGGCCGGCCGCCTCTCAGCTCAACAGCCGCCCGCCATCCACGCGCAGGGTATGGCCGGTGATGAAGCCGGCATCGGCGATCAGCCAGCGCACCGCTTCGGCGATCTCTTCCACCGTGCCGGTGCGGCCCAGGGGGGTGCGTGCCAGCAGCGCGTCGCGCGCGAAATCATTCTTGCCCTGTTCCGGCCACAGGATGGCGCCGGGCGCCACCGCGTTCACCCGTACCTTCGGCGCCAGCTCCAGGGCCAGCGAGCGGGTCGCCATTTCCAGGGCCGCCTTGGCCATGGCGTAGGCGGGGTGGTCACGCATCGGCGTGCTGCCGTGCAGATCGGTGAGGTTGACGATGCATCCCTGCTGGCGACGCAGGTGCGGGGCTGCCGCCTGGGCCAGCAGCAGGGGCGCACGCGCATTCACCGCATACAGCTCGTCGACGGCCTCGGCGGTGATCTGTCCCAGGGGCGTGGGGAAGAAGTTCGATGCGTTGTTGACCAGCGCATCCAGCTGGCCGAAATGGGCCACCGCCTGGTCGATGAGATCGGGCAGCACCTCGGCATCGCGCAGGTCCGCCTGCAGCGCCAGCACGCTGCCCGGCCGTGCCCGTTCGAAGGCGAAGGCCTGTTCCTGCAGCTCCTCGCTGGAGCGATGGGCATGCAGCACGATGCGGTAGCCGGCCTGGTGCAGGCAGGCGGCGATGGCGGCGCCGATGCGGCGTGCGCTGCCGGTGATGAGGACCACGGGGGCGGCGGTGTCGGACATGGGGCATGCTCCAAGGCTCGGCTATCCTGTGCACCATTGTCACCGCATTCGAAGATGCCATGCAGTCCACTTTTCCCCGGCCCGACCCCGACGCCCTGGTCCACAGCGATCAGCTGGCCGCCGCCCTGCGCGGAGAAATCCGTGCGCAGGGTGGCGCGATGCCGTTCTCGCGCTTCATGGAACTGTGTCTGTATGCCCCGGGCTGGGGCTACTACAGTGCCGGTGCCAGCAAATTCGGCGCCAGCGGCGATTTCACCACCGCGCCGGAGATGGGTGGGCTGTTCGCGGCAAGCGTGGCCAATGCGCTTGCCCCGGTATTCGTCCAGCTTGGCGCGCAGGCGCGCATGCTGGAACTGGGCGGCGGCAGCGGTGCGTTCGCCGAAGCGGTGCTGCTGCGGCTTGCGGAACTGCAGGCGCTGCCGGCGCGTTACGCCATCCTTGAGCCCAGCGCGGACCTGCGCGAGCGCCAGCGCGAACGACTGCAGCAGAACCTGCCGGCCGATATCGGCGGCCGCGTGGAATGGCTGGATCGCCCATTCGACGACGACTGGGAAGGCGTCGTGTTCGCCAACGAGGTGATCGATGCGCTGCCCACGCCACGCTTCCTGATCAAGGATGGCGAGGTATACGAAGAAACCGTGGAACTGGATGCGCAGGGCGGCTTCGTGCGCGGCGCGCAGCCGGCCGACACGCTGCTCAACGGCGCGGTGCGGCACCTTGAACGGTATCTGGAAAGGCCGTTCGCCGATGGCTACCGCTCCGAGCTGCTGCCGCAGCTGCCGTACTGGCTGCAGGCGGTCGCCGGTGGGCTGCAGCGCGGTGCGATGCTGTTCGTCGATTATGGCTACAGCCGTGGGGAGTATTACCAGCCCGAGCGCGATGACGGTACCCTGCGGGCGTTCTACCGCCACCACGTGCACAACGATGTCTTCCTGTGGCCAGGGTTGCAGGACATCACCGCGTCGGTGGACTTCACGGCCATGGCTGAGGCGGGCCTGCACGCGGGGTTCGATCTTTCCGGTTACTGCAGCCAGGCAAGCTTCCTGCTGGGCAACGGACTGGACCAGGTGCTGGCGCTGGCCGACGAGCGCACCGATGAGGTGGGCCGGGTGCAGCTGCGCGAGGAGGTAAAGAAGCTGACCCTGCCCAGCGGCATGGGCGAACGCTTCCAGGTGATCGGGCTGCAGCGCGAGGTGGATTTCGAGCCGGCCTTCGAACTGGGCGACCTGAGCTGGCGGCTGTGAGCGCTGGCCTGCTCAAGCCACTGCGGCATCCACGGCTGTGGGCGGGGATGTGGTGGCTGGCGGTGCTGGCCGTGGTGGTTGTCTGCCTGATGCCGCCACCACCGTTGGCGCTGCCGCAGAACAGCGACAAGGTGGAGCATTTCCTGGCGTACTTCGTGCTCGCTGCCAGCGCGGTGCAGCTGTTCCGCGCGGGCCGGCCCCTGCTGTGGGCGGGGTGGGGACTGGTGCTGCTGGGCATTGGTATCGAGTTCGCGCAGGGCGCCCTGACGGCCACCCGCACGGCCGATGCCATGGATGCGCTGGCCGACACCATCGGCGTGCTGGCGGGCCTTGCCACGGCGCTGACGCCCTGGCGCGATCTTCTGCTGCGCTGGCGCGGGTAGCCGCCGGCACGGAGAGCCGGTCCATGACCGGCCGTGGTCTGCGTGACAGCGGGGCAGGGCCCCGCTCTGCGCGTCACGGTTGCAGGGTCACCTGGTCGATCACCCACATCGCCGGGCGTGTGTCGCCGGTGAAATTGATGCACAGGTCGGTGGTGCTCCTGGCGCTTTCCGGCAACGCCGCCTGCAGGTTGATGAATCCATCGGCGTCGGGTTCCGCAGGCAGTGCGACCTCGGCGAGGGTGGGACCGGTGCAGTCCCCGCGACGGATCTTCATCTCCCCGTGCGCACGCGTGGCTGCTTCGAAGCGACGGTTCGGCTCATCGTGGGCCAGCTGGAAGTAATACGGGATGCGCCCGGCACGCACCGAGACCTTGGTGATGTCGTGCAGATCCGCCTGCGGCCAGCGCCAGCAGGGATTGAAGATATCCACGTTGAACACCGCGCGTTCGCCATCGGCAGGGCCATCGTCTTCCAGCCGCAACACCAGCTGACCGGAGCCGGGACAGCTGGACAGCTGGTCATCACTGCGGGTCAGCAGCGACTGGGCGGTGAACGTGGACACCGTAGGCGCTGCCGCCAGCGGTTGTCCTTGGAAAAAAGCTGCCGCAGCCACCGTGGCTGGCAGGCGTGCCTGCAGCGGCGTGCGGTAGAGCGGCGAACGGGCGGTGACCGGCGCGCCATCGATGCTGTAGCGCACTTCGTACCCCAGCGGGTTGGCCAGTTCCAGCGTCACCTTGCCGCTGCGGCGATCCGCATCGGGCTGGATGCCGACTTCGAACGGTGTCTGCGCATACGCCAGTCCCCACGCTCTATACCGCTGCAGCTGCGCCGGCAGGCGTGCCAGGAAATCGCGGAAATCGCGGCGGGATTCCGGGCTCCAGCCGGTTTCCGCCACTGCGGCAAGGCGCGGAAACAGGTTGTGCTGCAGCCGTGCGTAGCTGCGCGTGTGCTCGGTGAACATGTTGGCCTGCAGGCCCAGGATGTGCCCACGCTTGTCGGCGGCCAGTCCGGCCGGCACCGGTTCGAAGTTGTACAGCCTGGCCAGGCTGACCTGTGTCGGCCGGCCAGGCGGTTCGTTCGGCGAGGCGGTCTGCAGGTAATCCAGGTACAGGTGGCTGACCGGCGACATCACCACGTCGTGGCCTTCGCTGGCCGCTGCCAGGCCGCCTTCGGTGCCACGCCAGGACATCACCGTGGCCTGCGGCGGCAGGCCGCCTTCGAGAATCTCGTCCCAGCCGATCAGGCGCCGGTCATGCTGTTCCAGGAAGGTTTCCAGGCGCTTGATGATGTGACTCTGCATGGCCATCTCATCCTTGATGCCCAGTTCGCGCATGCGCTGCTGCACGCGCCTGGATGCGATCCACTGGTCCTTGACGGCCTCATCGCCGCCGACGTGTACATATCTGGCGGGGAACAGTCCGATGACTTCTTCCAGCACGTTTTCCAGGAAGGTGACGGTGCTGTCTTCGACGTTGAACAGGTTGGGGAACACGCCCCATTCGCTGATCGGCTTGAGCGGGGTGTCGATCGAGCCCAGTTCGGGGTAGGCGGCGATCGCGGCGGTGGCGTGGCCCGGCACATCGATTTCCGGGATCACCTGGATATGCAGTCTGGCTGCATAGGCGATCACTTCGCGGATCTGCTCCTGCGTGTAGAAACCGCAGTATGGGCGTTCCTGGCCACTGGCCGGATCGATGCCGCCGTCGCCGGCCGGCAGGCGGCAGCTGCCCACCGCGGTCAGCTTCGGGTAGCGCTTGATTTCCATGCGCCAGCCCTGGTCATCGGTGAGATGCCAGTGGAAGGTGTTGAGCTTGTGCGCGGCCATCGCGTCGAGCACCTGCTTGATTTCATCCAGGCTCTGGAAGTGGCGCGCCGAATCGAGCATGAAGCCACGCCAGTTGAAACGCGGTTCGTCCTGGATATGCACGGCCGGCAACACGCCGTCGCTGCCGCCGGTGGCCAGCTGGGCCAGTGTCGTCGCACCGTAGAACAGGCCACCTTCGTTGCCGGCCTGCACCACCACGCCCTGCGCGGTGCTTTCAAGCAGGTAGCTCTCACCGCTGTCGCGGAAGGTGGGAATGATCTCGAAGCGGATGCCGCCGTTGCTTGCTGCCGCCGTGCCCTGGGCCGGCACCAGGCGTGGGCCACCGCTGCGTGCCAGCAGGTCGGCGAACTGCGTGGCCACGCGCTGCGCCGCTTCGCCTTCAGCATGCAAGGGCGTGCCGGCGTTGACGGTGATGCCGGCGCCGTCACCGCGCTGCACCCTGGCCGGCGCCGGGATGAGCATCAGGCTGCCTGCACGCAGCTGCGGACCAGGGCCGGTATCGAGCGCGGGTGCATCGGCAGCCGATGCGGGCAAGGTAGCCAGCAGGCTGCCCAGCAACAGGAGGCTGTGCAGCCTGGCGCGGGTGGGCTTCGTCATCGGAAGGACTCCTGGAAACGGGTGCGGTGTTCGTTCTACATGAAAACGCCGGGCCCGGAATGCTCCAGGACCCGGCGTGCCTGCATGGTCCGGCGTTGCCGCCGGTGCTGGATCAGTACTTCACGCGCAGGTTGAGGTAGTACTGGCGACCGTTGCTGTAGAACGAGGTCGGGATGGTCGAGCTCTGGTAGTACTTGTAGGTCGGGTTGTTGAGATTCAGCGCATCCAGGCTGATGCTCAGCCAATCGGTGGCCTTGTAGCTCAGCGACGCCGACAGCGTGCCGAAGGCATCCTGGTAGTAGGGGTTGGCACCGGACAGGCTGATCAGGAACTCGGAACGGTAGGTGTAGCTGACGCGCGCGCCGAAGGTGTCGTTCTCGAAGAAGGCGCCCACGTTGTAGGTGTTCTTCGAGGTGCCCTGCAGGTTGTTGCTGCCATCTTCCCAGGTGTGCGACGAACGGCCGTTGGCGTAGGTGTAGTTGGCGTTGACGCCGAAGTTGTCGCCGATGGGTTGCTCGTAGACGAATTCGGCACCGGTGACCTTGCCGTCGGCGTTGATCGGCGAGGCCACTTCGTAGGCCTCGAGCTGGTTGGTGAGTTCGCTGTACAGCATGCGGGTCTGCACGTCGTAGGCGACGTAATCCTTCATGTCCATGCCGAACACGCCCACCGACAGCAGGCCGCGCGGCATGAAGTACCACTCCAGGTTGGCGTCCAGGTTGGTGGACACCACCGGCTTGAGTTCCGGGTTGCCGCCGCCGCCGGTCTTGTTCAGGTCCGAGCCCCACGACGACGCGCCCAGTGCCGAGAAATCCGGCAGGGTCTGGGTCTGCGATGCGGCCACGCGCAGCACCAGCCTGTCGTCCAGATCGAACTTGATGTTCGCGCTGGGCAGCAGGCGGTCATGCTTGTTCTGGAAGTACTGCGCCTTCCACATGCCGAACAGGCTGCTCACGTCCGCATTGGCGGCATCGTTGACGGCCAGGTAGGTATCGATGTCCTGCTTGACGTTGACGTAGCGCAGGCCGATGTTGCCGCTCCACCCGTCACCGATGAAGTTGGCCTGCAGGTAGGCGCTGTAGTTCTTCTCGGCCACCTTCCATTCGGCGCCGTAGTTGTGGCGACCATCCGGACCATCGTTGCCGGCCAGCCAGGTGGAGTTGTTGATGATGGCGTTCTTCAGCGCGCCCGGCGTGTAATACCAGAGGTTGCGCGGGAACGTGCCGCCGATGTCGCCGGCGAAACCGGACGGATAGTTGGCGGTGGCGGCACCCTGCAGGGCCGTCCAGATGTCGCCCGGCGTAGCGCCTTCCGGCGACAGCGCTTCACGCGTGTGGTCGGCGAAACGCACGCCGAAGTCGATGGACGACAGCGTGCCGGCATTGAAGTAGTTGCTGAAATCCAGCGTGGCCCACTTCTCCTCGTCCTCGGCGGTCACCTGCTGGTTGCCCCAGGTACCGCCCCATCCGGCAGCGGCCGGGCTGAGGTCGCCGCCCACGTTCCAGTCCACCGGCGAGCCCTTGCCATGCGTGGTCCAGCTGGCGCCGCCGCCGTCGGCCATGGTCAGTTCGGCGATGAACTGGCGCGGAGTGGAGCCGGTGCCCTTGGTGCGGCCGGCCTGGAATTTCGCGCCCAGGTTGTCGTTGATCTGCCAGTCGGCATCGAAGGTGATGAAGTTGGTCTTGGCCGTGGCTTCACGATAGATCATGTCGTACACCGCGTACGGTGTGCCGGCCTGGCCAGCGTAACTGGCGCTGGTCAGCACGCCGTCGGTGATGGTGTAGCCCGGGTCCGGCGCCTGCGAACGCGCGAAATTGCCGCCCCACATCATGAAGTTGCGGTTGTAGTTGTTCGCGTCCATCTTCGAACTGAAGCCGGTCAGGCCCAGGCTCAGGTCATCGTTGGGCTTGAACTGCAGCGACAGCAGGCCGCCCTTGCGTTCGCGGGTCTGTTCGAACAGGGTGGAACCGAGCAGGCCGGGTACCTTGACGCCGACCAGGTCGGGGTTGGTCAGGGCGACCGGGTCGGCCGCGCCGATTTCGAAGAAGCCGCCCGGGATTTCCTGCGCTTCGCGGCGCAGCTCGCGCTTCTGGCTGAAGCCCTGCACCATCACGCCGAAGTTGCCTTCCTCGTTCTTGTAGTTGAACAGCGCCGACAGCTGCGGATCAGTCGACTTGGCCTGGTCCGAGTGGACCGCGCCGATGGAGGCTTCGGCGGTGAACGGCTTGGCGAACTCCAGCGGCTTGCGGGTGATGACATTTACGGTGCCGGTGGTGCCGCCGTCCAGCAGCTTGGCCTGCGAGGACTTGTTCACTTCCACCGAACTGACCAGCTCGGACGGCAGCAGCGAGTAGCTGACGCTGCGGCCGACATTGTTGCCCTGGCTGAGCACGAACCAGTCCGCCGAGGCGACGGTGTGACCATTGATGAGGGTCTGGGTCAGGCTCGGGCTGGTGCCCCGCAGGCTGACACGGTCGGCCTCGTCGAAGCCGCCTTCGTCGGCGCTGGCCGAGCTGATGTTGACGCCCGGCAGGCGCTGCAGGGTGTCGGCGACGTTGTGCGCCGGCAGTTTGCCGACGTCTTCGGCGGTGACCACTTCCAGGCGCGCGCTGGCATCGCGCTTGGTGTCCAGCGATTTTTCCATCGAACCACGGATGCCGGTGACGGTGATGGTGTCCAGGTCGGTGGCGGTGGTCGTGGCAGGCGCCTGCTGCGCGTTGGCGCCGAAGGCAAGGCAGCTGACGACGGCTACCGAAAGCAGAGTCTTGCGGGTGTTCATGATGTCTCTCCTCATCACTCGATGGTCGCCTCGTCGGCGTACGGTTGTTGCGGTTGTGGTCGCGGCTGTGCTTCTGGTCGCGACCGTGGCGAAGCGGTGTTGCCGGATTGCTGCCTGCTGCATTCGCGGGTACTGCGTAAGTCCACGTGCTCCACGTCCTGATGAAGGACGTGGTGGAAGAAAAAACGTCAGCGCGGGTGTTGGCCGAGGTACCACGTAGCTGCGCCGATCACCCCGAGCTGGCCGTGTTCGACCACTTTCACCGGGATGCCCTGCAGTGCTTCGGCCATCGGCCCCTTGTTGAGATATCGGCTGACGAAACTGCTGTCGCGCAGGAAATCGCGGATCTGCGGCAGGATGCCGCCGGCCAGGTACACGCCACCATGCGCGCCGTACAGCAGCGCCATGTCGCCGATGGTGCTGCCCAACAGCCCGCAGAAGACATCCAGTGCGCGGCGTGCCTGTGCATCGCCGCCGGCCATCGCCGCAGCGGTCACCGCATCCGGCGTGGCCAGTGCCGGTGCCGCGCCTTCCAGCGCGCACAGCGCCGTGTACAGGTTCATCAGCCCGGGGCCGGACAGCGCGTGTTCGACCGATACATGCGCATGGTCGCGCAGCATGTGCCGCACGATCGCCATTTCCAGCTCGGTGCTGGTGGCCAGCGTAGCCTGGCCCGCCTCGGTGGCCAGCACCACGGCGCCATGGGCCGTGGGTATCCAGACCGCCGCGCCCAGGCCGGTCCCGGGCCCGACCACCAGGGTCGGGCCGGCGGGTGCGCTGGCCGGGCCGCACAGCTGCAGTACGCCACTGGCATCCACCTGCGCGGCGGCATGCGCGACGGCTTCGAAATCATTGACGATGTGCACGTGCTGCAGGCCCACATCCGCTTCGAGCTGGCGTGCGGACAGCGGCCAGGGCACGTTCGCGGTGATCACCGTACCGTCTTCGCGCGCATAGCCGGCGGTGGCCACCACGCAGTCATGCGGGCGCGGCCCATCGCCGATGAAATCGGCCAGGATCGCGCCCAGCCCGGCATGGTCGGCATTGCGGTACTTGCGGTAATCCAGCAACCGCACGGGGTGCGCATCGTCGCCACTGGCCTGCACGCGCGCCACCCGCACATGGGTGCCGCCGACATCGGCGGCAAGGAAGGCCGGTGCCGTGCGGGACAGCTGTGAAGCGGAAGCGGTTTGGCTGGCCGGGGTCACGCGGGCTCCTGCAGGCAGACCGGGCCGATATGGCCACTGGATGGGCCGAGTCTGGTCCTGCGTTGACAACGATGTCAACGAATTTGTGAAGTTTTCGTTGCTGCATTGCAGCGGATCGATGACAGGCGGCGCGGCTGCAGGAGACAGAGCCGGACGCACCGGGATTCTTCACGATCCGCCTCGCAGGCACGCTTCCTGGTCATGCAATCGTGCTGGACTGCAGCGGTGCTGCGGCGCCGCATGCCGAGGCACCGCAGCAGACTGTTGTTGACAAACGCCAGGCCCGCATCGAATAAATGTGACAACGTTGTTCCCAGCCACCCGCCGGCCTCGCTGTCATGCCGGAGCAGGAGCCCTGCCGATGTCCGCCGTCCCCGCTGCCACCGCGCGCCCGAACGTGGCGACCTCCATCGCCATCATCGGCGTGCTGTTCTTCCTGATTGGTTTCCTCACCTGGCTCAACGGGCCGTTGATCACCTTCGTCAAGCTCGCCTTCGAACTAGACGAGGTCGGTGCCTTCCTGGTGCTGATGGTGTTCTACCTGTCGTATTTCTTCCTGGCCCTGCCGGCATCGTGGATACTGCGCCGCACCGGCATGAAGAAGGGGCTGAGCCTGAGCCTGCTGGTGATGGCCGGCGGCGCGGCGCTGTTCGGTGAGTTCGCCACCCAGCGCTGGTACCCGGGGGCGCTGGGCGGATTGTTCGTGATCGGCAGCGGCCTGGCGCTGCTGCAGACCGCCATCAATCCCTACATCAGCATTCTTGGGCCGATCGAAACCGCAGCGCGTCGCATCGCCCTGATGGGCATCTGCAACAAGGTCGCCGGCATGCTGGCGCCGGTGGTGATCGGCACGCTGGTGCTGCACGGCATCGGCGATCTGGACACCCAGGTGCAGGCGGCCGATGCGGCCACCCGTGCCACGCTGCTCAACGAATTCGCGGCCAAGATCCACGCGCCTTACCTGGCCATGGCCGGTCTGCTGGTGGTGCTGGCTGCCGGCGTGCTGTTCTCGCCGCTGCCGGAAATCCGCGCCGCCGAAGCCAATGCCACGCCGGCCAGGGCAGGAGGCAGCGAGCGCAGCAGCATCTTCCAGTTCCCGCACCTGTGGCTGGGCGTGCTGTGCCTGTTCGTATATGTCGGCGTGGAAGTGATGGCGGGCGACGCGATCGGTACGTATGGGCACGGCTTCTACCTGCCGCTGGACCAGACCAAGATGTTCACCTCGCTCACCCTGGCGGCGATGCTGGTGGGCTACGTGGTGGGCCTGCTGCTGATTCCGCGGGTGGTCTCGCAGTCGCGCTACCTGAGCATTTCCGCCGTGCTCGGCGTGCTGTTCTCGTTCGGCGCCTTCCTTACCCATGGCTATGTGTCAGTCGCCTTCGTGGCGCTGCTCGGGTTCGCCAACGCCATGATGTGGCCGGCGATCTTCCCGCTGGCCATCCGCGGCCTGGGACGCTTCACGGAAACAGGCTCGGCCCTGCTGGTGATGGGCATCGCCGGCGGTGCGATCATTCCGCAGGCGTTCGCGGTGCTCAAGCAGTTTTTGGATTTCCAGCTGGTGTTCCTGCTGCTGATGGTGCCGTGCTACCTGTACATCCTGTTCTACGCCAGCATCGGCCATCGCGCCGGGCTGCCGCGCGACGACGCCTGATCGGCGATCATGGGCGGACTCGACCAACCGCAGGGAACGGCAATGCGCAGAGCGACCATCCGGGATGTCGCCGAACGGGCCAAGGTATCGTTGAAGACGGTCTCGCGCGTCATCAACAACGAACCATCGGTGATGCAGGCGACCCGCGCACGGGTGCTGCGCGCCATCGCCGAACTGGACTACGAACCTGATCCTTCGGCGCGCAACCTGCGCAGCGGCACCACCTTCGTGATCGGGCTGGTGTACGACAACCCGAATCCTTACCACATCATCGGCGTGCAGAATGGCGTGCTGGGCGCGTGCCGGGAAACCGGCTTCGGCCTGCAGATCCACCCGTGCGATTCCAGTTCGCCGATGCTGGCCGAGGAACTGGCGGACTGGGTGCAGCGTTCGCGGCTGGCCGGACTGGTGCTTACCGCACCGATGTCCGAACGCAGCGACCTGGTGCAGGCATTGTCCGCGCGCGGCATCAAGCTGGCACGCATCATCGCCGCCACCGAGGATCCTGCCGACGGCGCCTGCGTGTTCGTCGACGACCGCGAGGCGGCCTACGAGGTCACCGAGCACCTGATCCAGCTAGGTCACCAGCGCATCGGCTTCCTGTGGGGTGGCAGCTCGCACCGTTCCTCGGTGGAACGCCATGCCGGCTACGAAGCGGCGTTGAAGGACTATGGCATGACCCTGGACAAGCATCTGGTGGTGCAGGGCGACTACACCTTCGACGATGGCTTCCGCGGTGCGCGTCGCCTGCTGGCGCTGCGCGAGCCGCCTACCGCCATCTTCGGATCCAACGACGAGATCGCCGCCGGCGTGCTGGCGGCAGCCAAGTCGGCAGGCATGAACGTGCCGTACGACCTGTCCATCGCCGGCTTCGAGGACAGCCCGTTCTCGCGCCAGTCATGGCCGCCGTTGACCACCGCCAAGCAGGCTACCGAGGACATCGCGCGGCATGCCGCACGGCTGCTGATCGCGCAGCTGCGCAGCGATGCCTATGACGAGACACCTTCGCCGCTGCACAACCAGGGCTTCGTGCCGCAACTGGTGGTGCGCGGCTCCACCGCGCCGATGCGTCCTTCCGGCCCGCGTTCCCTTCCTTCCGATCCCCCCTGAGTGCCGTCATGACGCTGCCCGAACCCACTGCCACCCTGATGTTCCGCGAGGCTGCCGAGGCGGCGGATGTCATCGAACGCCAGTTCGATCGCAACCATGCGGTGATGGAACGACTGGCCGCCAGCCTGCGCGACACGCCACCGCCGTTCGTGGTGACCTGCGCGCGGGGCAGTTCCGACCATGCCGCCACCTACGGCAAGTACCTGCTGGAAACCCAGCTGGGCGTGGTGGTGGCTTCGGCCTCGCCGTCGGTGGGATCGGTGTATTCGGTGCCGCTGCAGCTGCGTGGCGCGCTGTTCATCGTGATTTCGCAGTCGGGCAAGAGCCCGGACCTGCTGCGCAATGCCGAGGCGGCCAAGGCCGCGGGCGCGCGCGTGGTGGCGCTGGTGAACGTGGAGGATTCGCCGCTGGCGCAGCTGGCCGATACCGTGGTTCCACTGCACGCCGGTGCCGAGCGCAGTGTCGCTGCGACCAAGAGCTATCTTGCTTCGCTGGCAGCCCTGCTGCAGCTGGCAGCGTACTGGAAGCAGGACGACGCGCTGCGTGCCGCCCTGCAGCACCTGCCCGAGGCGCTGCGCCAGGCGTGGCAGTGCGAATGGAACGCGGTGACCGATGGGCTGGTGGAGGCGGGCAACCTGTTCGTGCTCGGCCGTGGCCTCGGCCTCGGTGCCGCGCAGGAAGCGGCGTTGAAGTTCAAGGAAACCTGCGGACTGCACGCCGAGGCCTACAGTTCGGCGGAAGTGAAGCATGGCCCGATGGCGCTGGTCGGCCCGGGCTTTCCGGTGCTGGCGTTCGCGCAGCCCGATGAAACCGGCGCAGGTACGCGCGCGGTGGCCGACGAGTTCGCCGCGCGCGGGGCGCAGGTGTGGCTGGCCGGTGCCGACGGTGGCCTGCCGGTGGCCGCGGCGCCCCACCCGCTGTGCGCGCCGCTGCTGACCGTGCAGAGCTTCTACCGCGCGATCAACGCGCTTGCCCTGCGTCGTGGCCACAACCCTGACCTGCCGCCACATTTGAACAAGGTGACGGAGACCGTGTGATGGAGACGCTGTCATGAAGCAGGTGCTGCGCAATGCCCGCATGCTCGCGGGCGACGAATTCCGCGATGACCTGGCCCTGGTGATCGAGGATGGCCGCATCAGCGCGGTGCTGCCCGATGCCGCGCCGGCGCTGGGCCAGGCCGGCGAGCAGATGGACCTTGGGGGCGGCTGGCTGTTGCCGGGCTTCATCGATGTGCAGGTCAACGGCGGCGGCGGCGCGCTGTTCAACAACACCCCGGACGTGGACACGCTGCGTGTCATCGCATCCGCACATCGGCGCTTCGGTACCACCGCGCTGCTGCCCACGCTGATCAGCGATGACGTGCAGGTGATGCGGCGCGCCATCGCCGCGACGCGGCAGGCCATCGCGATGAAGGTGCCGGGTGTGATCGGCATCCACCTGGAAGGACCGTACATCGCACCGGCGCGCAAGGGCACGCACGATGCCAGCAGGTTCCGCGTGCCGGACGCAGAGGAGATCGCGCTGGTGGCATCGCTGGACAACGGCGCGACGCTGCTGACGCTTGCGCCGGAGCGCGTGCCGCTGGAATCCATCCGCGCGCTGGTGGAACGCGGGGTGATCGTTGCCGCCGGGCATACCGCTGCCACCTACGAAGAAGCACGCGCCGGGCTGGACGCCGGCATCCGCGGCTTCACGCACCTGTACAACGCGATGTCACCGTTGCAGGGCCGCGAACCCGGAGCCGTGGGTGCGGCGCTGGAAGATCGGGAGAGCTGGGTGGGCGTGATCGTCGATGGCGTGCATGTGCATCCGGGCAGCCTGCGCGTTGCGTTGGCAGCCAAGCCCATCGGCCGGGTGCTGCTGGTGACGGATGCCATGCCGCCGGTCGGCGCGGAGGATCCCAGCTACACGCTGTATGGAGAAACGATCACGGCGGTGGATGGCGTGGTACGCAACGCTGCGGGTTCGCTGGCGGGTTCGGCGCTGGACATGGCGACCGCCGTCCGCAACACCGTGAGGCTGCTGGGCCAGCCGCTGGCCGAGGCCGCGCGCATGGCGTCGACCTATCCGGCGCGCTTCCTCAATGTCGACGACCGCCTCGGTCATATCGCCGAAGGCTTCCAGGCCGATCTGGTGTTGCTGGACGATGCATTGCAGGTGCGTGGCACCTGGATCGCCGGCCAGTACGAAGCTGCATGAGCGCGACCGGCGGCGGACGCCTTGCGTCGCTGGACGCACTGCGTGGCATCACCGTCGCGGCCATGCTGCTGGTCAACAATCCAGGCGACTGGGGGCATGTATATGCGCCGCTGCGGCATGCGCCGTGGCACGGCTGTACGCCCACCGATCTGGTGTTTCCGTTCTTCCTGTTCCTGGTCGGTGTGTCGATGGCCTTCAGCGTGGTACCGCGCGCGGCCGATCCGGCGGCGCGCCAGGCGTTGGCGCGCGGCGTGCTGCTGCGCGCGCTGCGCATCCTGGTCGCGGGCCTGTTGCTGCACTTGCTGGCCTGGTGGTTGCTGGATATGGCTCATTTCCGCCTGTGGGGGGTGCTGCAGCGGATAGCGCTGTGCGTGGCGTTGGTGGGATTGCTGGCCGTATATATGCGAACGCGTGGGCAGTGGGCCGTGCTGGGGGTGCTGCTGCTGGGCTATGCCGCCGCGTTGCTGGCTGCCGATACGCTGCAACCGTGGGTCAATCCGGTGAGCCGTATAGACACCGCGTTGTTCGCTCCGTGGATCTACCAGTATCCGCCGGACACCGGATTCGGCCATGACCCGGAAGGGCTTGCCAGTTCGGCAGGGGCGCTGGCGACCACCGTGCTCGGGCTGCTGGCCGGCGGCCTGTTGCGCCAGAAGCGGTTGCTGGCGCTTGGCATATTGGGCACCGGCATGCTGCTGCTCGGGGCGTTGTCATCGTCCTGGCTGCCGCTCAACAAGAATCTGTGGACGCCCAGCTACGCCTGCTGGACCGGTGGACTTGCGGCGCTGGCCCTGCTGGTCGCCCATCGGCTGATCGATCGCGCTGGATGGCCGGCGCTGGGACGACGCTTTGGCGTGAACGCCATCGCGGCGTATATCGGATCATCGGTGATGGCACTGCTGCTGATCGCATCAGGTTGCTGGGCAGGATTTTTTGATGCCATGCAGCACGCGCTGCATGATCCTGCGCTTGCATCGCTGGGTTGTGCATCGGGCTTCGTGCTGTTCTGGTGGCTGCTGATGTGGTGGCTGGATGCGCGTGGCGTCCATTTCCGGATCTGAGCTGGATCAGCGCACTTTCATCTGAGCATAAGGTTTTCTTCTCTCCCTGCTTACATTGCTCTGTTAGCGTGACCGGACGCTGAATCCATCTTTCCCGATGCAACGCCGGTTGACCGCCAGCCTCGTACTGATCGTCCCTGTGATACCAGGAGCCGAACCATGTCCAGACGCAATGGCGCCAGAAACCACGTTCTTCCATCCCGCCTTTCGCTGCAGATCCATCATGCGTTGCCGGGTTTTTCCACATTGATCGCAGGTGCGATGGTGCTCGCGGTTCCCGTCCCCGCCCATGCCGGGTGCGATGATGTCGCACCTGTAGCGGGGCAACAGGTCATCTGCACACCCGCCGTCCCGAATCCGCAGACCGTGCCGATCACAGCCGTGGGTGCGGCAGGCATCGGCGTACGGGTGGAAGCGGGCGCCCAGCTTCAGCCCACCGGCGGAGGCAGTGCGATCAGCCTCAGCGGTGCCGGCGGTCATCTGCTGCGCAACCTCGGCAGCATCGCATCCACCACTGGCGTCGCGGTGCAGGTGGGTGCTGGCAGCAGTGTCGACAACATCGGCAGCATCGCCAGCGGCAGCAACGCCGCGCTGTGGTTCAGCGGCGCTGGCAACAGCATGCTGCTCAACACCGGCAGCATCAGTGGCAGTACGGGCGTCCTGTTCGGCGCCGGCAACGATACCCTCGACATGCGTGCGGGAACGATCAGCGGCGGCGTGCTGCAGGGCGACGGCGACGATACGCTGCTGCTCAGCGGCGGGACGCTGGACAGCGTCAACCAGGGCAACGGTGCCGACATCATGACGGTGACCGGCGGCAACGTGACCGGCACGGTGCAGCAGGGCAACGGCCAGGATGTGTTCACCATCAGCGACGGCACCATCGGCGCGCTGCTGCAGGGCGATGGAACCGACCGCTTCCTGATGACCGGTGGCCGCATCATCGGTGGGTTCGACGATGGCGATTACGCCGAGCAGACCGGTGGCAGGATCGGCCGCGTCAACCTGAAACTGGAGAACAACACCTACCTGATGTCCGGCGGCACCATCGATGGCAACCTTGTGGCTGGTTTCGGCAACGACACCATCGTGCTGTCGGATGGGTACATCGGCGGCAACATCAGCGTCAGCGGTGGCGACGACAGCGTGACCGTTACCGGCGGTACCGTGCGTGGCGAGATCCGGATGAGCTTCGGCACCGACCGCCTGGACTGGAGCGGAGGCGGCGTGGTGCACGGGCTGATCGACCTGGGCGAAGGCGATGACAGCATGCGACTGGCGAACCTCAACCAGTCGCACCTGGGCGCGGTGCCGGGGTTCGATGCCGGCCTGGGCATCGATACGCTGCTGATGGAGAACGTCAAGACCACGGGGGTGGGCCGTTTCGACGGCTGGGAGCAGATCGCCCTGACCGACGATACGCAGGTGACCTTCGACGGCACGCTGGTGCTGGGCGATGCGGGCAGCACCAGCGGTACGCTGGATATCGATGCGACCAGCGCACTGTTCGCCAGCGGTACGGCGAGCAGCATCGCCGCCTTCGCCGCCGGCGCGTTCGCCACGGTGAACAATGCCGGACGTATCGACCTGGGCAGCAACGGGACGGCGGGAGATGTGTTCACCATTGCCGGCAATTACACCGGCAATGGTGGCGCACTGTATCTGGATACGGTGCTGGGCGATGACAGTTCGGCCAGTGACCGGCTGGTGATCTCCGGCGGCAGCGCCAGCGGTACGACGGGTATCGGCATCCACAATGCAGGGGGCGCCGGGGCTGAAACGGTGGCCGATGGCATCCTGTTGGTACAGGCCCTCAACGGTACGACTACCGCGCCGGGTGCCTTCGCGTTGTTCGATCCGATTTCCGTCGGCGCCTACGAATATTTCCTGTTCAAGGGCGGTGTCAGTGCGGGAAGTGGTGAAAACTGGTACCTGCGCTCGACCGTGGTGGCCAGCGCGACGCCGGCACCTGCGCCGCCGCCAACCGCTCCGCCGGTTGAGGAACCGGCGCCGCCACCGCCGGAAGACCTGGGCACGCCGCCGCCTGAACTGCCACCGGCACCCCCACCGCCGCCGGATGTGGACCCACCGGACGATGCCGACCCTGCCGCACCCGAGCCGACGCCGCCGCCGGAGCCGCCAGCGCCGGATCCGGTGCCACCACCGGCGGAGGACACCCCGCCGCCGGTACCGGATGCGGTTGCCGTGGTGCCCGGTCCGCTGTCCGCGCCGCCCACGCCCGGTGCACGTGCGCCGCGCGGTGAAGTGACGCCGATCTACCGGCTGGAGACCCCCGCGTATGCGGTGGTGCCATCGTTGCTGCGTACGGTGTCCCAGGCCAGCCTGGGTACGTTCCACGAACGCCAGGGCGAGCAGCGGCTACTGGTCGGCCAGGACACGCGTCGCGCCGCGTGGGGCCGGTTGATCGGCAGCAGCGAGGAGCAGCAGTGGCAGGGCGATGCGCTGACCGGATTCGACGGTGACCTCCAGGGCCTGCAGGCGGGCGTGGATCTCTACACGGACGTGGACGATGGCCTGCGCAGCCAGTGGGGCGTATTCGTGGGCCGCACCCGCGCCACCGGACGCATCACCGGCCTGGCGCTGGGCTGGGAAAACGTACATGTCGGCCAGACCCGCCTGGATGACAAGCATGTGGGCCTGAGCTGGACCGGCGTGGGCACGGCGGGCGGCTATCTGGACGCAGTGGTGATGCAGAGCCGCTACCGCGGACAGGCGTGGTCCACGCGGGGTCTCGGCATCGACGTGCGCGGCGACGGCACCAGCGCGTCGCTGGAAGCCGGCAGGCCCCTGCTGCGCTTTGGCCAGTCCGCGTGGTGGCTGGAACCGCAACTGCAGGTGATCTGGCAGCGGCAATCGCTGGATGATGCCGCCGACCCGGTGGCGGCGATCCGTTTCGATGCGGACAACGCCTGGACCGGACGTATCGGCCTGCGCCTGGCGGCGGATTACGGTCTGGCCGACAACGGCTGGCAACCGTATTTCAAGCTCAATTACTGGAAAACGCTGGACGGCGACAACCGCGTCGATTTCGACAGCAACCGCATCGTTGCTGGACAGAAGACCAGCGCATGGGAAGTGGGCGTGGGCGTGGTGGGTCGCTTCAACCGCAATGTCAGCGCGTATGCGGTGGCCGATTACACCCGTGACCTGGAGGATAGCGACCGCAGGCGCCGCAGCATGGAGGGCAACGTGGGCCTGCGTTTCGACTGGTAACCATCGTGGACCCTGGCAGTGCCGACCCACGGTCGGCACGCCTTGGCGCGAGGGCTGTTTCATGAGCGTGAGGCTGCCCGCACAGCCGGCATATGCGGCGGGTGAACCGCCCTGGGGAACCGATGCATCGATCCACGGGCTGACGACGCCATGGGCTGGTAAAGTCACGGCAACGATCACGCGTGCGTGCACGCAAGCAGGAGTAGCCGTGGAAGCCGATACCTCTTTTGAACCGCTGAACGACCTGGAAGTGCGTCTTGTGCAGGCCCAGGACGGTACGCTGGATGCGCCGGGCTTCCTGGACAGCTTCCTGGCCGACCAGGTGTTCGTGCTGCTGGACAAGCCGGTGGGTGCGGATTCGGACTGGGACGAGACCATCAATCCGCTGGTGCTGACCAGCGAAGCCAACGAACCGATGTTCGCGGTATTTTCGGCGGTGGAGCGTGCGGCGCCATGGAGCGAACAGCTGCCCCAGTTCGAGAATGCGCTGCAGGTCGAGGTGCGCTGGCTGCTGGGAGCGATGTCCGATGGCGTGGGCATCGTGCTCAATCCGGGCTTCGATATCGGCATGGAGATGATTCCCGATGCCGTGGTGCAGTTGAAGCAGCGCGCGGATGCGTTCACCCGCGGCGAAGCCCGCTGATCCGCGCGTAGAGCCGGGCTCTGCCCGGCTGCGCGGCGATGGCCCGGCCGGGCAAAGCCAGGTTTTTACAGGGTGCGCGCGGCCGCGATGGCGGCGATGCGCGCCTTCGCCAAGGCCTGGCCGATGGCTGGGCCTTTCAGGTTCGTGGTATCCAGGTCGCGTGCCTGCACCGACAGTGCGGCCTGGTGCAGGCGCTTGAGCGTGTCGCCCTGCGGATAGTCGCTGTCCTCGAAACCACGTCTTCCGCGCTTGTCGGCCTCGCAGCAGGTGGCGATCCGCGCGATGCGCTCCGGTCGGCGCAGTGCATCGCAGCGGCCCAGCAGCTCAAGCACGGTGGCATCGCGCAGTTCGTCGATTCGATGCACGTTGAGGTGTTCGCGGCAGACGGCCTCGGCCAGCTGCTGGTGTTCAGCCGGTATCTTCAAGCGTGCACAGAGCGTCCTGAGGGGGGCGATGCCACGCTGCTCATGCATGATGTGGCGCGGCCACTCGGCCTGCGGCGTCAGGCCCTTGCCCAGATCATGGGTGAGCGCCGCGAAGCCGACCAGGTCGTCGCCCGGCGCCAGCCGTGCCGCCATGTCGCTGACCATTTCCTGGTGCACGCCGGTGTCGATCTCCGGATGGAACTCCGCGCGCTGCGGCACGCCGTACAGCGCTTCCAGTTCGGGCAGGATGGGGCCAAGCGCATGCGCCTCGTGCAAGGTGCGCAGGAAGGCTGACGGACGTTCCGAGGCCAGTGCGCGACGCAGCTCCTGCCATACCCGCTCGGGTACCAGTGCATCCAGCTCGCCGCTGGCGGCAACCTTCCGCATCAGATCCATCGTTTCTTCGGCGACGCTGAAACCCAGCGGGGCGAAACGGGCCATGAAACGGGCCGCGCGCAGCACGCGCAGCGGATCTTCCACGAAGGCCGGGCCGACATGGCGCAGCACGCGTTGCTGGATATCGCGAACGCCGCCATGAGGATCGACCAGCTCGCCGCTGGCTTCGTCGCAGGCGATGGCATTGATGGTGAAATCGCGGCGCTGCAGGTCTTCTTCCAGCGTCACGCCAGGATCGGCATCGACCACGAAGCCGCGGTAGCCACGGCCGGATTTGCGTTCGGTGCGTGCCAGCGCATATTCCTCGCCGCTGTCTGGATGCAGGAAGACGGGGAAATCGCGGCCGACGGCGCGATAGCCCTGCGCCTGCATTTCTTCCTGCGTAGCGCCGACCACGACCCAGTCGCGGTCACCGGGTTCACGCTGCAGCAGGCGGTCGCGCACCGCGCCGCCGACAAGATAGATCTTCATGGGGGCATGATACGGCGCGCCGGCCTGTGACGACCAACGGTCGTCACCCACCATG
>Ga0160467_100734_pt1 | contig 23995 bp, 19 predicted proteins | sample HID1972I_E11MG_FD_108221 | JGI IMG/M metagenome (GOLD analysis project Ga0160467, IMG submission 108221) | Enriched pill bug-associated microbial communities from UW Madison campus, WI, USA - HID1972I_E11 MG | ecosystem: Host-associated > Arthropoda: Insects > Digestive system > Unclassified ... | reverse complement strand
AGAGATGTTCCCGGATGCGCCGTACATTGCTCGCCCTGGCCAGATCAACGCCTGGGACAACGAAGACTTTGTCAAAGCGATCAAGGCGACCGGCCGCAAGCAGATCATCATTGCCGGTGTGGTAACGGATGTCTGCGTAGCGTTCCCGACCTTGTCGGCGCTGGCGGAAGGGTTTGAAGTGTTCGTGGTAACCGATGCTTCCGGCACCTTCAACACTACCGTGCAACAAGCCGCGTGGAGCCGCATGACTCAGGCCGGTGCGCAGATGATGAACTGGTTCTCGGTGGCGTGTGAGCTGCACCGCGACTGGCGCAACGATATTGAAGGCTTGGGCAATCTGCTGTCGCAGCGCATCCCCAACTACCGCAACCTGATGAACAGCTACTCGGCGCTGACCGCTCAGCAAAAGTAAGCGAACGCGACCTGACAAAAGCCTGCCCTCAAAGCAGGCTTTTGTCGTGTCTGCGCTTTAAAGCGCTGGCAGCGTTGCGATGGCGTTACTTCAGGTTATGGCTGAAGAACTCGGTCAATTTGGCGAAGGGAATCAGGTTGACCCGGTCGTACAGGTCGACATGGCCGGCCCCTGGAATGATCAGCAGCTCTTTGGGCTCGGCCGCGCGCTGGTACGCGTCTTCACTGAATTCGCGGGATTGCGCCTGAGCACCGGCAATGAACAGCAGCGGGCGCGGGGAGATGCTCTCGATGTCATTGAACGGGTAGAAGTTCATGAACTTCACATTGCTGACCAGCGTCGGCATGGTGGTGGTCTGCGGCGAAGCGCCGGTCGGGGTGACCTGGCCACGCGGGGTGCGGTAGAAATCGTAGAACTCGTCACCCACCGCGTTGCCGGTGAGTTTCAGCGGTGTGCCGCCGGTGTAGCGGATCGGGCCGCCCCAGGACTGCGCGTTACGCTGCTGCGCCGCCTGTTCAATGATGGATTGGCGTTGCGCTGGCGTGAGCGAATGCTTGAGGCCGTTGCGGTTGGCAGCGCCCATGTCGTACATGCTGACGGTGGCAATCGCCTTCAGTCGTGGATCGATCTTGGCGGCGCTGATGGCGAAGCTGCCGCTGCCGCAAATACCGATGACGCCGATACGCTCGCGATCGACCAGTGGGCGAGTGCCGAGAAAGTCCACCGCCGCGCTGAAGTCTTCGGCATAAATGTCCGGCGCAACCGACTGGCGTGGCAGGCCCTCGCTTTCGCCCCAGAAGGACAAGTCGAACGACAGCGTGACAAAGCCTTGTTCGGCCATTTTGGTCGCGTAGAGATTGGCACTTTGCTCCTTCACTGCGCCCATCGGGTGGCCGACGATGATCGCGGCATTTTTTGACTGTGGATCAAGGTTCTTCAGGCTGAACAGATTGCCTGCGACCTTCATCCCGTACTGGTTCTTGAAGGTGACCTTTTCCACGGTCACTTTATCGCTGGTGTAGAAGTTGTCTGCGCCGTTCGACATATCGGCTCCCATGGCTGAAAAAGTACTGAAGAGCAGCCCGAAGGCCAAGCAAAAACCTTTCACTGGAATGTCCTTGCGATTGAGGGTTTATTCGTCTGAGCCTGTGCCCGAACATTCTCTCGATCAGCTCCTCAGCGCCGTAGTGCATTCCTCTGGATTGCTTGCCTGATCCACTGAATCTGGATTTTTTAACGCCACGCGCATCCGCCGCGGCCGTTTGGCGCGGCGCGCAGAGTAGAAATGGCGGCAATGAGAGGGCAGGGAAGGGATATGGATTACGCAGAGGATTCAGTGCTGGCCTCGACCAATCCGCTTTCAGCCTGACGACCGCTGCGCTGGGTTTCCGGAACCCCGATCGCGAGCAGGACAACCGCCACCGCCGCAATACCGGCCAAGGTCAGAAACGCCGCGCTGTAACCAGCCTCCTGCACAACGAACCCGGCGAGGCCATTGCTCAGTGCCGCGCCCAGCCCGAACACAGTCGTCAACGCGCCAAGGCTGATATTGAAGTGGCCGGTGCCCTGGGTGAGGTCTTTGACAATGATCGGAAACAAGGCGCCGAACAGGCCGGCGCCGACACCGTCGAGCAGCTGCACCGCGACCAGCCAATAGGCATCGTCCGACAGCGTATAGAGCACACCGCGCAGCGGCAGGATCAGAAAACCGGCCAGCAGCAGCGGTTTGCGCCCCCACACATCGGCTTTCGCCCCGACCAGTAACGCCGCCGGCACCATCACCAGTTGCGCCGCGACGATGCAGGCGGAGGTCAGCGGGGTGGCCATCTGCAAATTGGCTTGCGCAAGTTTTTGACTCACCAGCGGCAACATCGCCGCATTGGCGAGGTGAAACAACGCACAGCAAATGGCGAACAGCAGCAGCGGTCGGTTGCTCAACAGCACGGATAAACCGGAAGGCTGGCGATGCACGGTGTCGGCCGGGTCCAGTCCGCGGGCCTGATCATGGTCGATGGCGGCTGGCGACACGCAGGCGACGGCGATGACACTGGCCAAGGCCATGGCCGCCATCAGATAGAACACCGCCACCGGTCCGAACAGATACGCGAACACGCCGGCGAGGAGGGCGGCGCAGGCATTGCCGGCATGATTGAAGGTTTCATTGCGCCCGGTTCGGCGGGTGAACGCCCGTGGCCCGGTCATGCCCAAGGTGATTGCGCAAATGGCCGGGGCGAATATAGAGGCGGCCATCGCACTCAGGGTTTGCGTCAACGCCACCCACGTGAACGACGTCACGAACGGCAGCAGCAGGCAACTGCCGGTTACCAGCAGCGCGGCGATCGCAATCAACGCACGTTTGCGTCGGCTGTTGTCGACCCAGGCGCCGGCGGGTGTCTGGGTGATCAGTGCGGCGACCCCGGCGATGGTCATGACCAGACCAATGCTGGCCGGCTCCCAGTGATGCACCGCCAACAGGTAAATGGCCAGATAGGGGCCGAGACCGTCGCGCACGTCGGCAAGGAAAAAGTTCAGGCTGTCCAGTGACAGGTTGTTGCGGCGATCGAGGTCAGCGGCCACGGCGGTATCTTCAATATTTGAGGTTTGCGGATGGTTTCAACCTCAGCAAGCCTAATGACCAGCAGCCACGAATATAAGTTGCAGGCCGCCGCCGTGTCGTTGTGAAACAACGCCAAGGGGCTGAAAACGACGTTCCGTCATACGGTTGCTGCACGTTCGACGCGCTACTTGTATCCTTGCGCCGGTCGAGGACATACGACCGCTGTTATTGCCTTGAATCAGTAACGGCCGGAACGGGAAACCGGACTTTCCATTAGGTACTTTCGTGAAGCGTGATACCCACCTCGTCATCCTCTTGCTGCTGGTCATCGGCTGCTCTCTGGCTTCCCTGACCATCTGGAAAGTGCTGTCCTCGCGCGATCGCGCGCTGGAGGAAGTCAACGTGCACGGGTTGAACCTGACCCAGGCACTCGAGACCTATTCGGAGGGCATTGTCCGGCAAAGTTCGCTGCTGTTGCTCGGGCTGGTCGAACGCCTGGAAACCGAAGGCAGTGGCCCCGCGCAGATCCAGCGCTTGGGTGCGCTGATCAACCGCCAACAGCCGTTGATGCCACAAATGAGCGGGATCACCATCTACGACCGTCAGGGCCATTGGCTGATGTCGTCGAACCGGCCGATTCCGGCGGGGGCCAACAGCAGTGATCGGGTCTACTTCATTCATCATCGCGACGACCCGAGCCGCGAACCCTTTATCGGGCCACCCATCCGTAGCCGTTCCAATCAGGAGTGGGTGATCACCGTCAGCCGCCGTTTCAATGATGATCGTGGCGAGTTTGCCGGGGTCGTGGCCGTGACGTTGGGCGTGGAAAACTTCCTGCGCCTGTTCGGCAAACTCGACGTCGGACAGGAAGGTGCCATCGGCTTGTCGTACACCGACGGCACGTTGCTGGTGCGCTATCCGTTCCGCGAGCAGGACATGGGCCGCAACTTTTCCAAGTCGCCGATCTACGCCAAATACCTGGTCGATCAATCGGTCGGTACCGCGTCGTATACCTCCAGCCTGGATGGCGTCGAACGCCTCTACGCCTTCCGCAAAAGCGAGAAGTTGCCGCTGATCACCACGGTCGCCATCGGCAAACGTGAAGCACTCACGGCGTGGCGAACCGAGGCGCTGTTGTCGGCGGTGGTGGTGGCGGGGCTGCTGGGACTGACCGGCCTGATCGGCTGGTGCTTGATCCTCGATATCCGGCGCCGGACCCAGGTTGAAGGCGAACTGCGCATTGCTCAGCAGCAGTTGCTCGGCTCTAACCGACAACTGGAACTGCTGGCCATGAAGGATGCGTTGACCGGTCTGGCGAATCGGCGCTGCTTCGACCAGACCCTGGCCACAGAGGCGCGGCGGGCACAGCGCGACGGCTCATCGCTGGCCTTGCTGATGATCGATATCGACTATTTCAAACTGTTCAATGATGCGCTCGGGCACGTTGCCGGCGACGCCTGTCTGCAGGCCGTCGGTCACGTGCTGGATGCGTGTGTGCGACGGCCGTCGGATCTGGTGGCGCGCTACGGTGGTGAAGAGTTCGCTGTGATCATGCCCGACACGGACATTGACGGTGCTGCGGTAGTGGCGCAGCTGATTCTTCAGCGCTTGCAGCAGGAAAACATTGCCCACCCCACCAGTCCCGTGACCCGCGTGAGCCTGAGCATCGGCATCGCCGCTGCGCGAGGTGCGCACCTGGACCCGGTGCACGGTCTGATCGAGTGTGCCGATCAGGCGCTGTATCAAGCGAAGACGGCGGGGCGCAACAGGTTCATGAAGTCCTCTGCGCAACCCTTATTCGACGTCGATGGACAGCAAACCATTGACCCGTGATACCAGTGTGTCGACGGCAAAAGGTTTGGTCAGCACCTGCATGCCCGGGCCGAGTTGACCGTTACCGATCACCGAGTTTTCCGCGTACCCGGTAATGAACAAGGTCTTGAGCTTCGGCCGGATTTGCCTGCCCGCATCGGCCATCTGCCGGCCATTCATGCCGCCCGGCAAACCGACATCGGTAATGAGCAGATCGATGTGCGCGCTGGAGCGCAGTGCTTCCAGTCCTTCAACGCTGTCCGCCGCTTCGAGCAAGTTGTAGCCGAGGTCGTTCAGCACGTCTTTGAGCAGCGTGCGAACGGTGGGTTCGTCGTCGACAATCAGGATGGTTTCGCCGGCCTTGGCATGAGGCGTTGCCGAGCTTTGCGTGTCATCGTGATTGCGTTGCGTTTCGCCGACATAGCGCGGCAGGTAAACGCACATGGTCGTGCCTTGGCCCACGGTCGATTGCACCCGCACCTGCCCGCCGGATTGCTTGGTGAAACCGTAGATCATCGACAGCCCAAGGCCCGTGCCCTGGCCCAACGGTTTGGTGGTGAAAAACGGGTCGAAGGCCTTGGCGATCACTTCCGCACTCATACCGGTACCGGTGTCGGCGACCGACAGGCACAGGTATTGCCCTTCGGGCATTTCCCGGACGCGCGCCGATTCAGCATCCAGGGTTCGATTGGCGGTTTCGACGGTAATGCTGCCACCATCGGGCATCGCATCGCGGGCGTTGATGCACAGGTTGAGCAGGGCGTTTTCCAGTTGGCTGGCATCGACCAGCGCCGGCCACAGATCGGCGGCGGCGACCGTTTTCAGGCGAATGCTCGGGCCGACGGTGCGCTGGATCAGTTCGCTCATGCCGGCAATCAGCGCGTTGACCTCAGTTGGCCGTGGATCGAGGGTCTGTCGCCGGGAGAAGGCCAGCAGGCGATGGGTCAGGGCGGTGGCGCGTTTAGCGGCGTCCTGAGCGATCAGCATGTATTTGTCGATGTCGTTCAGACGGCCTTGGCCGATGCGTTTTTCCATCAGTTCAAGGGACGCGCAAATGCCTGCCAGCAGGTTGTTGAAGTCATGGGCCAGACCGCCGGTGAGTTGCCCGACCGCTTCCATTTTCTGCGATTGGCGCAGCTTCTCTTCGGCCTGCATCAGTTCTGCGGTGCGCGCCGAGACGCGTTGTTCCAGTGTGTCGTTGAGCGCCTTTAACGCGGCGGTGACCCGGTCGCGCTCGGCTTCGACGTTGCGCCGGTCTTCGACATCGATGAGCACGCCGGGAAAGCGCAAAGGCGTGCCGTCTTCGGCGCATTCGACGCGGCCGTTCGCTTCAATCCAGGTGTATTGGCCATCCGCACCGCGCACTCGGTATTGGTGCGAATAGGCACCTCCACGGGCAATGACTTCGTTGATCGCGGTTGTGAGTCCTTCCCGGTCATCCGGGTGCACGGTCATCACCACTTGCTCCAGGGTCAGACCGTCGAGGCCCCAGGCCGGGTCGAGGTCGAACACCCGCGCGAAGGCTTCATCGACGCTGAAGCGATCGCTGGGCAAGTGCCAGTGCCAGGTGCCGATAATGGCGCCGGCGGCCAGGGCGAGCTGGACCCGTTCGACGTTTTCCCGAGCGACCGCTTCGCTGATGCGCAAACGTTCTTGCGCGTCGCGGCGTTCGGTGACATCGCTGAAGAAGATCGCAATCTGCCGATCGGCCGGGTCGCCGACACGCACGGCGCGCACATCGAACCAGCGTTCGAAGGTATTGGCGTAGTTCTCGAAGTTGGCCGGCTCGCCGGTCTTGGCCACATGGCCGTAAGTCTCGAACCAGAAGCTTTCCAGGTTGGGCGCAAACTCGGTGACCCACTTGCCACGCAGGTTGACCCCGGCCTGACGTTCGAACGCCGGGTTGGCCTCGACGAAGTAATAGTCGATGGGGTGGTCGTCGGCGTCGAATTTGACTTTGACGATCGCGAACGCGGCCTCGATGGTTTCCAGAATGGTGCTGAAGCGCTCCTCGCTGCGGCGCAACGCGGTTTCGGCGCTGCGCGAGCGGGTCAGGTCAAGCATCGCACCGATCATGCGTTCCGCCTGGCCCTCGGCATTGCGGATCAGATGGCCGCGATCAAGCACTTCGGCGTACGAACCATCGTGGCAGAGGAAGCGGTACTCAGCGCTCCAGGTCGTGCCTGAACCGTCAATCGCCGAGCGAATCGAAGTTGTCACGCGCGAGCGATCCTGCGTGTGAATCTGCGCAAACCGCCAGTCACACGTTGGTTCTATGGCCGTTGATGCGTAGCCATACGCCTGTTGCAGCGAGTCGTTCCAGATGACCTGGTCGGTCTTCAGATCCCAGTCCCAGACGGCGTCGCAGGTCGCCTTGACGGCCAGCCGCAGGCGCGTGACTTCGGACTCAAGCTCCTCGCGAGTAAGCTCTTTCAGGATGTCCACCCTTCATGCGTTGTGAGTTGTTTGCCTTGCGTGCAATCAGCGAACGGCCGTGAGCTTCACAAGTTTTATCAGCCATTGACCCGAGGTCTCTGGTTTAAGTTGCACGAGGTCCAAGGCTTGCGCGCTTTCATAACGATTCGCCGCGATCCAGTCGGTCGAGCAGACTCTGCCCGCGTTGCCACAGTGCCTGCTGTTTTTCTTGCGGCATGCGATCGAGGTTTTTGTACATCATGCCCATGCGCTGATTGCCGCGCAGCAGGTCGCCGTGGCGCATCAGAAAATGCCAGTACAACGCATTGAACGGGCAAGCGTTGTCAGCCGTGGTTTCACGCACCGAGTAAGCACAGTCGCGACAGTAGTCGGACATCCGATTGATGTACTGGCCGCTGGCGCAATAAGGCTTGGAGCCGAGGTAACCGCCATCGGCGTGCATGACCATGCCGAGGGTGTTGGGCAGCTCGACCCAGTCGAACGCGTCCATGTAAATGGCCAGGTACCACTCACAGATCTGACTCGGCGCGATGCCGGCGAGCAGGGCGAAATTGCCGGTCACCATCAGGCGCTGAATGTGATGAGCGTAGGCGTGCTTGAGGCTTTGGCCGATGGCCTGGCGCATGCAGTTCATCTGCGTGGCGCCGGTCCAGTAAAATTCGGGCAAAGGCCGGGTGTTATCGAAAGCATTGCCCTCGGCGTACTCAGGCATGGTCAGCCAGTAAACGCCGCGGACGTATTCGCGCCAGCCGATCAGTTGACGGATGAAACCCTCGGCCGCGTTCAGTGCGATGCTGCCGGACCAATAGGCAGACTCGACATCGCTGCACAGCTGCCGTAGATCGAGCAAACCGATATTGAGCGCGGCGCTGATACGCGCATGGAACAGAAACGGTTCGCCGCTGGCCATAGCGTCTTGATAGTCGCCGAAGCCGGCCAGGCCGTAGTCGAGAAACCACGCCCACAATGCCTGGGCGTCGGCGTGTGTCACCGGGTAGTTGAAGGTATCCAGACTGCCGTAGTGACTGGCGAAGCGTTCTTTGACCAGTGCGAGCACGTCGAGGGTGATTGCATCGTTGGCAAAACCAACCGGGTAGGGCGCCTTTACGTGTTTAGGCAAGGTTTTGCGATTGTCTTCATCGAAGTTCCAGGCGCCGCCGACCGGCGTGCCGTCACCGTTGAGCAACAGGCGACTTTTGCGGCGCATCTCGCGATAGAAGAACTCCATGCGCAGCTGCTTTTTGCCAGCAGCCCATACGCGGAATTCGTCGCGACCGCAGAGGAAACGGTTGTCAGCATGCCAGTGGATCGGCAAGCCACAATCCTTGAGCGACTGCTCCAGACGCCAGTCGCCGCACTCGGTGACGTGCAACGCGTGCGCCTGTAGCAGCGCCTGCCAGCGCCTTGACTCGCCGGGTACCGAGCCGCTGTTCTGCGGGTCGTCGAGGGTCACGTAATGCACGCGCAGACCCTGCTGCTCCAGCGCCTGAGCGAAGTGACGCATGGCGCTGAAGATCAGCGCGATCTTTTGCGGATGATGGGCAACATGGGTGGCTTCCTCCATGACCTCGACCATCAGCACACAGTCGTGCTCGCGATCCAGATCTGTCAGTGAAGCCAGATCAAAAGACAGTTGGTCACCGAGGACCAGGCACAGCCGATGGGTTTTGTTCATGTGCACGGATTCAGCGTAATGAATGGCAGCAGGGCGCAGAGCGGACGCTTGAGTGCTAATGGTGAATAGTTGTACAGATTGTAGTTGATGTATAGGTTTTTGTCGGTCAATCAATAGAAAAACAGCGAGCTGCCCTTCAAAACTCCATCAAGACTGCGGCATTCGCCACGAAGCTGACTCGGTTCGGCAATCCTGACTCTCGCGGCAAATAAGAATAAGTTTCAATTACGCAAATTACTGGTATACCATGCGCGGCGTTTTGCTGGCAGTTCTGCCCTTCGTTTTGGCTTATTCGTAAGGTTCTCACCTCATGCGTCGAACTCTGCTTTCCATCTGCGTGCTGCAAGCCTTGTCGCCTTCTTCGTGGGCTGAAGAGGCCGATACAAAAACTTCAGCCTTGGAGCTGGAAGCCACCGACGTCATCGGTGCCGCAGACTACGAACGTGCCGACGGGCCGGTGCAAGGCTATCGCGCCACGCGCTCTGCCAGCGCCACGCGCACCGATACCTCGATTCACGAAACGCCTCAATCGATCAGTGTGGTGTCCAGGGATGCCGTCGAAGACCTCGGCGCCACGCGTCTGCAGGACGCACTGGATTACGCCGGTGGCGTGGGCCGGGCGAACAATTTTGGCGGGCAGGGGCTGACCACGTTTACCGTGCGCGGCTTCACCACCGGCGAGTTTTACCGCAATGGCTTCCCGATCAATCGCGGCTATCCGAACATGCCTGACGCCAACACCATTGAACGTCTGGAGGTGCTGCGCGGGCCGGCCACAATGTTATACGGACGTGGCGACCCTGGCGGCACCTTCAATGTGGTTTCCAAGCAGCCGTTGCCAGAAAGCAAGGTCACATTGGGCAGCCAACTCAACGACCAAGGCATGAAACGCGGCACGCTGGACGCTTCCGGTCCGATCGACGAGGACGGTCGACTGGCTTACCGACTCAATGTCATCGGCGAGGGTGGAGATACTTTCCGCGATCATGTCGAGACTGAGCGCTATGGTGTGGCGCCGGTCGTGACCTGGCAGGCAACCGATGCTACCCGGGTGATCTTCGAGGGCGACTTCATGCGCAACAACGCGCCGCTGGACCGTGGCGTCACGCGTTACCCCAAGCAGATCGGCACCGCCTCGCGTGACACGTTCTTCGGCGAGAAAGACGTTGGCAAGTTGCATAACGACAACAACATGGCGCAGTTGCGTTTCGAGCACCTGCTCAATGATGACTGGACATTGGGCGGCGGTTTCCAGTGGCTCGACGGCTCGCTCAAGGGCGACGCGATCGAGGCGAATGGCATCGGCGCTGATGGCCGAACACTGGGACGCAACTTCAACTACCGCAAGCTCGAGTGGACAGACAAGGACACCCAACTCAACCTGACTGGCCACTTCACCCTGGGCGGCTTGCAGCACACGTTGCTGACCGGCGTCGAGTACGAAGATTACGACTACCAGTCGATTATCCAGCGCTCCAGCGGTGCAATCGGCGCCTACCCGATCGACATTTTCAACCCGGTCTACGGTCAGCCTCGCCCGGCATTGACCCGGACACCGACTCACGACAAAGAAAATCTCAAAACCTACGCAGCGTTCGTGCAGGATCAAGTGGCACTGACCGAGCGCTTGAAAGTGCTCGCCGGGGCGCGTTTCGAGCGTTTCGAACACGATTATGAAACCTACGTGCCGGGCGGTAAAAACTGGCAGGCCAGTGACAACGCGGTCACTCCGCGTTTGGGTGTGTCCTACGACTTGACCGACACGGTTGCGCTTTACGCCGACACCGCGCGCTCGTTCAAACCCAACACCGGCGCCAGTCGCCAGGGCGGTGGTTTTGAACCCGAGAAAGGCAAATCCTGGGAGATGGGGGTGAAGTGGGAGGCGCTGGATCAGCAGTTGAGCGTCGATGCTGCGATCTATCAGATCGAAAAGCGTAACGTGCTGACCACCGATCCCGTGGACTCGACGTTCAGTGTGGCGGCGGGGGAAGTGCGCAGTCGTGGTTTTGACTTGAACGTCGCCGGCAATCTCACCCCTGAGTGGCGAGTGATCGGCGGTTACGCCTATGTGGATGCCGAGGTCACCAAGGACAATGTGATTCGTTCTGGCACACGCCTGATGAACATCCCGCAGAACAGCTTCAGCCTGCTCAACGTTTATGAGTTTCAGGACGGCAACTTCAAAGGCCTGGGTCTGGGCACAGGGTTGAAGTATGTCGATGAGCGCGCCGGGCAAACGGCCAACACCGCGTTCTCGATGGGCAGCTACACCGTCGTCGACCTGCTCGGTTTCTACAAGGTCAACGACAAAGTGCGGCTCAACCTCGATGTGAAGAACCTGTTTGACCGTGATTACGAAGAAGGCGCGTTCGGCAACGTCTACGCCTATCCCGGTGCGCCGAGAACGGTGCAGGTCGGGATTGCCTATACGTTGTGATTCGCAGCGGGGGCCGTTGGCCCCCGCTGAGATCAGGGCTTAGCCGGTGACGCATCCTTGCGGTGTTTTCCCGGCAAAGCTGTCCAGCAGACTGGCCACCACCATCTCCCCCATTCGCGTACGCGTCTGCAATGTCGCGCTGGCGCGATGCGGCTGCAATACCACGTGTTCGTTGCCGAACAAGGCTTGCGGCACGTTCGGTTCATCGACGAACACGTCCAGCCCGGCACCGGCAATTTCGCCCGCGGCCAAGGCCGCCACCAAGTCGGTCTCGTTGACCAGTTTGCCCCGTGCCACGTTGATCAGATAGCCACCCTTGCCCAGTGCCTGTAGCACTTCGGCGTTGATGATGGCTTCAGCCTTGTCGGCAGCGGCCGCGAGAATCAATGCATCGCTGTCGCGGGCCAACTGCTTGAGGTCGGCAACGAAGGTGTGGTTCACATCGCTCATTGGTTGCAGATCGGTGTAGCTGATCGGACAGCCAAATGCGGCGGCGCGAGTGGCGACCGCACGGCCAACCCGGCCCATGCCGACGATGCCGATACGCATGCCGGAGACCTGACGAGCCAGAGGCAACGGTGCCAGCGGAGTTGCGCTGTGCGGCCATTGGCCGGAGCGCACGTAGCGATCGCTGGTGCACAGGCCGCGGCATACCGACAGCAGCAAGCCGATGGCGAGGTCGGCGACGTCTTCGGTCAACGCGCCGATGGTCGCCGTCACGCGGATTCCGCGATCCCGGGCGTACGCCAGGTCAACGGCATCGGTACCGACGCCGTTGACCGCCACCACTTCAAGCTTGGGCAGTTGCGCCATGACAGCCTGGGTGATGCCGGTGTGGCCGCCGGTGATCACGCCACGAATGTTGGCGCCGTGTTCCTGCAAATAGGCCGGTTTGTCCGCCTGTTGGAAGTAGCGTCTGACGGTAAACAGTTCGTCGAGACGCGCATTGATTTCAGGTATCAGGATCGGGCTGAGCTGCAAGACTTCTGGCTTCATGTGAACCTCACTTACCGAATAAAAGGCCGGCTCAACCGCGGCCGGCAAACGGCATGGCGGTGGCCATGACGGTCATGTTCAGAACGTTGGCCGACAGCGGCAGGCCGGCGATATAGCGCACGGCATCGGCGACATGCTTGACGTCGACCATTGGCTCGACGGCGATAGTGCCGTTGGCCTGGCGTACGCCTTTGGTCATGCGCACCGACATTTCGGTCAAGGCGTTGCCGATGTCGATCTGGCTGCAAGCGATGTTGAATTCGCGACCGTCCAGCGCCAGGGATTTGGTCAGCCCCAGCACTGCATGTTTGCTGGCGGTGTAAGCACTGCTGAACGGACGCGGCGTGTGTGCCGAAATCGAACCGTTATTGATAATCCGGCCGCCCTGAGGCTGCTGGCGACGCATGAGTGCGAAGGCGCCACGGGCACACAGGAAAACCCCGTTGAGATTGGTGTCGATCACGTTTCGCCATTGTTCGAACGTCAGTTCATCCAAGGGCACTGCGGGGGCATTGACCCCGGCATTGTTGAAGACTACATCCAGGCGTCCGTAGACCTCGGCAATGCTTGCGAACAGCGCATCGACACTGGCCGCGTCGCGCACATCGGTGGGCACCGCCAAGGCTTCGTGGCCTTCGCTCGCCGCCAGTTCGACCAGCGTCTGCAACGGTTCCGGCCGGCGCCCGGCAAGCACCACGGTGTAACCGTCGGCCATCAGGCCAAGCGCCACGGAGCGGCCGATGCCACTGCCAGCGCCGGTGACCAGCGCGACTTTCAAAGGTTGAGTGATGGACATGTTGTTGTTCTCCTGTCTTCAAATCACAAAGGCGTGCGAGCGGTTCAGGCCCGTGGGCCGACGCGCATTTCGAGTTGGCCGATACCGTCGATTCCGGCGTTGATCACATCGCCCGGATGCAATCCGTCGACGCCGGCCGGGCTGCCGGTCATGATCAAGTCGCCGGCCCTGAGCGCCACGGATCGGGAGATCCGGCTGATGACTTCAGCGACCGACCAGATCTGGCTGTCGAGGCTGTCGCGCTGACGTTCCTCGCCGTTGACGTTCAGCCACAACTCACCTTCGGGATGACCGGCGCGTGTCACCGGCACAATCGCCGTCATCGGCGCGGCGCCGTCGAACACCTTGGCTCCTTCCCACGGCAAACCGTTGCTCTTGGCGGTGCGCTGAACATCGCGACGGGTCAGGTCGAGCCCGGCAGCGTAGCCCCAGACATAAGCCAAGGCTTCGCTTTCAGGGATATCGGCGCCGCCTTCACCGATGGCCACCACCAGTTCGATTTCGTGGGCGAAGTCTTCGGTCAACGACGGGAACGCCACCTCACCGATAGCATCGACAACGCTGCTCGAAGGTTTCATGAAAAACACCGGCGGCTGGCGCGACTGCCCTTGGGTATCTGGCCATGGGTAATTACGGCCGACACAGAACACTCGACCGACGGGAAACCGTTGTTCACTGCCAACGATAGGCAAGGTCACGGGCAGATCCGGGGTGAAGGCGTATTCGGTCATGTTCATCCTGTTGTTGTCCTTGTCTGGAGAGTCAGCGTACGGCGGCAATCGTTGGCGAAGTTGGACGAATGCCGCCTCTTGTTGGAGAAAACGGTGTTCGTGGGCTCAACGCACCTTCAATTCGATGCGGTACAAGCGGCCCAACAACAGCGAATAGGAGAGGGTGCCGATCAGGGCCACGCCGCCGATAAACCAGAAGGCCCAGGCAAATGACCCGGTGGCGTGAACAATCGCGCCAATCACGATGGGCGTGACGATGCCGCCGATGTTCGCGGCCAGGCTGGTGATCCCGCCGGTCAGCCCGATCAGTTCCTTGGGCGCCACTTCTGACACTGCTGCCCACGAAGATGACGCGATGCCTTGCGCGAAGAACGCGATGCTCAGTACGGCAATGCAGATCAGGTTCGAGTCGGTGAAATTCACCAGCACGATGGACATGCCCAGCATTGAACCGATCACCAGCGGCAACTTGCGGGCAAATGACATCGAGTAGCCACGGCGGATCAGCAAGTCCGAGACAATGCCGGCGAGAAGGATGCCGACCGTGGCGCCCACGAATGGCAGGACGGCGAAGATCCCGGCCTTGATCATGGTCAGTTTGCGTTCTTCGATCAGGTAGGTGGGGAACCAGGTCAGGAAGAAATACAGCGCCGAAGTGCTGGCGAACTTGCCGATGCAAATCGCCCAGATTTGCCGATAGCTGAACAGTTCAGCGATCTGTCGCCAGTTGAATTTGGTGCGCTCCTGACTGCTTTTGACCAAGCCGCCACCGGCTTCGATGTATTGCAATTCGGCCTTGCTGACTTTCTTGCAGTTCAACGGGTCGCGATACAGATACAGCCACAACACGCCGAATACGATGCCAAGCACGCCGGTGCTGTAGAACACGTGACGCCAGTCGAAGGTGGTCGCCAGCCAGAGCAGGGCGCCGGTGAACAATGCCGTGCCCAGGTACTGACCGCACACGTAAATGCTGCTCGCCAGCCCGCGCTCTCGCGCCGGGAACCACACCGTGACCGCGCGGCTATTGGCCGGAAATGCCGGGGCTTCCATGGCGCCGACCGCCAAACGCAAGCCGAACAACGAAGCGAAGCCCGTGGCAAAACCCTGGCACACGGTCACCGTAGACCAACTGATCAGTGAAACACCGTAAGTGAAGCGCGAACCGAAGCGGTCGGCGATAAACCCGGCAGGCACCAGAGCCAAGGCATACGTCCAGGCAAATGCCGAGAAAATCAGGCCCATCTCGATCTTGTCCAGACCCAGGTCCTTGGCCATGAACGGCGCGGCGATCGAGATATTGACCCGATCGATGTAGTTGATGATCGTCGCAATCAGCAGCAGCGAGAGCATGAACCAGCGACGCCGAGAGGGCAGGCGTTGCGGCACCACGGCGTCTCGTGGGCCGGCGATCACCGGCGGCACGCTGGCTTGGGAAGCATGTGAATTGGACATGAAGAGACCTCGTTATTGTTAGAAGAGTCGAGATGTTTTCGAGCAGCCGAAGGCGTTGCCCGCGAGGGTCGGGGCATAGCAATCGAACGGAGCTGGCTGTCGGCGGCGGACGTTCAGAGACGTCTTGCGGGCGGCGTGATCGGAGGGATGTCGGGGGGGGCGGCGAGGGGCAATAGCAACATCATGACGTGCACACCTTTGATTATTTTTGGAGGAGGTTGGGCTGCGTCGTTCAACAGTGGTCGTACAACATCGGTAAATCAACCGAGGGGTTAGATCATTTTTTCTCGATGGGAATCGCGTTGTGAAACGTGTCCAAGAATTCAAATCGGCGAATGGCCGAGGTTTTTATTTGAAGGCTCTTTCAACGTATTGATAGTTATAGAAAAAATATTTCTCTTGGTTGCAGGGTTTTTTGGACAGGCAAAACGCCACCGCCCAGGCAAAAAAATCATTCCAAACGGATGTCATCGTATGACTGCTTGCGTGCGCGGCTGGCTTTTCGGCAAGATGAAGGTCGCCTGCTCACTGTAAATACCCGTCGAGGATTGCGCACCGATGTCGTCCCCCAGTCGTATTCCCACTTATGTCATGCAGCAGCGCAGCGAGCTGACGGACTTCTACATCCGCGACAAAAAGGGCCGTCGGGCCGAGACCGGGCCCCATCGTCACGAGTATTTCCAGATTCAGGTCAACCTCGGTGGCGACACCGTGCAGCACATCGGCAACGTCGTGCGTCCATTCCCGCGTAACACGCTGGCGTTCATCCTGCCGCACCGTGTGCATGTGATCCCGCATCCGGCGGACAGCAATTTCATGGTGATCAATTTTTCCCAGACCTTTCTTTTGCCGCACTTGCAGTGCGATCCGATGGATCTGGAAGAAGTGTCAATCCTCTTGGCGCCAGAGTTGTCGCCATTCCGTTTTCAGGAGCATCTGGATTTCATTTTGGGCGATCAGGATTTCCACAAGGTCTGTGCCTTGATCGAGCAGATGCGCACCCTCGACGAAAATCGTCAGTTTGGTACGCGTGAGATGCTCAAGGGCTTGCTGTTGCAACTGATTGGCAGCGTGTGTTTTCTGTATGCCGAACCACTCAAGCGTCTGGCCGAAGAGAATGCGGCCGAGGTCAGCCGCCGGGATGCGCTGAGCCGAATGTTCGAATATTTGCGCAAGAACATCGCCGACCCCGACCTCAATCTGATCAAAGTGGCGGCGGCGACGTACCTGTCGCCTACCTATCTGACGCACTGGCTACGCAAGGAAATCGGCAAGACCTTCACCGAACTGGTGCTCGAACGCAGGATGCACGCGGCGCGCAATTTCCTGCTCAACAGCACGCGCTCGGTGGGCGAGGTGGCGCGACTGTGCGGCTTCGCGGACGAGGCGTATTTCTCCCGACGTTTTCGCCAGATTCACGGCCAGCCGCCGGGGCAATTTCGGCGCCGGCAACTCAACCCCGATACGCCGCAATCGCCGCTCAATACCTGACTGTGCCGTTCGCCTGAACCTGGTCGACGTACTGCGACGCTTCGCCCGGTGATGCTGCTTTTTAGCCTGCCAACGTCACGTTATCGATCACGAAGCGATATTTCACATCGCCCTTGAGCATGCGCTCGTAGGCATCGTTGATCTGATCGGCGCGGATCAACTCGATGTCGGAGACGATGCCGTGTTCGGCACAGAAATCCAGCATCTCCTGAGTCTCGACAATGCCGCCGATCATCGAGCCGGCAATGCTGCGGCGCTTCATGATCAGGTTGAACACGTTCGGTGACGGGTGCGAGGTGGCGGGCGCGCCAACCAGGGTCAAGGCACCGTCGCGCTTGAGCAACACGAGGAAGGCGTCGAGGTCGTGCGGCGCAGCGACGGTGTTGAGGATCAGGTCGAAACTTTTCGCATGCGCGGCCATTTCCTCCGGGTTGCGCGAGACCACGACCTCATCGGCGCCCAGTGCTTTTGCCGCTTCGCGTTTGGATTGCGAGGTGGTAAAGGCGACAACGTGCGCGCCCATGGCGTGGGCCAGTTTGATGCCCATGTGACCGAGGCCACCGATGCCGACCACGCCGACCTTCTTGCCGGGGCCGGCGTTCCAGTGACGCAGCGGCGAGTAGGTGGTGATGCCGGCACACAGTAGCGGCGCAACGGCGGCCAATTGCGCCTCGGGATGGCCAATGCGCAACACGTAGCGTTCATGCACGACAATGTTTTGCGAATAGCCGCCCAAGGTCCAGCCCGGTGCGTCCGGGGTCGGGAAGTTGTAGGTGCCGATCATGCCGTCGCAATAGTTTTCCAGGCCGCTTTCGCAATCGTCGCAGTGTTTGCAGCTGTCGACGATGCAGCCGACACCGACCAGGTCACCGACTTTGTAATCCGCGACGTGAGCGCCGACGGCTGCGACGCGACCGACAATTTCGTGCCCCGGCACACAGGGAAATTGCGTCCCGGCCCATTCGGCGCGGACCTGATGCAGGTCCGAATGGCAGATGCCGCAGAAGGCAATGTCGATCTGCACATCGTGGGCGGCGGGGGCGCGGCGGTTGATCTGCATCGGCTCAAGGGGTTTGTCGCCAGCGTGGGCGCCGTAGGCTTGTACAAGCATGGGAACATCCTCAATCGTTTGGTCGTGTGGCCATTGTTGCGGTACTGCCGGGCTGCGCAGTAGTGCATTCCTGTGCAATCCTTGCCTGATCCTGTGAGTCGTTGTGACGTTGCGTTGACAGACGCCCGTCGCGTTTGTCGTTAATCTGCCGACTCGCTGACTAAAACAAGATAAAAAACGGAGTCATTGATGCAACCGATTCGTCTCGGTCTGGTGGGCTACGGCAAGATTGCCCAGGATCAACATGTGCCGGCGATCCTCGCCAATCCGGCGTTTACGCTGGTGTCTGTCGCCACCCAGGGCAAGCCTTGCGCCGGCGTGGAAAACTTTCAGTCGTTGGCTGAGTTGCTGGAAAACGGCCCGGCGGTTGACGCGATTGCGTTCTGCACACCGCCGCAAGGCCGCTTCGCTTTAGTGCAGCAGGCATTGGCTGCCGGCAAACATGTGCTGGTGGAAAAGCCGCCGTGCGCGACCTTGGGGGAAGCGCAGGCGCTGGTTGATCTGGCGGCAGAGCAGGGCGTCAGCGCGCTGTTCGCCTGGCATTCGCGTTACGCGCCGGGGATCGCACTCGCGCGTGACTGGCTCGCCTCGCGAACCTTGCAAAGCGTACAGATCGACTGGAAAGAAGACGTGCGCAAATGGCATCCGGGGCAGACGTGGATCTGGCAACCCGGTGGCCTCGGCGTCTTCGATCCGGGCATCAATGCCTTGTCGATCGTCACCCATTTGCTGCCGCTGCCGCTGTTCGTCGAATCCGCAGAACTGCGCGTGCCGGGCAACTGCCAATCGCCGATTGCCGCGTCGATCAAGATGTCTGACGCACGCCACCTCGATGTGCGTGCCGAATTCGATTTCGACCATGGTCACGACGAACTCTGGAGCATCGAGATTCGCTGCGCCGAAGGCACACTGCGTCTGGACAACGGTGGCGCACTGTTGAGTATCGACGGGGTGCGCCAGACGGTGTCGGAGGAGGGTGAATATCCGGCGGTGTATCGGCATTTCCAGCAGTTGATCGCTGACAAGGTCAGCGATCTGGATTTGCAGCCGCTGCGCCTGGTGGCCGACAGTTTTTTTGTCGGCAGCCGAGTGTCAGTCGAGGCGTTTTATGACGAGCGCTGATTAGGCGCCATAAACCGGGTAATCGACATAGCCTTCGCCGGTCCCGCCGTACACCGTGGCGGGATTCAGCGCATTCAACGGCCAGTCATTGGCAATGCGCGCCGGCAGGTCGGGGTTGGCCATGAACGGACGACCGAACGCGACAAAGTCCGCCAGCCCGGAGTCGAGCAGACGCGCACCCGATTCGGCGTTGTAGCGCCCGGCATAGATGATCGCGCCGCTGAAGGTGTCGCGCACCGCCTGACGAAATGTCTGCGGCATCGCCGGGGCGTTGTCCCAGTCGGCTTCGGCGATGGACAGATAGGCAATACCCACGTCTTCCAGCACCTTGATCGCCTCGATGTAGGTGGTGTGAGGATCTTCCTCGACCATGCCCAGATAGGTCCGCGCTTCATCGGTGGTGGTGAACAGCGGCGCAAAGCGTACACCGACTTTTTCCTTGCCGATGCACTCGGCGACGCCGGCGACCACTTCCTTCAGAAAACGCAGGCGATTGTGCAGCGAGCCACCGTATTGATCGGTGCGCAGGTTGCTATGGGCAGAGATGAACTGGTTGACCAGATAACCGTTGGCGCAGTGCAGTTCGATGCCGTCAAACCCGGCTTCCATCGCATTGCGCGCCGCTTGAATGTACAGCTGAACCAGTTCCTGGACTTCGTCGGTGCTCAGCGCGCGCGGCGCGGACGGCGGCACCAGTTCACCGGCACCGGGCGCGGTTTCGATGAACACGCTGACTCGGTCAGTGGCCACGGCGGAGGCGGACACGGGAGCGGCGCCACCCGGCTGCAACGCAGTGTGAGAGACGCGGCCCACGTGCCACAGTTGCGCGAAAATCACGCCGTCGACGGCATGCACCGCTTCGGTGACTTTGCGCCATCCGGCGATCTGCTCAGGGGTGTGAATCCCGGGTGTCCAGGCGTAGCCCTGGCCTCGGGGTTCGATCTGCGTGCCCTCGGTCACCAGCAGACCGGCGCCGGCACGCTGCTGGTAATACTCGGCCATCAGCTCATTGGCGACGTTGCCCGGTTGCGTGCTGCGCTGACGTGTCAGCGGTGGCAGGACGATGCGGTTTTTCAGGGTGTGCAGGCCCAGTTTTGCAGGGGTGAAGTAGGGGCTATTCATGTTTATTAGACCAGTCAACTATTAAATGGGGGCGAAAAAAACGCCGCGCAACACGCACGGCGTTCAGAGGACGTAGACGCTGGGTCTCAGCCCAACATCTTCAGCAGTTTTTCAGCGACAGCGGCAGAGCTGGCGGGGTTTTGACCGGTCACCAATTTTCCATCGACGACCACATGAACCTGCCAGTCAGCGACTTTCGAATAGTAGCCGCCGAGACGCTGGAACTCGTCTTCGATGAGGAACGGCACCACGTCAGTCAGGCCGACGGCGGCTTCTTCGGCGTTGGTGAAACCGGTGACTTCGCGATGCTGGATCAGCGGTTTGCCGTCAGCTGCGAGCACATGACGCAATACCCCGGGCGCATGGCAGACAAAACCGTGCGGTTTGTTGCTGCGGTCGAACGCTTCGATCAGGGCGATCGAGTGTTTGTCTTCAGCCAGATCCCAGAGCGGGCCGTGGCCACCTGGGTAAAACACGGCATCGAAATCGTCGGCGCGGACATCGGCCAGCAGACCGGTATTGGCCAATGCCTGCTGGGCAGCCGGGTCATTGCGAAAGCGATCGGTCTCGGCGGTTTGCGCATCGGGCTCATCGCTTTTCGGATCGAGCGGAGGCTGGCCACCGGCTGGCGACACCAGCGTGATGTCGGCGCCCGCGTCCTTGAAGGCGTAGTAAGGGGCGGCGAATTCTTCCAGCCAGAAACCGGTTTTCTTGCCGGTGTCGCCGAGCTGATCGTGGGAAGTCAGAACCATCAAGATTTTCATAGAGCACCCTGGGTTGGTCAGGTGATAGCGCTGCACGAGGCATTCGTGTCGCATCGACACCCGATGAATTAGGTTGACGGAGCGCAGCATAGTTTCCTATTAGACCAGTCGTCTAGTAATTTTTTCGACGGAGGTTTTTCCCGCCCGGCTGTGGCAAACTCCGCAGCCTGTGAAATATACGACTGGTCTATTGTCTGGACTTTGCGCCCCATGAAACCGACTTACGACGATACGCGCCAACACTTGCTCGACACCGGCCACCGGATGATGGCCGAGAAGGGCTTCACCAGTGTCGGCCTCAATGAAATCCTGCAAACCGCTGGCGTGCCCAAGGGTTCGTTCTATCACTACTTCAAATCCAAAGAGCTGTATGGCCAGGCCTTGCTCGAGGATTATTTTGTCGGCTACCTCGCCGACATGGAGCGACGCCTGACACTCCCGGGGCTGACGGCGTTCGAGCGGCTGATGGATTACTGGCAGGGCTGGCAAAATCGCTGCACCCTCGAAGGCCATGGTGATGAGTGTCTGGTGGTGAAGCTCAGCGCCGAGGTCGCCGATCTGTCCGAGTCGATGCGCCTGACCTTGCGCGACGGTGCCGAGCGCGTGGTGGCGCGCATCACCGTGTGCATCGAAGAAGGCCAGACGCAAAAGAGCCTGCCGGCGGGCGATGCGCGGCATCTGGCAGAGACGTTGTATCAGCTGTGGCTGGGTGCAAGTCTACTCAACAAGCTGCAGCGGACGGGGCAATCGCTGAACACCTCGATGGCGATGACCAAGCAACTGTTGCGCGTCTGAGGCCGGCATGCCCGGTGCATCAGCCGTTTACCCATTGCTCGCGAAATTGCAGCAGAAAATCCACGAAGACCCGCACGTGCTGGGGCACATAGCGACCGTGGGGATACAGCAACGTGTACGGTCTTGAGCGACCGCTGAAAGGTTCAAGCACCTCAATCAGACTGCCATCGGCCAACTCCCGCTCGACGATGAACCGATAGGTCTGGAACAGTCCCGCACCGTGTTTGGCCAGGGTGACGCCACCGAGCACGTCATCGGAGCAGGAATAACCTCCGGCCGCGAGTACTTCACGATCCTTGCCATTGTCCTGAAATAGCCAGGAAATCTGTCGGCCGCTGCTCGGCAGTTCGAACTGAATGCATTCATGCTCGAGCAGATCCTCAAGTGTCTGCGGCGTACCCGCTGCGTGCAGGTATTGCGGCGAGGCGACCACCACCAGTTTCGCGTCTTCCAGCAAGCGCGCAATCAGGGTCGAGTCCGGTTGTGCACGCACGCGAATCGCCAGATCGTAACCTTCGCCGACGAAATCTATATTGCGATTGCCCAAATGGATATCGACCGTGACCTGCGGGTATAGCGCCCGGAATTTCGGCAGCAGCGGCAGGATGCGGTGGTGGCCGTAAGTGGTGGGCAGGCTGATGCGCAAGCGCCCCGACGGCGTGGTCTGCGTGCCCATGACTTCTTGCTGGGCTTCGACCAGTTGGGCCAGTGCCTGACTGCATTGTTCGAAGAATTTCCTGCCCGCGTCGGTCAGGCGGATGCTGCGTGTGGTTCGTGTAAACAGCCGCGAGCCGAGGCGTTTTTCCAGACGCAGAATCGAGCGGCTCACCGCCGCCGGTGTCACCCCCGCGAGCAGTGCGGCAGCGGTGAAGCTGCCGGCGTCAGCGGCGAGACAGAAGAGTTCGATACTGCCCAACTGCAAATCTTCAAAGTGGCGTTTCATCATGGCTGGCACCGAGGAGCATTCCTCCAGATGTTTACCACATGAATCGCCACCCGCGCTGAAGTGGCGTCGTGATCAATGCCCCGCGCTCTGGCCACCGTCGACATGCAGAATCTCACCGGTCACGAACTTCGCGGCGTCCAGATAAAGGATTGCCTGCACGATGTCGTCGATCTCACCCATGTGGCCAAGCGGATGCAGATTGCTCAGGGCTGCGTGGCTTTCTTCGGCGTGCATGGGCGTCTTGATGATGCCCGGCGACACCGCGTTGACGCGAATCCCGCGCTTGGCGTATTCGATGGCCAGGGATTTGGTCGCAGCGTTGATGCCACCTTTGGTCAGCGAGGCCAGCACCGACGGCACGCCGTCAATTGCATGATCGACCAGACTGGTAGTGACGCTGACCACGTGTCCGCTGCCATGCTTTTCCATTTCGGCGATGGCCAGTTGCGAAATATGGAAGAAGCCGCTCATGTTGGTGGCCACCACTCGGGCGTAGTCTTCCCGGCTGTACGCGGTGAACGGCTTGGCAACAAAGATGCCGGCATTGTTGACCAGCGTATCGACGCGACCGAAACGTTCGACGGCGGCACGGATCACCCGTTCGGCAGTTTGCGGATCGGCGATGTCGCCAGCGATGGTCAATACCTGCGGATCAGCGGATTCCTTGATCGAGCGCGAGGTCGCCACGACCTGATAGCCACGCTCGCGAAAACCATTGACCAGACCCGCTCCTATGCCTTGCGAGGCGCCTGTGATAACGACAACTTTGCTGGATGTGCTCATGATGATTTCCTCAGGAATTGAAGATTAATTGCCCGACAACGATTGGCGGTATTCGGTGGTGGTCATGCCTGCGTAGCCCCAGTTATCCGTATCGACTTCCTCGATCACGATGTGCGTGAGCTGCGGATCCTTGTTGAGCACTCGTTGCATGGTCTCGGTGATTTCCTTGATCACCTGGGCTTTCTGCTCCCGGCTAACGCCGTCGCGGGTAATGCGTACGCTGATGAAAGGCATGGACTGTCTCCGATCGCAGGCCCGTCGGGGTGAGGGGCTGCTGTTGGAGAGAACTGTAGGAAGTTGTCAGTAATTGATAAATGCGCCTTGAGGTACTTCATTTATGCCGTGGTGTATCGAATGGCAGCGGTTGTTCACGCGATTGTCCGTTTCAGGTTGACGGTGAAACACATTCCAGCCGATTTATCCCTTTTCGATGCGTCAGTAATCTGTACCCAACTTGAACGCAACAACAAATTCAAAAACTCAAAAGGGAAGCAGACCATGACCACTCCAACCTACAACCGCCTGAACAAAGACGACGCTATCGTGCTGCTGGT